>JAEEGL014149576.1_pt1 | contig 19391 bp, 7 predicted proteins | sample 9134231 | NCBI WGS metagenome assembly JAEEGL01 (sample SAMN16246548, study PRJNA631951) | gut metagenome | biome: gut microbiome; feature: rumen; material: fiber-attached | host: Bos | place: Iran: Karaj | collected 2018-10
ATAAAATCTGAGTAATTTTTATTATTATTTACTTCTTTAGTATTATTGTTTAATTCATCTTTTTCTTTATCTAATAGTGTCTATTGGACTTTTTAAATTTTTTCTATAATTTTTAGGTCTTTATTTTCTTTTTGAATATTGCTATTTATAATTTTTATTTTATTTAATTCATTAAGTGTATTAAAGTATTTTTTTTGAAAAAAGATTTTACAAAGAATACTTTTTTAAAAAATTAATATGTAAATGTTTAAATGAACCAAAAGAAATAATATTAAATGATTTAACAAAAATATCAGAAAAACAAAATAAAAAATTATTATTACTTCAATATTTTTAATATAAAGTTCATTTATTTATTAGTTGTTAATATTAAAAAAATTGTATAAAATTAATTTTTGATAACTTTGGTTTGGTTGTTTAATTAAAAATCCTATTATTCAAAATCAATAAAAAAAACTAAATTTATAATCAAAATAAAAATAAAAAACAATTGTTTATTTATAATTTCATTTAATAAATAATTGATGAAATATAATTCTAATGATGAAAAATAAATATAAATTTCTTTTAAAAAGAAAAACAGATATTAATTCATAAATAAATTTTATCAAAATAAATTAAAAATAACACTATAAAATATAAAAATAATATATAACGATTAAAAAAAAAAAAAATAATAAATGAATCCATTCTATAGACCACAGCCACCAATACAACCATTTATGGGTCCACAACCTCCAATGATGCATCCTCATCCTATGCATCCTCATCCTATGCAACCTCATCCTATGCATCCTCAACCTATGTATCCTCATCCTATGCATCCTCAACCTATGTATCCTCATCCTATGCATCCAATGGGTCCTCCTCATAATCCTATGGTACATCCAATGGGACCAAGATATTTTTAAAATAACTCATTAGTAGAATAAAAATTAATAAATATATATTTCTTTTATATATGATGATTATTTATTGTTTTTTTTATTTTGTTTTTTTATGTTGTTTTTTTATGTTAATTTTTTGGTTTAATATTTAAAATTTGTGTTGTATGTTTTTAATGTTTATTAGTTTTTTATTTTTTTTAATAAAAATGATTGTTTATTTTTAATAATTATTATTTAAAATCTAGTTTAATTGTTCATTGTTTTGTCAATATATTTTTAATTTTTTCCATATTTATGTTAATGGTTTCTATACTTATATTCAAATAAATTTCTTCAATTAATTTTCTCATAAAGTAAAGATTAGTATTTTGTTTAATCATCCACACAGGAATAAAATATTCCTTCTTTTTTATTGAAAAAGAATTGAACTTTAGATGACAAAATTGATACCAATAATTATTGATATGATTATTATTTATAATCATTGATTTATTTTTGTTGAATACTTCAATTTTTTTACTTAAATTATTTATTGAATTAATAGATAATTTTTTTTTATTATTTGAAGATAAAATAAAACTTTTACTTGATGTATATTTTTTATCATTATTATTAATAGTTGAATTTATTTTATATTTATATTTTGTAGGTTGATGTTTCTTTAAATTAAAATAAACAGTATTTATAATATCTATTATTTGCACTTTTTTAATAAAAAATGTTAAAATTATTTGAAAAATTTCAAATAATATTTTTATCCATATTGACAAATCAGCTAAAATATCTTTAAATTTTAAATATTTTCTTTTATAGATTATCGAATTTTCTGTTGATATTAATGTTAAAGAAAATAATTGATATTTTTCATTTAAATTATCAAAATCAAAATTTAAATTTGAATATTCATAAAAATTAAAAACAGTATTATTATGAAATATTAATCCATCATCAGATATATAAGATACTTTAGTAAAGGAAATTTGATAATTTTTTGAAAAATATGGATTAATAGGAAAAAATTGTGCTTTTCTTTTTAATTTAATAGGTTTATGATAATCATAATTATCTATATTATTTTCTAAATACCCAAAAACAATAGAACTTCCATATAATTTATTATAAATATCTTGTTTTGAATAACAATCATTTATATTTTCATTACAAATATTCATTTCAAAATTTAAGTAACTGAAATTATGATCTCCATATTTTCCTTTTATAATAAAGGTTTTATTATATGAAACACAAAATTGTTTGTTATTATATATATTATCCTTAAAATAATTTTTATATTTATTATAATTAGTATCATTATCACATGAATTTAAAGGAATAATTTCAAAATCATAATAATTAGAATTTAATGTTGAATTATAAAAGGTTTTAACATATATTAAACTAAATGAAAATAATTTTGGGTCATATTCTAAGAATTCACCATTTTTCCCAAGTATACCAATAATTAAAGGAATGTCCTTTAAATCATATTCTTCATTTGAATCCACTAATGTACTTTCTACTAATGTAAAATTTGAATGAATAATAATACTTCTAAAAAATAAAATAAAAATGACGAAAAATAATATAAATGATATAATTCCAAAAATTGAACCAAAATTTGTTTTAAATTCCTTTTCCTTTTTATATCTTAATGGGAATGAAATAGAATATAAATCCAAGTTCCTATATAATTCAGAAAAAAAACCCATTTTAAATAATTTTTATTATTGTTAAAATATTAATTATTTATTAATTTTATTTTATTTTTTCCATCAATATTACTATCTGTTTAATAAATATTTATTTCAAAAAAATTTATCTTATAAAAATTTAATTCACAATTTTGAAAAAAATGAAATATGAAATTTAAAAAAATGGGTAAAAAAAATTTTAATGTCCTTAAAATCACTAGTGAACAATTATCTCCATTTATTCAATTATTATTGTTATTTACTTTTTCAATCAAAAAAAATACAATATTAATTTTTTTAATAATTATTCCAAAATATATATCTTTAATAATAATTACTAGTAATTGTTCAATAAATTTATTCAATGATTCTTTAGGAAATAATTATATAATAAGAGATTTTTTTTCAAAATTTACTTTATTTAACTATATATTAAAAGTTAAAATTAATACTTATTATACCATAAGTATTTTTCTTTTTATTTTAGAATTAATTTTTTTATCATATCTTATCAAATATTTTTACTTAATAAAAAACAATAAACAAGAAAAAATATTTTTGGAATTTTATCCAAAAATTTTATTTTATTTGAATATTATTTTTTCTCCTTTTATAATAGAATTTTTATCATTTATTAGTATAATATTATTTAAATCAAATCTTTTTATTCCATCAAATCCTAATTATATAAATTCAATATTTTTAAATGAAATAAATTTAAAAAATAAAGCTATTGTAATAGTAATAATTTTAATCCATATTTTTGAATTCATATTTATTGAATTTTTTATTTTTGCTTCATTTATTTCTTTAAATTCTTTTCATAAAACTCAAAAAAATAAATTAAATATTCAGAATATATGGTTTTTTATATTTTTTAATTTAATATCTATAATCAATGGGTGCTATTATTATGAAATTATTATAAAGAATTCTATTAAAAAAATATTTAAAATTACAATTTCAATATATATTTTCAGTCTTTTATCAATAAAAATTATTTATGGAATTTTAATTTTTGAAAGAGTTAATTTAATATTTTTTCTCATATATTATTTAGATATTTTTAATTATATATCCTTAATTTTTCATATTATTGTAAATTTAAAAAAATATATATTTAATCGGTATGAAATTTATATAATTACATTATTAATTGTTTTATTTTCTTTATTATGTACTTATTGCTTTCTTGAGATAAGAAATTTTTTTTTCTTTAAAAAAATATATCTTATTTTTATAAAATATGATTCAGAGTATTTAAAGAAATTAATAAATTATTTTCATTTTTATCTTGATAAATTATATGATATTAAATGTATTAAAATGAAACAATTTTCGGATATTTTTAATTCGCTTAAGAAACATAAAAAAATATGTAATACTGATGATTGTAAATGTCGTATTTTTAAAATTATTCCAGATTGGAATATTAATAATATAGAATATTCAAAAAAATTAATAAAAGAATTATCAATTATTTTAGAATCAACATTTGTTAATATTCAAATTTATTCTAATTTTGATTATATATATTTTTTAATTAATTATTTTAATTCAATAAAAGAAAATAGATTATTTACATTATCAATAATAAATACATACTTATCAAAAAATTTTGGAAAATTAACAATAATTCAAGGGTTTATATTATATTCAATATATTTTGAAATAATGAAAAAGTATCCAAGAAGCATTGTTAATAATGAAACAATTATTAAATATGAAAATATATATTATAATATAATGGAAAGAATAAAATTTAGAAATAATGTATATGAATATTGTAAAGCATTTAATAAAGTAATAGATATAAAAATAAATTTTGAAAATACTCTCAAAATAATTACAGATGAATCTAATGAGATAATTTTTGTGAATTCTTTTATTTTTAAAAAAAGTGTTTTTGTAGATATAATTCAACAATTATATAATTTATATAAAATTTCAGACAGAGTTCAACAAAATTTAATAAAATATTGTTTAGGAAATAAAGGTGCTGATTTTTATTATCAAATCTTTCTATTTTTTTCAATTTTTTGTAAAAATATACCAGAAGAAATATTAATATCATTTAATAAATTAACTAATGGTGATTCATTTAAAAATTTAACTTTTGAAGAAATGTCAAAAAAATTTGATACAATAATTAATAAATATTTAAAAAAAGGAATTGAAAATTCTCATTTAATACTTAGTTTTTCAAAAGGAATAAAAATAGATTATTGTTCATCTAATTTATGTAATAGATTAAATTTTTCACCTGCAAAAATTAGAAATCAAGATTTTTTTATTTTTTTTCCATTAAGTTTAAGAGAACCTCATTATAAAGCAATACTTCATTTTTTAATTAATCATAATAATTTTATATTTGAAATGAATAGAGTAATTTTTGATAAAAATGAACATTCTATTCCTTGTAAAGTTAAAAGTTGTGTTTTACCTTATTTATCTAAAAACCTTGTTATAATTAATGAAATTTTTTTAAAAAATGATAACAATTATTCTTTTATATTAGATCATAATTTTGAGGCAGTTAGTATTAGTCATTTTTTTCAGAAGAATTATCATTTTACTTTAGATATGCTAAGGAAAAGTGAAACACCTTTAAGATATATTTTTAATTTACATAAACATTCGATTGAAAAAGCTTTTAAAACACAATTAAATATTGTTAAAAAAATTAGAAAAAAATTAAAAAATGATATATTAGAATTTTTCACTCAATCTCTTTATCTTATTAATGATAATTCAAGTGAATCTTCAATTATTGATACAAAAAAATTAAATAAATATTATGAAAATCTTAATAAAAAAAATTCAAAAATTACAAAATATCAAAATGAAACATTTACATCTTCAATTAAAAAATATTTATTACTTCAGAATTTAATTAAATCATTAAATAAATTAAGTGACTCTCCCTTAAAAGAAGATTGTATAAATTCTATTATTAATGAATTCCTATTATTAACTAAATCAGGGGGAAATAATAATGAATCACCAAAAAGAATGAGTGCATTTAGTGCTGGATTTTTACCAAATATTAATGATTCAATTGAAATTCATTTAACTTGTAAATTTAAAATTTTATATGATATTGCTTTATATTATTTTAAATTTGAAGAAATTAATAATCCTCATTCTAATAATTCAAATATTCCAACTCATATTCTTAGAAGAGGTAGTATAGTTTTTAAAACAACTACAACAAATTTTCTATTTTTAAATACAAATTCTAGAAAATCTAATGTAAGTTTAAATATGAGTCAAATTAGTAAAAGTTCTAATAAAGATGAACCTTCTGAAGAACAAGAAATAGAAAAAAAAAATAATAAAATGAATATCATGATTGCAAATACTACTAATTATAATATGAAAAAAACAATTAAATCTTTTTTTAAAAAGAAAAAAAAAGATGAGTTTGATCTTTTATTAAAAATTAATATAATATTAATTATAATTTGTTTTATATTCAGTATTTCATCTGTAATATATAAAAATCATAAAGTAAAAAAAATGAATGTTTTTGCAATGTTTTATTCACAATCATGTTTTCTTTTTGATAAAATTGGTTATCTTTATACATTAATTATAGGTGAAATATATGAATTAGGACAAATATCAACAAAAGAATATAATTTGAATATATTATATACAAATTTAAAAATTAATTTAGATTATTTAATTTATGCAAAACAAAAATTTTATAAATATTTAAATTTATATAATAAAAATATAGGAAATGATAGAAGGAATAATGTTTTCACAGTATTTAAAAAAACTTCTTTAACTTGGGAAATTAATGAAGGATTTTCTGATATTTTTCAAGAATTATATGGAATAGTATTTATGACATCTGAATCAATAAAAGACATAAATATATCAAATTTTTTAAATGATTTTAATAATTTATGGTTTAAAAATTATGAAAAGAATCCCAAAAAAAAAATTGAAACTTCTTTAGTTAAACTTGCTTATTTTTATTTAAATAATTTTGAAACAGGTTTTAAATTTATATTTAATAAATTGAAAGAAGATTCATATTATGATTTAACACAATATTTAAAAAAATCAAAAAATATAATTACAATTATTGAAATATGTTGGTTAATATTTAATATTGGATTTTTTCTTATGAGTTTTTTAATATTTTATAAATTTCATAAAATAATTTTAACAAGAGTAATTTCTCTTTTCTTTATAAATACTAAAATAGACAAAAATTCAATTAAATCACGTCCAGAGAATTTTTATATGAAAGAAAAAATAAAATTATTTATTGAATTAATTCAAGATTTTTCTTCAGAAACAAAATTGCAATTTCAAAATTTACAAAATAATTTTATTGAAAAATTTTGTAAGAATGATTTTACAACACTTTATGGGACATCAACAATTTATCCACTATTAAACTTCCCTTTTGAAGAGATTAACAATGAAATAAATGAAATAAAAAATATTCCAATAATTCATAATTCTTCAAAAATATTATCAACAAATTTAAATAATAGCACATTAAATGCAACAGGTGATAATTTATTAAATAATTCACATTTAATTTTCAATAACAATAAAGATAATTTAAAAAAAGAAAAACATAGTAATAATAAAATTAAAAAAATAAAAGAACAAAATAAAAAAGAACAAAACAACAAAAATATAAATTCAGATAATAAAAAAAAAAATAATTTAATTCCAACAGAAATTGTAATTCATGAATTAACAAAAAAAATAGTAATATTTTCCCATATAATGTTAATAACATTAATATCATTATTTATATTATCAATAATAATCTTATATTTACAATATCATTCAACATCATATTATAATAAAAGATTTAATCAAATGATTTATGTATTTAATACTTTTTTGGAATATTTCCATGAAATTCCAGAAATATTTAATTCAATAAGAATATATATTTTATTACATGAACCTTTCCCCGATTCACCTAATATTTATTTAGACAATTTAGATATAATCAGTAAAAATATAACAATTGCAACTAAGCCAAATTCATTTAATTATAATACTGGTTTAAAATATTTCTGGGATCAAATTCATTTACCTTTAAATTCAACTAATATTAATATTACTTATATATGTAATGGGATTAGTATTTGTTCTAATTTTTTAATTTCTGATAAAAGTTATTTCACTGAAGGAATAAGATTAGGTTATCAATTATTAATTCAATGCTTTTTTGCAATTATTGTAGATTATAATAATTTAATTAGAAACAATCCAAATTTTACAACAAATGATATTATTAATTTATTAAAAAAGAATGATTTTGGTTCTATACAAAATAATATTGATATTATTTTTTGTCAAATTCAAAATTTATTTTATACTACCTTTTTAGATAATTATAAAAAACAAAAAGATTATCTTTCATATTTAACTAATGTGTTTAACTATGCTTTTTTTTTATATCAGATTTTAATTTTTTTAATTGTAATTTTATGGATGGGATATTATATAAAGAAAAAAACAAGAGACACAAAAAAAGGAGGTAGATTATTTAAATTATCTTTTTTTAAAGATTCTGGAATACAATAAAAAATGTTTTTATATATATATTATTATTCTCTAGTTGGTTTATATTAAAATAATTTTAAATCTAAAATAAATTTAATAAATATATTTTTTTAATAAAAAATATAAAATTTTGATTATCTTTTTAACATTATTATTAAAAAGAATAAAAAAAAATAATATTAAATTTTAACATAAATGTTTTAAAAATTATCTGTATTTAATTTCTTTCTTGTTATTTTTGGAATCTTATGTTTTAAACTATTGAAATTATTAATTTTATTTTTTATTTGGATTTTTTCATTTTTTTTTTTTATAAAAGAAGTTGTGAAAAATGTATATTTTAATAATATTTTTTGTTCTTTCTTATTTTTTTTTTCTCTTTCGTTTTCTAAACTCTTAAAATTTTGTTTTTTTTCAATTTGTTTCATTTTAAAATTATTAAAAATATTATCAAACGGATTATCAAATAATTTTTCATTTATTTTTGCTATAACTTGTTTTTTCCTATTAGTTGGAAGATTACTTTTATTTTTTGGATTTTTAGAAGATATATAAGGTAAATCTAAACTTTTTATTTCTCTATATTAATTAATAAATGATGAGTTATTTCTTAAAATTTCATTTTGAAAAGGAACATCATGTTCTTTTTTAATTTGATTATTTAAATATTCAATATTATTCAAATTTAATGAATTCACTTTTTTATTATTTGATTTTTTTTTTTTTAAATTTCTTGAATTGACTAATACTAAATTTTTCGTTTCTAAAAAAATTAAAATTTATTTATGAAAAAAAATTTTAATTTCTAAAAAAATTAATTTTTTCTTTATTTTCACATCTAAATATTTTTATTTATTAACATAAAACCATTAATTAAAGCATATAATATAACTTCATTAAAAAATTATCCCAATTAATTATTAAATTAATGGATGATGATTTATATTTATCAATCAAAAATTTATTTACAAATTCAAAATATAAAGAAGATATAAAGCAATTCATAGAAGATATACATAATATAAATAATTTAATTGAAAAAGGATTATGTTTTTTTTCTCCAAGAAAGATAAAAGAAAATAAAATGAATTTACCTCTTAATATTGAAAATTCAACAAGTGAATCAGAAATACAAAACAAAAACTTGGAAAAAAAACCTTATAGATTATATTCATATCAGTTAAAACAAAAAATTTTAGATGAATTAAAATATCATACTACAAAAGAATTATCAAAGAAATATAATATTCCATATTCTACTATTATAAAATGGAAAATGCTTGGAATTAATAGAAGAACTAAAAAAAAAATAAGAAAAATTGGATTTAGAAGATCAAAAATTATAAGTGAAGAAACTATTCAAAAAGCTTTAGAATTATATAAAAAATATCCTCCTAATACTATGACAAGAAATGATTTTAGAAAAGAACTTTTAAAAATAACTAATGAAAAATATTTTGTTGCTTCATATGGTTGGGTAACAAAATTTGAAAAAAAATATAATTTACAATTTTTATCTGGTGTTAAAAAATCTAATAATGAATAAGATAATTATAATAAAAAATTAATTTTTAAAGTGTTATTAATTTTATATTCATATTATGGAATTTTAAATTATTTATTTTCATCTTTTATATAATTCTTAATTTTTATATTTAAAAATTTTTATGATTATTTAATAAATAATATTTTATAGTTACTATAATTACATTTAAAATAATATATTCAAAATATAATAATATCAAATTTTATCATTTATAATTAAGGTATTTGAATTAAATAAATTATTTGATATTTTTCTTTTATCATCTAATCCCAATTCTTTTTTTAACATAAAAACTTGCTTAAAAGCAGGAATAACTGCTCTAGACATTTCTTTTTTAAATTCATTTAAATGTTTTCTTAAAATAAATCTTTCTGAATTCTGTTGGTTAAATTCTTTGATAGTTTTAAAAACTGGATAAAGTATACTTTTAGGATTATCAATTATTTTTTTTTGTTTAAGAATTTTAGGATTATTTATTTTTGGTAATTCATCAGATAATATTTGTTTTTTTTCACAAACCTTCCTTTCTTTATTTTTAATATTACAAATTATTTTTATTGGTTTTTTATTTTCTTTTTTTGATAAATGCTCTTTTATTTTTTTTGATATTAAAGTAATTGAATAATCTTTATTAGTACTGTGATTATTTTTTTCCTTTACAGTTCTTGATGAGAATTGAAGTGTGTTATATTTATTATGTGAAGAAATACTATCTAATGTATCACAATAACGGTTAGAATTAGTAATTGATAATTTATGATTTGGTGAATAATTAATTTTTTTCAGATTAATATAAATTGGTTTCTTCTCATGATGATCACGATAAGAATAAATTGAAATAGGATTAGGAATATTTTTTTGATAATTTCTGAGATTATTAGAAAAAGACATTTATATATATTTTTTATTTAAGATTGAAATATTAAAAATATATTGTTAATTTTAAAATATATATTATAATAATTTATTTAAGTAAAATTAAAAACAAATATAATAAAAACAAATAAAAATATATTAATTATCCAATAATATAAATTACAATATTCCAAAAAAAAATCATATAAAAAAAAAATGAGCAACAAATCACAATCTGATTCTCCAGAAGATATAACAGAAGAAGAATTAGAAAGATTAAAAATCTTAGCAGACTTCCTTTTCTTCGACCAATATAAAAATGTTGCATCTTACCCTCGTTTCCAAAAATGTTTCGCTGCATTTGCAAAAGAAAAAAAAATGAAACTTTTTCCAATATTCAAAGAAATATGTGGAGAAAAGAGAAAATACATAACATTAGGTCGTTTAATTAATTCCTTAATAAATTCAAAAAATGAAGGAGATGATTCAGAAACAAAAAAATTTTTAGAAATGCTTTTAAGTGATGAAATGATAAGAGAAGATCATGAAGTAACAGGAGAAGAATATGAACATGCAATTCATTATTCAACAAGACAAGGACATTTACGTCACTTTATATCTAAAATATGTGTAATTACAGATGAGTCTGGTGAAATAATAAAAGGACTTCAAGTTTTTTATGACGACTTTTTCAAAAATGATCTTTTTTTAAATAAAAGAGGACAAAAATTTAAAGTAGTTCTTGAAATGACATTAAATGGTGATTTAACAAAAGGAAAATTAGATTCTTATCCTGATATGAATACTAAAGATGGTGTTACTCATATTTTTGGAACTCATACTGATTATATTACTTTTATTGGATTTAAAGCAAGATCAGGTAAAACTTATTTTTATGGTAAACCTGAAGGTATACCTTTTATTTATGGTGGTATTGGTAAACATTTAAAAACTATTTCTTGTCAAGCTAATGAAGGTAGATTAGCAGCAATTGAACCTGGATTTGTTGATGTAATTAGAAAAAATTCTTATGTTGATAAAACTATGGATGATATTGAAGAATTATTAGAAAAATGTAATGAATGTTTAATGGAAGAAAATTCTTTAGAAAATATAAATGATCCAGAAGAATTAGATAAGAATATTAGAATACCTTGTATACCTGATGATTACTTTTTTGATAAGAGTTATGAAGATAATATAAAAGGAACTGATATTATGGAAATTTTAGAAGGAATGGAAGATGATGATCCTGCTATTGCACATAAGAAATTGAAAGAAGCTCCTAAATTTGAATTTGATGAAGATAAATTATTAGAAGAAGCTGAAATGTTTTCTAAATATAAGAATTTGAGAGAGAATTTAAATAAAGAAAAGGAAGAAATGATTTTAAAAGGTGATTTTGATGCTCCAATGAGTGATCCTAATGGAAATTATGAAAGTGGTAATGCTACTAAAAATTTGAAAGGTACTACTCCTAAAACTTTTTTAAATAATCCTATTAATTATGATAATTTAGTTGATGATTTTGGAACTATGATTGAAAAAGATTTTCCTAAAGAAGAAGTTAAAAAAGTTGAAGAAAAAGAAAATGAAGAAAATTGGCAAAGTATTATTGAAGGGAAATTAAAAGGTAAAGTACCTGTACCTACTAAAAAAGAAGAAATTGTTAAATTTTTCCATGATGTTAAACAATCATATTATAATATTCCAATGGATAAAATTAATGATGATGAAGAAAGTAAATTAATACAAAGTGTTAAACCAGAAATTAAAGATAAATTAAAATCAATGAGTAAAAAAGCAAAAGAAACTGTTAAAAAGAAAGATAAAAGAGCACAAGATAATTGGATTTTATTATCAAGGAAATTAAATTTATTAACTGGTGTTGGTTTATTAAAAACAATTGGTGCTATTATTAAATCAATGAATGTATTAAAAAGTAAAAAATTAACTGAAGAAATGCCACAAGAAGAAAAAGTTAAAATTTACAAATTTTTAAAAGAAAATCGTCCAATTGTACAATTATTATCTAAAGCTCATATGGAAGCATTAAGAAGAGAAAAAGAAGAAGAAGAATTAGAACAACAAAGAGAAGATTTAAAAAAACATGATTTACCTGCTCCTAAAGAATTAATGGAAGAAGAGAAAAAAAGACAACAAGAAATGAATGAAAAAGCTGATAATTATTATAAAACAAAACCAAAAGTATTAAATAGTTCAGCTTTACCAGAAATAGAATCAAAATTAAAAAAATTATATGAAATGAGAGATAATGAAAAAGAAATGGATAAAGATAAAAAAAGAATATTAGAAGATTATGTTGAAGAACTTCAAAGAGATAAAAATGCAATTTTAGAAAATTTAGGTAAAAAAGGTAGTCAAAGAATATTAGAAAGAATTCAAAGTAAATTTACAGATCTAGTTCAAAAATATGAAAAAGAAAGAAATATTCTTGAATTAAAAGATATAACATTATTAAAAAAAAACCAAGAAGAAACTGTTAATATAAGAAAAGTAAAATCAAAATTAGTTTCCTTAAAAACAAAAGAAATTCCAAAAGATATAAGAATATTCAAAGATCAAAAAATTCCAAAAGATAATATTTTCATTGATAATGAATTTAAACCAATAAAAGAGAGTTTATGTCCATTAAAAGAAAATGGTTCATGGGACATTCCAGAAGGTATAGTAAAAAGTGATTTATATGGTTGGAATAATTTCAAATGGACTCCAGTAGAACAAATATTCGAAGATGATAATTTCCAAGTTATAAATACTCAAATAAAACCAGAAAATATAGTTCAAGGTGAATTAGGAAATTGTTATTTCTTAACAGCAATCGCAGCATTATGTAAACATCCAAATATAATAGAAAACTTATTTTTAATAAAAGAAAAATCAAAAGAACATTGTTATGGAATTTATATTAAAATAAATGGTATATGGACATTAGTTTTACTTGATGACTTTATACCATTTTTCAATGATAGTGAAGGTAGAATGAGATTTGTATTTTCATCATCATATTTAAATGAATTATGGGTAATTTTATTAGAAAAAGCCTGGGCTAAAATTTCAGGTTGTTATGCTAATACAATTGAAGGAACTACTTCAGAAGTATTTGATGCTTTTTCAGATGGAACAACAGAATCTTTTACTATATTTGAAAATGATAAAGATGATATTTATGAATTATTACAACAAGGTAATGAAGATAATGATTGTATGACTGTTTGTGCTAGTAAAGATCTTTCAATTGCTGATGTTGGATTAGTACCTGGAAGAAATTATCTTGTTGAAGATGTTAAAGAAATTGAAGGTGGTGATAAATTAATTAGATTAAAAAATTTATGGGGTAATGGTGATGAATGGAGTGGTGATTGGAGTAATCAAAGTAGAAAATGGACAAGTAAACTTGCAAAAGAATTTGATGTTGATGAAGATAATGAAAAAAATGAAGGTAAATTTTGGATATCAATTAATGATTTTGTAAAATATTTCACAGAAATGACAATATGTCATATTAATGAAGATTTCATACATTCAAATATTAGAGTCGATAAAAACAATGTAACAAATGAAGATTCACCACATGTAACAAAAATGACAGTTCATAATGATAATAGTCAAATATATGTTAAATTAAATGAAAAAAGTCCTCGAGTTCCATTGAAAGATGGTACTTATTCAAAACCAGCATTAAATTATATTATTATTACTGATTCTGATGGTTCTTTTATTGCAGGTTCTCATTTAGAAAGTGCATATAATGCAACAATGGCAGTTGTTAATAAAGGAACTTATTTTATTTTAACTGATGAAAATCATAGATTTTTAACTAAAAGTCAAACTTATGTTATTAATGTATCAAGTAATGAGAAAGTTGATTTGGAAGAAGATGATGAAATTGATGGGAAAGAATTATTAAGAAGTGCTGTTACTGATTATATGAAATTGTATATTATTCCTAAGAGTTATAAAGGAGGAAGATTGCATTTAATGAATATTAGTAATGAATTACCTTTTCTTGGAATTTTGTTTGATAATGAAAAAGGGAAACAAAATGTTAAATTGAAATTTGAAATGAATAGAGTTGATGGTGAAGGGGTTGAATATTATTTAGAAAAGAATAATGAACCTGTTGTTGTTAATGTTCCTGCTGGGGAAAATTATTTGTTCCTTGGTTATCCACAGTCTTATAATTCTGATTTTAAATATTCTTTTAAATCTACTAAATAATTTTTGTGGTTATTAGGTTGCATTTTTTTATTTTTTATTATTGAAAAAGGATTTTATTATTTAATACGGAAAGAATTTTTATTTTATTATAAAATTTATTTTTTTTTTTAATTTAACTTTTATTTATAATACAAAATTACTTAAATTACTTATTTACATAAAATAAAATTATAATTTACTTTTTATTTTATTTTATACTCAATATAAATTGATAAACAAAGGTATCAATATCAAAAAATAAATTACAAAAGAAATTGACTTAATTTATAAAAAATTCCTCCACATCTAATTTTCCATCCTAAAAATCTCAAAGAAGCACAAAGAAAACAAATAAAAACTGGAATTAATTCAGTAATAGAAAAAGTAATTAAACTTCCTTCTAACCAATTTCTTCTACTTCCCATCATAACATTATAAAAAGAAGAAACATAATACCAAAAAAGAAACAAACAAATAATATTAAAAACTATAAAAAATTTAATTTGCATTTTTAAATTTTTCATAATAGATAAAACTTCTCTAATATAAACATCTTGATATTTTTCAGTATTAATTAATAAAATTAATCTTTTTTCATTTTCTTTAAACCCACCTCCAATAACACCAATAATAACATTAACAATTATAGAATAAATACATCTTTGAATTTCATTAACTATTAATTCAATAAAATTAAAACTTTTTCCATTTGAGTGAATTTCAGTTGAAATATATGATTCAATAAAAAAAAGTGCATTTACAAAAAAATATAATATTACACCATATAAATATAAAATACATCTTATATGAAAACTCATTAAATAATGTTTATCAAAAAATATATTTATAATATCTTGTTTTTTTACTAATTGTGACCAAAAAAATTGAAAAAAAGTTCTTTTATCATATTGAATAAAATCTTCTATTGGCATTTCATTTAATTCTTCTTCTGTAAATTCATTTTCTTTTTCTTCTTCTTTTATTATTTTTCTATCTGGTTGTTTAATTTTTTTTATTACTTTATATTTTACATTTTTATTTAATTTTATATTATATTCTCCTTTCTCATTAAATTGAGATTTTGAATTTTGAAAAAGATTATTTTGTGAATTGTATAATCGAAGATTGGATTCTAAAGATTTTTTATATGATGATGATACCGATCTTTTTGTATCTAATTGAGCTTTTGAGTTTATTGATCTTGAATCTGAAAATATTTTTTCTTTTGTATTATCTTTTAATATAAGTTTTTTATTTTTTCTAAAATATTTTACATTTTTTGAATTATTTTTTTTTATCTTATTATATATATAATCCTTAGATTCTTTCTTTTTATTTTTATTCAAATCTTCATTTTTATTTTTATTATTTTCTTCTGATATATTTTCATTAAATTCATTTTTTGAAAGGAAAAGATGTTTAGGTGGATTACTTAAATTAATTTCAAGATTTGAACTTTTATTCCTCATTGGAGACTTTTTTTTATATAAAGAATTTTCATTTTCTAAATTACTTTTATTAGAATTACTATTATCAACAGTTTTATCATCATCATAATTATCTTTTGGTTTATTTGTAGTAACTCTCTTTTCTAAATAAGAAAGCATATGAGTTAAATTTTCTTTAAGAAAAACACCAATTAAACAAATTTGAATATTTCCCAAAATAAAAATAATCCATCCACCATAATTTTTACCCCAATTTTTCAAATTAAAAACATTTTTATAACATTTAAACAAATCAAAATTAGCAGTAGCAATTAACTCAACAATATCTCCTGTAATAGGATTATCTAAAGCTTCAGTTAGAAAATTACTTTTAATTTCACATTCACATTCCGCTTCTCCAGTTCCATCATCATTATATGTTATTCCTTTATATTCACAATTTTCTTTACATAAATTAACATTTTGATAATAAAATTCTACTCTTTCCTTTAATGAAATATCATTTCCATCATCATCTGTAAATCCAAAACAAACATCATTAAAAAATGGATCTGAAATATTATAAATGTCAATTCCTTTTGATGACATTTCTTTTGCTAAATTTATATTTCCTCCATTTTCTTCTGTTATTTTTACATATTCTGTATATTTTTCTCCTGAACATATTGATAAATTTAAACGTGTTCCTGTTTTGGAATATATTGCTATTGGTTGAGATATTATTTCATTTGTTGTTGTGTTGATTATTTGAGCTTTTAGTATTATAAATGTTATTTCTTCATTTTTTTCATAAAAGGATGAATAACTTTCTTTTAATTTTGAAATACATGTTTCTGATATTGATATTAAGGATATTTTATCTTTTATTTCTTTAAGACATTCTTCATTTTTATATATTACTAAACTATATTCTGAATTTATGTGAGTATGTAATAAAACAACGTTATTTAATAATGAATATGAAGATATGTAATCTAATATGAGATTATCAATATTATTTGAGAGAGATGATGTTTTCATATATATATCACTTTCTATTATTTTACATTCATTTATATTGTTTAATACACATTTATTTGTTTGAGAATTGTATATGTAATTATCTGGACATTCTTCTACACATGTTGATAAATATATTTTTAAATTGTGAGATGAACAATTCATTAAACATTGTCTTAATGTTTTGGCTAAATAATACATTGAAGAACAATTATTAACACAAATTTTTGAATTTTCAATTAAATAATAATTTGATGGACAATTATCACTTACGCATTGTTTTTTATTTTCAACAATATAATAATCAGAAGGACATTCATTAATACATTTCTTTTTATCTACAATTAAATACCATTCATAAGGACATTGATCTACACAATATCTTACATTATTAGAATCATAAAAATAATAATTACTACATATAATATCACAATTATTATCAATTTCAGGTGAACTAACATAATTATCATTAAGACAAGAAGTACAATTATGTTGAATAACACTTCCCCCATAATTACAAGTCCCACAACTTTCATAACATTTCATTAAATAATTCCCATTTAAATAATAACCATTCAAAGTACTAATATAACATAATCCTGGTAAATTTTCTCCATATTTTAAATAATAACCTCCATCATTATTACATTCATTACAATTTGTTGATGTAGTATCACAACTAATACAACTAATATCACATTTATAAATGTCACCATCACTTGCTTTAAAATATCCAATATCACTATCTTTATGACATTCAAAATTATCAATTCCTTTAACTTGATAATAACCTAAATTTTCATTACAAGTATCACATTCAGTATAATCACTATCAGTAGTATAACCAATAGTACATAATTGAAATGATGAACCATCCCAATATTGTCCTATAACAGGATCATTTTTTTCATGACAATCATAAGGTGGTGAATTAGTTGAAGAATATGCAGGATAATAATTTGTTTTACATAACATACATCCTTCATTAGAACAAGTTTCACATTTATTTATATCACATATAAAATATAATATACCTTCTTCTTCATTTAATGAATAGCCTGGAGAATCTTTACTTACACATATACCATCATCTCTTCCTGAAACTAAATAATATCCTGTGTCAATGTTACATTCTAAACATTTATCATTTGAGTCACATTTATTGCAATTTGTATCAGTACATTTAATTAATTTTTTATTTGTTTCATCACAATAATAACCAAGTGTACTTTTAATTAAACATTTTATATTAGTTTCTGAATCATCTATATAGTAATCCTCATCTAAATTACAACTATTACATTGAACACTATTTTCACAAGTTAAACACATACTTGGACATCTTGTTACTTCTTTATCACCTGATATATAATAATTATCATTAATACTTTTTTGAATACATTCAATAGGATTTGAATCAATTACTTTATAATAATCACTTGCACAAGTTAGACATTTAATTATATCATCCTCATATACACATGTTTCACATTTAGAAGGACAAGTGTATATTTTATCATCTTTAAAATAATATCCTTCTGTTCCTTTTAAAATACATTCTATTGAATTTGTATTATTTTCATTTTTATAATATTCTAAATCATTATCACATTCATCACATATTGAATTTGATGAACATGTTTTACATGAAGTCATGCAATTATCAAAATAATTATTTGCTATATCTAAATAATATTTTCCTTCAGATGTTATTGTACTTGCTGTATAACAAATAATAGTTGTTGCATCTTTTATTTGATAATAACCATCATCATTATCACATGCTTTACATTTATATGTTGAATCTTCATTTTGTTCACAATTTAAACAACCATCACAACAATTTTGAATTGTATTTATTGTAATTTTACAAGATGATTCTCCATTTTCAACTAATTTAAATCTAATTTCTAATGGAGTTAAAGAATAAATTACTTTAAAAGAAAAAGAATAAGAATCCGAATAACTATAAGTTTCAGAATTTACTGTTATAACAATTGAACTTTTATATAAAATAATATTATTATCAATTGATGTTATATTATATTTAGGAATTAAAGAATTCCCATTATAAATATAATCATCAAAATTTATTGTAGTTATAGATCTTGATTCAATATTATTAAATTCTCCATTATTACAAGAATTAATATCTATATCTACTCTATAAATACTATCTCCTAATTGGAAAAATATA
>JAEEGL017199050.1_pt1 | contig 19391 bp, 35 predicted proteins | sample 9134231 | NCBI WGS metagenome assembly JAEEGL01 (sample SAMN16246548, study PRJNA631951) | gut metagenome | biome: gut microbiome; feature: rumen; material: fiber-attached | host: Bos | place: Iran: Karaj | collected 2018-10
ATTCGTTTTTATTCTATTAATATTGATAGAAAAATTGAATATAATTTAAATACATTAGTTGCTCAAGGACAGGTCTTAAAAGGCCAAGAAGGAGATTTTGAAGATTTTGATGAAAGTTCTATTACTTTAGATAATAGTCTTTTAGAATTAATTCAAGAACTCGAACAAGCAAAAAATGATAATATTTTAGCCCTTTATTGGGTAGATGTTTAAAAATGGAGGGAAAAAGATTTATTATAATCTTTTTCCCTTATTTTATTATTTAGTAAATTACATAAAATTTTTTTTAATTTTATTTTATATATTGAGAGAAAGGAGATATAGTTTTAATGAATAGTACTCATATAAATGATGTAGTATTTACTAGAGATAGTCTTAATAAATTTATTAAATTAATTAAGACTGAAGGAATTAAAAATTTAGATTATTATATAATGTCTCCTGACCTATCTGTAACAAATGTGTTAGGCAATGAAGAATTTTCATTAGGAGAAAAAACTTTATTTAGTGGGAATTTAGCTATAGTAAATAAAAGTTATTATAATGATAATCCTTATGTAAAATTAGCAGTCGATGATAATGATAAAAATTTAAAAATTCTAAAATATAATTTAAAAAATATTTTTCATTTTCCTTTTGATGAAACTAGCGGTGATACAATTACAATTGAATCTGTTTCAGATGATGATCCAGAATCTAATATGAAATAGATTGTTGTTAATAAAAAAATAAGTACTGAAAATTATAAAATATTAGTTAATCCATCAAGAGAAGATAGTTTTGGATATTCTTTAGATTCAAATATTATTTTTGGTTTAAATAATTTCGTGGATTATGCATTAATTGAATAGGGACAAAATGGTTTATATAAATATTATTAGAGTGATTTTGATAAATTAAAAATTAATAATTATACTGAATACGTTCCAATTCCATATGAATTTAGTAGCATTGAAGGCGAATCAGCTCCATGGACTATTAAAAAATTTGATGGACAGTCTGATTTTAGTAATACAAGAGTTAGTGCGATGGCTGCTAATTTAGATACTGATTTTAATTTTTATAATATAAATAATTTATATTATGAAGGTTTAGAAAAAGTTAAGTATGATCAATTTGTTATAAATAAAGATGAGAATGATCTTTATATACAAGCTGCCGCAGATAATCAAAATATTGATATTATATCTTCTAAAAATGGTGGTGATCCAAGCTGGAACATTACTAATACTTCCAGTGATAATACATATCCATGTTTTGATCCAAATGATCCTTTATTAAAAGCTTTTCAACAAGAATATATTAGTGATATTGAAGAAACAAATTTTACAGGAAATAAATTATCTAATTTTTACTAGATATTTTGGGGAAGTACCGATGATCATTTATTAACAGGTATTAGCATTAAAAATTATGCTTATGGTACAGATGGTGCAGCAAAAGATATTACTGTATAGTTAATGTATAATAAAACTATTCCAGTAAAAAGTATTAAAATTAAAAGTTGGGAGCCTTTATCTTTATTAAGTGAAACAAAAGTTTTTCCTAATATCGAAGATACGGGATATAGTGCTCCATACCATCATGATAAAACAATTTCTGGAAAATGGTAGCCTAATGATTTAGTTAATTTATTTAGTGCATACCAAGTTTTAAAAGGAAATCAAGTAGACATTGGAGATACTAATGAAGTTCGAGCTTTTTCTGTTTCTTCAACTACTACAAATGCTCATTAGATTGCTTTTACTCCTAATAATTTTGATCTCCCTGTATCAAATACTAGTGTTTATGCAGAATTAAACCCTGGAACTTCTACAAATGCAATATCTAATAAATATAAAAATTATAATTAGTTTGAATATATTGTATTAGATATATAGGATTATGAATGTGCATTTTCAACGGCATCATCCATAGAAGGTATTCAAGCATTTAATGCAGATATTTCTGAATTAGCTACTGGGACCAAGGTTCACAGTGCTTTAATATCTGGGACTTCAGAAAATAATCAAATGCAATATACAATTCAATATTATAATGCTACCACTGCATGTACTAGTGCTACAGGTTTAGTTCCTATTCAAAATTAGACAGCTACAACAGCTGTTAATTAGATAATAGGAAAATTTTCAGATCTTAAAGACTTTAGTTTCCCAATAAAAAATAGTACGATTAGTTCTACTAAAATTAATAATGTTTGGAACGCTGGATGGGGAATTAATTATGTTTTAAATTTATCTAAAGTTTAGCTTAATATAAATAATAATAGTAATGGTAATAATAGTGCAAAATTTATTTTTAATTTTTAGCCAATAGAAGTAACAAAGACCACATCTTCAAGTCGTGCAATTTTAACAGCAAATGTAAATACTACAGTACAATTTATTATAAATGCTCCTGAAGTTAATACTTAGTCTAGAATTCCTATTTATGTTATCCCATTAGGGGGCACAAAGCTTACTTTTGCAACAAGTACAATGTATAATAATCAAATTTTTAATGCAAATAAACCATATTATGGTTTATTCATGTAGAATTAGATTGAGTCAGATGGTAGTTATGATTTGATTGGATATCTACCACAGTCATATTTTTGGGAAACAGATTTATTAAATAAAAGTAAAGAACAATCTACTATTAATAAAGAAGAATGCGCAAAAGCTTGGAAAATTTTATTACAAGATAGATTGAATAATGCTGTAAATAATTCTTTATTAAATGATGAAGGTATTAAAACAAGATTTGTAGATTTACATAAGGATTTAAATATTTTTGATATTGTTTTAAGTAGTTCTACAAAATCAGATGGTACTCCAATCCCTGTTTCTTCAGAAGGTTTTTATACTGGTGATTTAGGTTTATATATGGTTGATTCTTGTAATACAGCAAGATAGGGAATCTATAGACTTCAATATAATCCTACAGTAGTTGATACAGATACTTTAAACTTTTTTTCTAATTATACTAATTTTAATATTGATTTATCATCAAATACTCCTTTTAGAATTAATACTATTGAATATGTAGCCTCAGATACAGCAGATCCAGTTTATACAACTTATAATAATATGTTTACAGCTGAATATATACCAGTAAATGCATCTGATGCAGTAACAATGTGGAAAAATAAATTATATGGTACAAAAGGAAGTCCAAAACCCCCAAGTAGTACTACAAATATTGCAAGTTTAAATGAAACAGATAATTCAATTCAATTTAATGATTATTTTTTGTATATGAGTAATTAGAGTATAACCGCAACTAATAAATATGAAGAAGTTAATAGAGCTATGGAAATACCTTTCCCAGAATTTCATTATCAAGCAATATTAGGTTCAAGTGATGATTTTGGAAACTATAAACCAGGAAAATACTATATAAAAAATACAGAAAATGGAAATGATAATTATATATTATCAAATACTTTACATCCAATTCAAGGCGTTACATATTATACAACCCAAGAAAGAGAAAGCGTTATAAATAGTTTAAAAGCTTTACCTTTTTACTATCAACAAATGAATTTAGATGGCAATGATGAAATTGAAGATGCAGCTAATTTTACCATACATCCTTCTATATTAAATAATGAAGTTAATAATAAAGATTTTTCTTATCGTATTAATATTAATAATAATGAACAGCAAATAATAACTAAAAAGATTTATAATATTTCATATTATAAAGAATTATCATTAAGACCTTATGAAGCTAATAAATATGCGTATTATGCTAAATTACCAATTGAGACAAGTGAGACTCTTCTTTCAACTATTCGTTCAGCTTATAGTGGATTTTACTTATATTATAAATATAAAATATATTAGTCAATAAAGAAAAGCGATGAAAGTATTGTTTCATTTAAATCATAGAATTCCTATTATGTGTTATCATCAGATGATTCTACAGATGATCCTTATATATCATTAAATATTGTAGATCAACAAGATTATTCTTATTACATTGGTATATTTGGCGCAGAAAATATTTATTATATAAATAATATATATTATCCTTTAACAGATACGTTTACTGAAAGTGATTATAATTAGATAAAGAATGATATTGACATTTATGTTTTAACTTAGGATTCAAATAATCAAATAACTTTAAATAGACAATATTATTATAATGAAGAAAATGATGGCGATGATGATTCATTAATTTTTATAAAAAATTTTTATACTCCAAATACTTATTATTATTATGATGGAACTAATTATATTTTAGACAGTAATAATACTATGGACCCACTTTAGCAATACTATCAATTAATTACTCTTGATACTTTTATAGATACAAATATGGATAAAACAGAGGAAATTTTAGAAAGATTAGATACTAGATTGTATAAGAAAAATGAAGATTCTCATGTTATGAATATTAAATATGAAAATAATATTTGGACAAATAATTCAGGAACTAATATTACTAATATTCCAGCTTTTTATGTTTATTTAATAGATGAAGAAGAATTATTATATACAAATAATCTTAATGATTTATTAAAAGATAGTGAAATTGACAGTGGACAAAATAAAAATATAAAAGTATTATAGCTTAAATATGACTATGTATTAATGCCAAAAGAATATGATGAAAATTATACAGATGATAGTATATTTATTGCTCGTACAGATAATACTACTAATGTAGTTAAAATTTTATTTAAATACCCTGTATTTGCACAAAAAACTTCAGACTAGGATGATTTATATACTCCTGTTAATCCATTGGATATGATTATAACAGATCCAAGTGCAGGAGTAGATTATTATCAAAAAAAATATAAATCTGTTGATTCAACTTTATAGGACTCTATTAATGTAGCAATAAGTCATTATCCACCTGATAATTCTTCAGATTTAACTAATATTTTAAAAATGTATTTAAGTTAGGAGTTAGGACTATAGAAATATTATTATTGGGATTATGAGAGTCGGCGAGGTAAAGAATGTAATGGGAACTTTTCAGTTGAATTAGCTAAAAATCCATATGTATGCGCGAGTAAAGTTAATTGGCATTGGACTTATGGAGAAAATGAAAAAGCAGAAGCTTTAAATAGTATTACTTTTTCTACTTCAACTACCAAAAGTAAGGTAGCAAATATAATTACTCCTGTTTATGATTATATGACATTACCTCAAGCAGAAGACATATTTAAAAAAGATAGTTATAAAACAAATAAAAATTATGGATACTTTACAGAACAATTAACAATGAATATTACAGATAAAGTAAGAACAGCAGATACAATTTCTTTATCTGGACAAAGAAGTTCTTAGACTATTTCTACAGTAAATTCTGCAACAAATGTTCCAAAAGTGTTTATGTTACATAAATTATTAAATAGAAAAAATTATTTTAATCTTAATTATACTACTAATTATGACTATATGCATAATAAAGATGCTATAAACACAACTGCAACTCATAAAGAATTTCAAAATGAATATCAACATTAGACTGGTTCAATGATTAAAAATATTAATTTCTTTAATATAGAAGAATAGTATCAGATTTTTTCTACTACTACTGGAACTAGTACAACGGCTAGTAGAAACTATAATGACAAGAAACGATATTTAACTGTTGGTGATGATAATGTAACTGCATTATCTTTTACAAGCTATCCTTTAACTTCAACAGCATCTTTTAGTGCTAGTAATAATAAAATTATGCCAGCATTAGTAAATGTATTAAATACTACATCAACTAATTATATATTTACACCACCTAATAATGAGTCTAGCTCTTCTGATAGCACTGAAGAAAATCCTGCTCCAACTGATAATTTTGATGAAGAAAAATTATTAATTAGATATTTAGATAATAAAAAAAATCATGAGCCTATTATAAAAGATTCTACAACTTATTTAAATAAAGATGCTTGGTTATTATTAGGTGCACAAAGATCAACCTCCAAAACATATGCTGGAACTTTAGATTATTTATATTTAACTCCAGAAGCATATTATTTTAATAATAAAGAAGTATATATATATTTTATTTATACATTATATTATGCATCAGATAGTCCTTTAACTAATATTACTTTAAATTAGGATTGTTGTATATACTGTTATAAAAATAATGATAATTATGTTTATGGATATACTGTAGAGCATAAAATTTTTAATAATGATATTACAGAAATATGTCATTTAAAAGATTAGTATGATTCTAAGCATATTGGATTACAAAAAATTTATGAAGCTTATTTTTAGGGTATTAATTATTGGTACATGAACCCATATCCAGCAGGAGGTCCTGTATTTTTCCAAAACTGGTGTAAATCTGGAAAAAAATTAACTAGTACTAAGAATAATAAAGAGACTGAATCTCGTGACTACTATTATTATAGTGTTAAATTACCTAATAAATTAAATGTTGAAAAAAGTGATACTTTTTATTAGTATCCATATAAATTTGACATTGAAAAATCTGATCATAATAGTGCTTTTACAGATAAAGAAGAAAATAATCATTTCTTAGTAACTTATACATTAATAGAAGATGATATTCCACAATCAACATATGATTCTACTTCGTAGGTTGAAGATAAAGGGTTTAAAGATTCTGATAATAATAGTTATACATTATATGATTTTCTACAAAGATTAAAAAATACTTTAAATAAAACTGATGCTCAAGGCGTTAAATATAAATATTATTTTGCAGAAAGTGCGAGTGAAACTTTATCCATAACAAATCATGATGATGTCTTTAAAAATGATAATAAAGTTGAACCAAATAATTTAAAATTTAAATTTTATGCAAATAGTGACAGTACATATGAAAAACCTGTATATATAAAATTATAGGATACAGCGCCAGAAGGCATTATAAAAAAATCTGATATAAAAGGAAAATACTATCAAATTAATAATAATAATTCTACTATTAGATTTACATTAGAAAATAGAAATTTTACTATTAATAATTTAGCCTATGATGTATATATTAGCGATAAAAAGCCAGGTGAGGATGAATTTACTAAATATTAGCTTTATTAGTATCTAATTGAAGGAGGAAATATTCCAAATTCTATAGATCCAAATGAAGAAAATTTCGATAATTTAAGACCTTATTCTCATTATACATAGACTATTACTCAAACATTATCAAAAGCATTACCAAATGAATTACAAATTTCTTTGCCTTTTGAATATACAGATAATAATCCTTTATATTTAGAAAAATTTGAAAGTACTTTAGGATTTAGACATACCTTCTTAAATTTACCAAATAAAAAATATACAAACAGTTATACTAAAGATAATCCATTTCCTAATCAAGTATATTATTTAGATTCTGATGGATGTTTACGAGACGAGAATAAAGAAGATAAAAGTCCTAATGGTACATTTTCAATTAGTAGTGGTACATTAGATCCAGGAGTATTAGTACAAATTAGAGGATTTAATGATTTAGGAGAATATACTGGAGATCTTAATGGCGGAACATTAAATAATGTTACATTTGGCAATGGTGTATTACATGTTAAAGATACTACTGATGCATGGAGAAAACCAGTTATTGATGTAATAAATGCTGTATTAAAAGTTAAACCTAAAAATCAAGGTGGTAATATTTATGCTAGTATTGTTACTGAAGGTGGTATTTCTGCAGCTAAAAAGATTAAAGGCGAAAGACTTTATGGAGCCATTTGGAATGACTATGCTGAATACCGTTAGACAGATAATATTGAACCAGGCAGATGTGTAATTGAAACTGGCACTGGAGCTTTGCGCTTATCCTCTGAGCGTCTGCAAGGTGGAGCCAATATTATTTCTGATACTTTTGGTATGGGCGTAGGCGAAACTGAAAAAGCAAAAACACCTATAGCAGTTTCTGGACGTGCACTTGCTTATCCTTATGAAGATAAAGCAATCTTTAAACCAGGCGATGCCGTATGTTCAGGACCTAATGGGACAGTATCTATTATGACTCGTGAAGAAATTAAAGAATGGCCAGATCGTATTGTTGGTTATGTCAGTGAAATTCCATATTATGAGTCTTGGGGCACTGGTAATGTAAAAGTTAATGGCAGAATTTGGATAAAAATTCATTAATATTTTTGGACAATATTATATAAAATATTTATTTACTTTTTCATGAATATTGAAAGAGTAAGATACCTTTCAATTTTATATAATTTAATTCATTCAAATAGGATAATCTTACTATAAGATTATCCTATTTTTTTTTTATTATATTTTATTGGATAGTATTTTACTATCCAATTTTTTTATTATGAAAGGAGTTCCATGATATAAGATGGCATTATTTAAAATATTTAATAATATTGATAGCCGAGGAGATCTACCAGATACTTATAACAAAGGCTATATGTATTTTGATGCTGTTAAAGGGCTTTTTTATATTGATACTGCGGGTACTGGCACAACAACTGGAACTCGTATGGCTCTAAATTCTTGGGGTGCATAGAAGGCTTATGCAGATGAAAATGGAGATCGCATTTCAGCTACTTATGTAAAAACCAATGATTTAGAAAATTTAACAACTGGTACTGCCGAAAAAGTAGCTCATAGTCTTACTTTTGGAGCAGGTGGCGCATTTGTTTTTGATGGATCACAAGATGTGACTGTTCCTGTTTATACAGGAAGTATAATTTAATTTTTAATGAGGAGTGAAAATATAAATGGCCGATTTAACTATGAGAAATGATACTACTAATAATGTATGGGTATTAGAACATAGTACAACTGGTTCTGGACAAACTATTCATATATTATAGACTGAAAATACATTTTTAGATAAAAATATTTCTTTAAAGTTTAGTACACCTGCAGCTTAGACTCCAACTGTAGTAATTACTGATAAGGGTAGTACTAATTTAGGGATAACAACAACTGCTAGTGGTGGCTATTATTCTGCAACAGCTTCTTTAACAGCTACAATGAGTTTTGGGCAAGCAGGTTGGATATAGTAGGCAGGCATGTCAGCATAGGATGGATCTGTAATAGTAGGTCGCATTCCACAATCAACTCTTTCTACTAGTTCTTCTTCTGCTGGTACAGCAGCTATTGAAAATGGTGTTACTCCAAATGTTTCTACTGATTTATATGTTAATATAACTCAAGGATATGAAGGGGCAAGATATGTTAAAGTAAAACCAATGAGTGAAGGAATAGAAGCTGCAGCAACGGTAAGTATTACTGGTACTATTGCATAGCCAACAGTTGCATATGCAACTTAGACTATCGCTAATATGAACTAGATTAATATTAATCCTACAACAGTTTAGCCTACTTCAGCCAATGGTAAATATTTTATTTCTATAAAATCAACTGCTAATGATGTAACTCCAAGTTTTGGATCTACAATTACTACTAATGGATATTTAGGAGTAAGTTCACAAATTACTGGAGCGGCAGGTAATAAAATTACTGGTAATAATAGCACTTATTATATGACATTACCAACTATGTCAGCTACAGTGACTGGAACAGCAACAGCTTCTACACCAAGTGCCACTGCTACTACAGCAGTTGTATCTAGTAAGACACCTGAAGCCACAACTCTTGTAACTACTGTTCCAAGTTCTACAGCATTCTTTACTATTAATGTAACAGCTCCCGCAACAACTGCAAGTGCTTTTAGTTATACAAAAACTATTGGAGAAGGTTATGCTACTCAATCAGATACTGCTAGAATTGCTACTTCTATGAATGTAAGCGCCAGCAATAAAACTTATTATGTTCCTATTCCTACTGGACAATTAAAAGCGAATGATGGTTCTGTAACTGCTACTGGAACAAGTAATATTAGTTTCACAACAACAGCAACTGCTCCATCTGCTTCTGATGCGCATTATATCACTATAAAAGGTTATGGTAATGTTGGAATACAAACTAAAGGTTGGTTAACAACTGATAAGTCTCTTAATTCCAATACAGCAACTTCTTATTTAGTATTCCATAGTATGACTAGTGATAACTTCACATTTACTAATAACTAGATTATTTCTACAACTGCAGGTTATGTTGATTCTAATACAGTTGTTCAAACCATTACAGAAAGACAACTCTCTACAGCTACTACAAAACCAAATACTGCAACATTCTCTGAAAAGAATGTTATTGTACCAAGCGGTGGATATTTAGTTTTAAATGCTGGATATTATTCAAATCAATTTGTTAGTTTAGCTACTCTTATTCCTGATGGTACAACAGCGAAAGCAGCTACTGTTGCTACAATGTTAGAAGGATATATGGCTTATGATAAAGATGGTAATCTTTTAACTGGTACAATTCCTACTTATACAGGTATCTATACATATAGTGGCTAATTTCGTAGTAAAAGGAGATGAAGGATAAATATGGCAACGGCAACTTTTACTACAGCAAACAATCGTTATGAAGGATCTTTTACCTTAGCTAAATAGACTGGTAGCACATTAGAAATACCTATTAATGGTTATTATGCAAATAAAAATATTTTCATAACCATGAATGTACAAAGTGGTAGTGCAGCTGCCAATTCCGCAGCAACCAGTATGACTGTTTCTACAGTTGATGGAAATAATGCGGCAAAAAATATTTCTTCTGATGTATTAAGTACTACAGCTACTGAACCTAGTTCAGGGTATTATGTCGCTATTACGTCAAGCGCTACTGGTAGTTCTAAAATCACTAAAGCTGGTTGGATGGCAACTGGGGCTTTACCAGCAGCAACTACAACTACTACTTAGTACTTTCCTTTAAGATCTGCTGCAATAACAGTTACTGCTTCTGGGGCTTTATCAGCTCCAGTTGCAGAAACTTCTTCTGCAACAATTACAGGAAAATAGAAAATTACTTTAACGCCATAGACTTCCACAAGTATATCAACTGTTTATTATACAGCTTTAAAATTAACCGAAACTGAAAAAACTATTTCTGTAAATAAATCTAATTTTACAAGTGGTTATTTAGGTGATTCAAATTAGGTTAATACAAGTAATTTAACATTATCAGCAACAACTGCTACTTATTATTTACCAATAGCAGCGGCTTCAGTGACAAATGCGGCATCCGGATCTGCCACTATGACTAATGTTATTTTTTCATATGACGCAGGCAATACAAGATTTAATTTAACTAGTACTACGGCATTATCAGGATAGGCAATTCTATCTGTATCTTCTGCTGGATGGTTGCCTCAACAAGACATTAGCGGAGATATAACTGGTACTGCAGCTTTATCAACAACTGTTGCAAGGATTGATCTTAAAGCTAGTATTAGTGGAGATGGAGCAAGAAAGCCAAGCGTTACTAGAACAAATACTACAGCTACCACTGCTATTAATGTTGGTAGTGCGGCAGCAACTACAGCAGTTCCAATTTCAGGTTATTTTGTATCTGTATAGAGTTAGGCAAATACAGCTACATTAACAGCTAGTCCATAGGTAAAAACCGCAGGATATGGCACAACCGCAAATTATGGAGCTACTAATGCTACTGCAACAATAGGAGCAGCTGCTTCAGATATTACTTATATTCCTATTGCTTCTGGCTCGGGCACAGCTAATAGCGCATCAGCGGAAATTGGAGTTATTACAGCCGATGGAAGTGCAGCCGGGATAAATGTTTCAAGCATATTAGGAACTAGAGCTACAACAGAACCAACAACTGGATATTATATAGCATTATCTGCGACTGGATCTGGTAGTTCTAAAATCTCACAAGCTGGTTGGTTTCCTCTTAATACAGTATTAACGACAGCTTCAACAACAGTTACAAGATATTTCCCAATAACACAAGGAACTTTAGAGATAACTGGTGGTGGGCTTAGTCCTTCTACAGGTTATGCATCTTTATCTACAGATGGCTATTATAATGGTACTTCATATAATACTTCTGATAAAGTTACATTAGCTACTACAGAGGCTTCTGGATATTATAAAATTACTGCTAGTGGTTATGGAACAGTAGAAAGAGCTTAGATTAATAAAAAGATAACTAAGGCAGGCTATTTCCCACAAGACAGTACAGCTATATCTGCAATAGCAGCTAGTTCAACAACATCTAATACTGGTTCAACAGCTTATTATATTAAAAAATCTACATTAAGTGCAACTAGTGTAACTTCTAGTAATGTTGATCAAACAGTTTCTATTTCTGCCGGATATTATCCAACAGATAGAACAGTTACAGTAAATAAGATGACTACTTAGACGCCAACTACTAGTTATACATATACTGGCATGGTAACTTATTTTGATGCAGGAACAGCTTCTAGTAATAATGTAACTATTACTCCTAGATATACAAATAGTGCAGGATATGTCGCTGCGCATACAAATACCAATAATGGTGGTATTGGATATTGGAAAATTAAAACTAGTACAGCAACATCGACTATTACTACAGTTAATGGGAATTCTGCGACTAGAGGCACTTATACTCAAAATGTAGGTTGGATAGCTTCTAATACCACAATGACAGTTGCAACTTTTGCAAATACTGCTACTGCGGGAAAAACTTATGTAGATATATCAGAGACTACCTAGGCTCCAATATTAATTTCTGAAGATTATTTATATATTAATGCAGGATATACTGATAATTTAAAAATTAGTCTTGCTAAATTAATTCCAAATGATGAAGGCACTATTACTATCGGTGGAGGTCATATTTTATAGGGCTATGCCGCATATAATGCTTCTGGTACTTTATTATCAGGTACTATTCCTACAAGAGATGCTACTAATTTATCTACTAATGGAGCGCAAGTTACTATTCCTGAAGGATATTATGCTACTGCAACTAATATATCAATTACTTCTGGACAGTATAATGCAGGAGTAACTTTATCTGATATTACTATTACTCCATCAGTATTATTACATACGAATGCAACTAGTACTTATGGTTTTACAACTACTGCTCCTTCTTCTGGAAGTGATGGGACTAATTTCTTAAAAATTGATCCTACAGCAAATACACCAACTTATTCAGCGACAGGAACTGCTACAATCTCTTAGGCAGGATATTTAGCTCTTGGAAGTACAGCAAGTACTACTAGTAGAACTGTATCAGTCAATGGAGGCACTAATTATTATGTACCTATTACTAGTATAAATTTTGATGGTGGTGGATTAACTCCTACTAATTATAATAAGACTAATTTAGCCGTTTCTTTAACTAATGCTAGTGATACTAATATGGAAAATATCACTTTAGGGGATAAGGCTACAGCTACTTATGCTTACTTTTTTAAAGTCCAAGGAGAAACTCCAGAGATCTCAGGTAATACTACTGTAACCAGAGCTACTGCTACATATAGTAATAATGCTGGTGTTATAGCAAAACATAATTCTGGTACAGTTGCCTTATCTACGACAAGTGTATCACCTACTGTTCATGTTAATAGAGCTACTGCGACTACTTATATTAATATTAAAGCAGCAACGACCACATATTCAGGAGGCGCATTGAACAACAAAGGAGCAACTGCTTCTTTTACTGGAATTAGTACTACTGCAACTGATAGTTATAATAATGGATTAAAAATAGCAACTAGTGGATAGGCCGGAAGAGAGGCAATTACTTATACTAATACTGCAGGATATATCCCAGCACATAATACTAATCAAACGGCTTCATCAGCGATATCACAAGGCTCTTGGAATGGTAATTCTTATTATTTAACTGGAGTTACTTTAACTAAACCTGCATCAGGTACGGCAAAATTTGATATAACTGTACCAAATGGAGATTCTACAATTACTTTTGAATTTTAGGTTACATCTACTGGAGAAGTTTATGTACTTGGTCCAGATTAATTATATTTTTTAAGGTTCATTTAATTATTAAATGAACCTTTTTTTTATTGACTTTTTTTCTTTTTTATATTATAATAATAATTAGATATAATGATTAAAAGTTAAAGGAGCTTGATTTGTATAATGGAAAACTATTCTTATGTATCTCTTTTAACAGATGATAGTTATGCTTATGGTATTACTTTATTAGTAGAAAGTATGTCAAAAGTAAAAACAAAATATCCTTTACATGTATTAATTACAGAAGATGTTAGTACTGCTGTAATTGAAATGTTAAGATAGTTAAAAGTAACTTATGAATTGATTAATAAAATTCCTATTTCAGAAGAATTAAATACTCATAATTTTGCTATTGATAAAAGAAAAGCTACTATTTGGCAATATTCTTGGACTAAATTTTAGATTTTTAATTTAACATAGTTTAATAAAATTGTATTTTTAGATGCTGATATCATGATATTAAAAAATATTGATCATTTATTTGAAAAACCGCATATGACAGCAGCATTAGATGGAGAATATTTTAACTTATGGCCTACTATGCCACATTTTAATAGTGGATGTTTGGTAATTGAACCAAATCAAGAATTATATAATGATATTTTAAATTTTGCAAAAAATATTAAAATATCTGATTTACCAGATACAATTATTGCTGATCAAGATATTTTAAATTTTTATTATAATGATTGGTATAATAAGTCTGAATTACATTTAGATAAATGGTATAATATCTTTGGCCCTTATATTTTAACAGAACAAGATCAAGAAGTCAAAGAAAATTGTTATTTTATTCATTTTATAGGTCGTAAGCCTTGGGTTGCTTGGAATAAACATCCAGAAGAAAACTATAGTGAAGTTAGTTATCAATTAGCTGTTGAAATGATTTAGCATAGATGCCAAAATATTAATTTTAATCTAATAATGAATCAAATAAAAGTAACAGTATATGCTATTTGTAAAAATGAAAAAGAGAACGTAGAAGCTTGGGTGAAATGTTTTTCAAAAGCAGATTATGTATGTGTATTAGACACTGGATCTGATGATGGAACTTGGGAAAAATTATAGAAACTATAGAAAAAATATAAAAATTTAATAATTGATTAGAAAATTATTAAACCTTGGCGTTTTGATACTGCACGTAATGAAAGCTTAAAATTATGTCCAAAAGATACTACTATTTGGTTTATGGTAGACTTAGATGAACGAATTAAAGAGAATAATTGGGTAGAGTAGATTAAAACAAAATGGACACCTACTTTTGAAAGAGGTACTTACACTTACAATAGAGATGTTCGTGAAAATGATACCGTAATTAGGGCAATACCAGAATACCGCATTCACAGTAGAAAATGGAATCATTATAAAAATATAGTTCATGAAGCTATTTATAATGATATGGAATAGAAAGAATTCTTTGTAGAAATTTGTACTCCTATTGATATTACTGTATGGCACTATCCAAAAAAAGATAAAGTAACTCATTATGCTGAACTGTGCGAAGAAGATCTTAAAGAATATCCTGAAGATTATGTAATGCGCTTGTAGTTAGCTATAGAGTATGAAATTTTGCAAGAATATGAAAAAGCTTGGTATCATTATGAATGGTTAATAAAAAATAAAAATACATTACATAAATATGAAATTGCTAGATGTTGGTTTGGCTTAGGTCGAATAAGTAATATATAGAATAAAACAGATGATGCTTTATATTATTATAAAAATGGAAGAATAGAATGCCCTAAATTAGTAGATAATTATCTTGATGCAGCATTAATTTATTATGGTAATAAATAGTATCAAGAAGCAATTGATTTATGTGATATGGCATTTAAATATTGCTATGAAGCTGCTTGGTGCGGCGTTTATGATGTAACTACATTTTATCCTTATTATATTACAGGAATGTCATATTTTTGTTTAGGATAGAAAATAAAAGGATTGGGCTATTTAGAAATAGCTTATAATAAAAATCCAAATGATCAAGAGGTTAAAACTCGTAAAGATATGATACTTCAAGAAATAGTAGCTGAATTAAATGATACTAAAAATATTGGATTATATTAAAAAAAATAGGGAATTACAAAACTAGTAATTCCCTATAAAAAAATCTAAAGCAATTTTTATTTCAGACCTCGAGCTATGCGGCCGAAAAAGCAGCAATCAACCTTATCTGTTATTTATAGCTAAGATTTTTTAACATTTTATATTCATTTTTATCGACAATTTTTAGCGCATCTTTTTTTGATAACCAGAATAGCATACGATTATTTTTATTATGTTTTCTATAATAATTATTCCAATAATAAATATTTGCTAATGTTCTTGCTTTATGCATCCAACATATTTCAGTATTACGATGTTTAAAATCACCTGATAATTGATAATCATATGCAAGACAATTACCGCATCCATATGCTACAGTGCATAATTTACATTTTAATGGAGAATGATTAATACGATTTGTATTTTTTAATTCAGTGCAATCTTTAGTAATACCTGTTTCAACATTCCCTATAATATACTAATGATTTTCACCTGTTGAACTTTCCATATAGCGCAAACAAGGATATAAATCTCCTTTCCAGTCTATAGCTAACATACGTCCATTACCACCGCAATAATTATCTTTATCAGTCAAAGGGATTGGATGGAATGAATGCTCATCAAATAAAGTAATTATTAATTGATTTTCTAAATTATTTTCTAATACAAAATTTGCTATTTCTTTAAGCTATTGGTAATATAATTTAGCAGTTTCTATATTCCAAGGACCTTCATATGTTGGGTTAGCTGGTAAAGTATGATATCCTAATTTAATTAGATATTTAATATTTTCTGCTAAATATTGTAAATTATCAGGACTAATAGTAATTTTATTATCTGGATATGTCTTAAATAATTGTTTGTAATTCATAATTGCTTTTAAGACTAAATCATAGCTACCTTTTCCATTTGGGAATTTACGACAAGCATTATGATATTTTTCTAAACCATCAAAAGTAATTACTAAATGTAAATTTTTATACCATTTTTTTATAAAATTCTATACTTGTAAAGTATCTACTAAAGTTCCATTAGTTGATATTAAACAAATCCATTGAAAATTTTGAGGAATTTGTTCAATAAAATAATTTAATATTTTATCTATTAAATCAACCTATAAAAATGGTTCTCCTCCAATAAATTCAATAACTAATCCTCCACATTTTATAATATCTATATAATTTTTATATTTATTATTAAATAAATTATTTATGAAATCTTTTGCTATATTAAAAGATATTGCATGATGTTTTTTATTCTATTGATAACAATAAGAACAATTTAAATTACAATCATCAGTAATTTGAATAGTGATGATTGGACATTCTTTATTAGTTAATTCCTAAATCTAATTAGCAAAAGACTATGGCTTTTCTAACATAAAAATATCACCTACCTATTTATATTTTACTAAAAAAAGATAAATAAGTCAATCTAAATTAATATAATTACTAAAATTTTTATAATATAAAAAGAATGAAAGGAGTAAATATTATGGCTTTAACACAAGCATCAATTAACCAATTAAAAAAGCATTTAGAAGAAGGTTAGTATGCTAATGCTGAAGATATGAATACATTAAAATCGTTAATTGATTATGAAGTCAATATAAGACGAAAACAAAAATATACTTTAACTTCTGAAATTGCTATAACTAATAAACAATTTGATACGGCAAAATATATTAATAATTTAATTGGTGGTTTGAGAAAAATACATAAAGGTAAATTTTAGTTAGTAACATAGAATATTACTTTTATAAAAGCATTAGTAGATTTAATTAAAAAAATTGAGACACTAATGACTTATAAAGATTAGACAAAATATAATGATAATGCTGGATGCGATGGGGAATGTAGAGGATTATGTTCTGGATGTGAAGCATCTTGCACTGGCTCTAATAGTTGTACTTTCGTAGCAGCTGGTGGTGGGGGTGGTAGCAATATTTGTAGCAGTTATACTGATGGATATTGTGGGACGTATAAAACTTTATATAAATCTGAAACTCCATATGGGCCAGCTTATGCAGTATATTATGGAGGAGCTTATCATTTAGTAGATCAAAATGGAAAAGAAACTGGATATACAACTACTGCTAATAGTGCTGCTGCATATTCAAGTTAGCATATGGCTTCACAATGGGAGCAAGTATCAAAACAAATAGGACAAAATATTATAAGATCAAGCAATGGTAGTAGTGCATCATCAGGCTCATCATTAGTCCATGGTGTTTCTGGAGCAAATCATAATATATGTAGTTACAATTATAGCGCTGGAGGATGGAATAGTAGTTTTTATAATGGTGGTTGTGCATGTAAAAATTATTCACATTAAAAATAAAAAAAAGGATAGATATTAAAAATATCTATCCTTTTTAATCTTAGCAAAAACTTTATTAGTCACCATAATAATTTCATTGCCATAAGTGGAAAATATATCTGCTAATAATTCTTCTTGGTCAAGTGTTAAAACAACATTATAGCTAAACATAGCTGCATGAGTTATTTCATGACATAATACTTTCTTAAATGTGCGGTCATCTAACCCATCGGCTATGTAAATAGTGTTAATGCTATTATCACAACATCCAAGTGTGAAGTCTCCAGTAGGCAAAAGTAAAGATGGAAAAGTTGGTGGGACTATGCGGACCCACCAAACTTTACCATTTAAAGCAAAGGCCATCATTTATTAACTTTGGTTGCCAATTGTTGAAGTTTACTTGAAAGAACTTGTTTTTCTTCAGTAGAAGAATCTCTTATCATATCAGTTAGGTCATCTCCTAAATCTTTAATATAATGTTCAAGTTCTTTCATAGCCTGCTAATCAGTGGCCTAATTTTGCTTGCTTTCCATATACATGCGGCGACTATTATAAGTGCGATCAGCGGTATTATATAATCTCTAATCACGCCATTTTTCATCCCGCATCATATATGGAGCATATTCCATATATGGAGTATAGTTGCGAGCACCACCCATTCCAGTAGAAGAAGAATCACCATAATACATTGGCTCCATATAATAATTAATATTATTATAAGAAGCATTTTCTTCTTTTTCTTTTTTACTATCTTCCATAGCTTTAGTAATAGCGCAATAATACATAGCTTCTTCTAAATCTTTAATCATATCAATTGCTTCACCAAGCTCTTTCGCATTTGTATGCTTAATATCATTAAGCTATGTTTGTACAGTACTTACAAGACATTGTTTAATATTTTTTAACTGTTCCATTACGCCACCCTCTCTACAATAAGATTAGCATTTTGAACATCAATAGGTATAGTACTTATATTTTCTACACTAATTTGAGCGCAGCACCCTTGCGCCACATCAATATGAGTCGCGCAAGCTACATTGTTAAATTCTTCTACTGCTCCTGGAGTTGAAATCATAGTTGCAGATTGAAGAGGTTCTCCATTAATTGCTATTGCAAGACTAATGGGTTCTGTGGCAGTAGAACCAGTTGGAAGAGCTACATTTGCGCTAAAACTTGCTCTAAATCTAGCTCTAAACTAATTGGTCAATCCACGTAAGCCAACTAACCCGCTACC
>JAEEGL010794291.1_pt1 | contig 19390 bp, 15 predicted proteins | sample 9134231 | NCBI WGS metagenome assembly JAEEGL01 (sample SAMN16246548, study PRJNA631951) | gut metagenome | biome: gut microbiome; feature: rumen; material: fiber-attached | host: Bos | place: Iran: Karaj | collected 2018-10
AGACGCGCCAATCAGATATATAGTCGACGACTGTGTAAAGTTCTGCGGTCGCGAGTCGCGCCGCGGGAACAGGTATGACGGAATAATAATGGATCCGCCGTCATACGGCAGAGGTCCAGGCGGCGAAAAATGGACGCTTGAGGAAAACATCGATGGGCTCGTTTCGCTTGCCGCGGGTCTCCTTTCGGAAAAGCCGCTGTTTTTTCTGCTCAATTCATATACGACGGGACTGTCGGCGGCGACGACCGGGTATATTCTCATGAAAAATCTTCCCGCATACGGGACGATCGAATCGCATGAACTGTGTCTCCCGGTGAAAAGCACCGGCGGATATCTGCCGTGCGGATCGTCATCGAGATGGCGGGCGTAAACCGCCGGGGTAAATATGTCTTTTATTTCCGTAAGAAATCTTTCTTTTTCATATGATCAGGGCAAAACGTGTGAAGACGGTGCATCATACGTTCTGAAAGATATCAGCCTTGATATCGAAAAGGGTTCGTTCATCTGTATTCTCGGCAGAAATGGTTCCGGCAAATCTACGTTTGCAAAATTGCTTAACTCCGTATTGACGCCGAAGTCAGGGTCTGTTTCGGTCGACGGGACGGATATTTCTTCTCCAGATCTTTCGGAAGAAGAAATAATAAGCGTCAGAAAAAAGATCGGAATGGTCTTTCAGGATCCGGACGATCAGCTTGTCACAACGATTGTCGAAGAAGACGTCGCTTTCGGGCCGGAGAATATCGGGGTTGATCCCGCGGAGATTCGTCAAAGGGTTGACGCAGCGCTTGAGACGGTCGGCATGACCGAGTTCGCAAATCACGCCACACATCAGCTGTCGGGGGGACAGAAGCAGCGCATAGCAGTCGCGGGCATACTCGCAATGGAGCCGGAATGCGTCGTTCTTGACGAAGCGACTGCGATGCTGGATCCTCAGGGCAGGCGCGACATTATGGACACTGTCACTCGGTTAAACAGAGAGCGCGGGATGACTGTCATACACATAACTCACAACATGGATGAGGCGGTCAGAGCCGACCGTGTCCTTGTGATCGACGGCGGAAGATTCGTCCTTGACGGAACGCCGAGAGAGGTTTTCTCGCGTGTTTCGTTCCTGAGAGAAATAGGGCTCGACGTTCCGCAGGTTACCGAGCTCTTTAATCTGCTCAGAGACGGCGGGCTGGAAGTCCCGGCAGACGTCATTGACCCTGACGAGGGGGCCGGAATACTCGTCAATCTACTCAAAAACAACGCTTCCGGTATTATCTGACCGGACCTGAAAGGATAATATGGCTAAAATTGAGCTTGCCGGCGTTTCATACATATACGGAAAAGGAACGCCGTTTGAAAAGCTCGCGCTGGACGGAGTCAACGCGGTTTTCGGTGAAAACAGAATAACAGGCCTCATTGGTCATACCGGCTGCGGTAAATCGACGCTTGTCCAGCTTCTTAACGGACTGCTTGTTCCTTCCGCCGGTAAGGTTCTGATTGACGGAAAGGATATAAACGAAAAAGGGGTCGACAGGCGCACACTCAGATTTCGTGTCGGACTTGTGTTTCAGTATCCGGAATATCAGCTTTTCGAGGAGACGGTTCTTTCGGACGTATCTTTCGGTCCGAAGAACATGGGCCTCGGTACCGATGAAATCAACGAGCGCGTAAGAAGCGCGATTCGTTTCGTGGGACTCGGCGAAGATATCCTTTCAGCGTCTCCGTTTGATCTTTCTGGCGGGCAGAAGCGTCGCGTGGCGATTGCCGGAATAATGGCTATGGAACCGGAGGTGCTGGTTCTCGACGAACCGGCAGCCGGTCTCGATCCCGCCGGACGGGCGGATATATTTGGAGGAGTTAGACGCTATCAGAAGGAGCGCAGTGCGACAGTCATCATCGTCAGTCACAGCATGGAGGATATGGCTAGGTATTCCGACGAGATATCGGTAATGGATCATGGAAAGATTGTTTCTTCCGGAACGCCTTCTGAGATTTTTTCAGATGCTGAATCGCTTCGCGGCGCGGGTCTTGACGTACCGCAGATCACATACGTCATGAGAAGTATCAGAGAAAATGGTATTGACGTCGACGGCACTGTCTATGACGTCCGTACGGCGGCGGATGACATTATGAAATATATCCGGGAAAGAGGCCGTCATGCTTAAGGACATAACGCTCGGCCAGTATTTCCCCGGAGAATCCCCGCTTCACAGGATGAATCCGACCGTCAAAATAATTGGAACCGTCATGTTCCTTGTTGCGGTGTTTCTATGCAGGTCGGTCCTTTCGTTCGCGTTTGTTCTTGTCGCTACGATCGTTTTTATTGCTGTATCGGGAATGCCTTTTTCAGTAATACTGAAAAGCATAAAGCCGCTTCTTATTATCCTTATCTTTACTTCGGTATACAGTGTTTTCTTTGTCAAGGGAGAACATCTTCTTTTCGAGTGGAAAATTGTAACTGTTTACAGAGAAGGTGTTATGAGCGCCTTGCTGACAGATCTAAGAATAATCTGTCTTCTCGCCGGTAGCTCGGTCATCCTCACATACACGACGTCCCCAATAATGCTGACTGACGGGCTTGAGGAGCTCATGAAACCGCTCAGATTTTTCAGGATAGATGTGCATGTGTTCTCAATGATGATGTCAATCGCACTCAGGTTCATACCGACGCTTATCGAGGAGACCGACAGGATCATAAGCGCGCAGAAATCGCGCGGAGCCGATTTCGAATCAGGAAATCTCATAAGCCGTGCAAAAGCCCTTATTCCGGTCATCATACCGTTGTTTTCATCATCTATAAGGCACGCGATTGATCTGAGCACCGCTATGGAATGCCGCTGTTATCACGGCTCAAAGGGCAGGACGAGGATGAAAAGCATTTCGCCTTCAGCGGCGGACTGGCTGGCTTTGCTGCTTTTTGCTGCAATCATTGTAGCCGTGGTTCTGCTTAATGTATTCGTTCCTCCGGTACTTTCCGGGTACGGAATGTCCGGGTTCTGAACATGAAATACAGAGTCACTGTTTCATACGACGGGCGCGGTTTTTCGGGATATCAGTTTCAGCCTGGAAAGCGTACGGTTCAGGGTGTGCTGACAGACGCCGCAACAGTTCTTTTCGGAAAGTGTTCCGTGATCGGATGTTCGCGTACCGACGCCGGAGTTCACGCGACTGGCTTCGTCGCGTCGATTGCAACGGAAAACGGTTGTGTTCCGCCGGAAAAACTTCCGTACGCCATGAATTCGCTCCTTCCGGACGATATTGCCGTGACGGCCGCCGAGGCGGCAGAAGAAAGGTTTCATCCGAGATATGACGCCAAATCAAAGCATTACAGGTATCTCATATATGACGGAAGGATCAGGGATCCGCTTCTGACAGGCAGGGCTTGGCACGTTGTAACTCCGCTTGATGCTGACGTGATGAACGGAGCAGCGCAGGTCCTTACCGGAGAGCATGATTTTTCCGCTTTCTGTGCGGCGGGAAGTACTGCAATATCAAACATCAGAACGATTTACATGATATCGGTGACAAGGACGTCCGATGGCCGCTGTGTTGCTGTAGACGTATTTGGAAACGGATTTCTTTACAATATGGTGCGAATAATCGTGGGGACCCTTGTTTACGTTTCACAGGGCAAACTTACGAAGGACGATGTCGCCGGTCTGCTCATATCCGGCGACCGGTCTGCGGCCGGCATGACGGCCCCGCCGGACGGGTTATACCTTACCGAGGTTTTTTACTGAACAGTATTTCTGTTTGAGGATAAGGAAAATGAAAGAAGAGTCAAAAAAGGCGCTAATATTTGACACGACGACGTTCGAAACGGTCGGAAACGACCCGGACGCGCCGCTTTCCTCATCCTCTGATCCTGAAGGAAAGGAAAAGCGCGTTACAAAAGGGACGGAATACGTACCGAGCGGAGGCGGTTTTTCAATCAAAACGTCACCGGAACACATAACGGAATACAAATCGGAAGAATCCGCCGTACCGGAAGTGACCGGTGAGCCATCGTCAAAGCCGGACAGAAAAAGTGCTAAAAAAGAGAGGAAGCGTGAAAAGGAAGCTTCCGATGAAACCGGCCTGACTTCAGATGAAAAAGAAGAAAAGGCGGAACGGCGCCGCAGAGCAGAACGACGTGAACGTCAGTCCGTAAGGATGGACAGGATCCGTTTCGATCCAGACAATATATATACAGAAAACAGATATTTCACGTCTTTTGCGAGAAGATACACCGTTCTCAAACTCATTTCAATTATTCTTGCTGCCGTCTTCGCATTTACGATGCTCACTGTTTTCGGTTCCTCGATTACGACAGACGGCTTCAAATACCTTCTGAAGGATATTGATTTTTCGAGTCTTAACACGGGATCGTTCGAATCAATGTATTACAGCGGCGGACTCGATGCTCTGTTCGGCGTTTACCGAGGGGATCTTGTAGTCGTTAATCCGGGTTCTACCGCACTTTACAAGGGTTCCGGAGCCAGAGCCTTTTATTTCGAAAATGACTATTATTCTCCAGCTCTCGCGACCGGATCAAAATACTTTCTTGTTTACGACACGGGCAACACGAGTTACGGATATACTGTTTACAACAGTTTTACGGAACTCAGCAAAAAGACGATGTCCAATCCTATAACCTGCGGTACGATATGCGACGAAGGAAGCTATGTTCTCGTCACGCGGGACGAGAATTACAAGTCCGTTATCTGTGTTTTTGACAGCGATCTTAAAAACTGTCTCGAAATAAGAAAGGACAAGTACACCGTTTCTGTCGACCTCTCTCCGGACGGGAAACGGCTCTATACTGCCGCTCTCTATGATCTTGACGGCGATTACAGCACCGAGATAACCGTTGTCGATGTCGAAAAGGGTATCGAGGAGATCACCATTACCGTTGAAAGCTCTGTGCCGATGATGATAAAATATCTGAACGGTGGCGGGTGCGCTGTTGTTTACACAGACTGCATTGTATTCTACGGCGATGATGGTGTGAAACTCAACGAGGTTACCCCGGCGACACAGAATCTCGTCAGGGCTTTCGCATCGAACGATCTAGTGTGTATGACCTGCAACGCCGGTGTTGTCGGTGATGAAAAGGAGATCAGGATATTTGACGTCATGGGCCGTGAAATCTCCAGGACGTCTGAAAGCGGCGAGCTTATAAAGATCGCCGGGCACGGCGGATGCGTTTTCATAATGTTTCAGGAGTTTGCTCTGAAAATTGATCCGTCGGCCGGAAAAACATCCCGCGCAGAGATACTTCCAAACGCGCTTGATCTTGTATTTGCGTCTAGCGGAGATCCGTTTGTGTGCTACACGGGAAGCGCTCTACCGCTCGACCTGCGCGAACAGAAATAATAATCGGAGATACGGAGAAAATGGGAATATCAATTTCGATACCTTCGCTCATTCTTGACGGTGTTGCTGTCCTAATAACAGTAATAAGTCTTATTGTCGGCATAAAAAGGGGATTTTTCAAATCTCTCGCTCTGCTTCTTGCTGTCGTCGCGGCAATTTTTGTTTCAATGACATTTTCCGACAGATTCGCCGGCTGGCTCAACGAAAAATTCGTCAGCGAAAATGTCAACGAAAAGATAAGCGGCATGCTTCAAAAACTTATCCCGGCAGAGACAGCCGACACTTCTGTTCCGGAAGGCGGTGAAAACGGTGGATCAGGCAATACCGGTGATGACAAATCGTTTCTCGAAGCATTGACGAACGGAGAAGACGTTTTCTCGGAGATACTTAAGAGGCTCGGCAGTTCCGTCGACGGACTGATAGACCAGATAAAGGGCAAGGCGGGGGACTCTCTCAAATCCGCCGTAGATGCCCTGTCAAAGCCGCTTTCCGAGAAAATATCAAAGGGTGTTGCGGTCATAATACTATTTGCAGCGACGCTGATTTTTTCGCTTATCATAATAAAGCTTTTTGATGTTATCTTCAGTACGAAACCTCTCAGCGGTATAAACCGCCTGCTTGGCGGTATCGTAGGACTGCTGAAGGGGCTTCTTCTCACATTTATTTTCTGCTATGCCGCGTGCAGGCTCGTACCTTCAATCGCGGGGCTTACGGAATCGATACCGACTGATATAATCGAAAAAACATTCATTGTAAAACATTTCGGTTTTATGTGAACTGTTAGAGCAAACGGAGATCAATCACATGCAGATGTGCGTTAAATGCAAAATTCGGCCCGCGGAGATATTCATTAACCGTGTTGTCAACGGAGTGACGCAGACAGACGGATTTTGCCGTCAGTGCGCGAGCGAGCTGAACTTTTTTAACATAAACAACATAATGAAAAACCTTGGAATACCCGAGGATGCCATGGAGTCACTTTCAAACGAGCTTCAGAGTCTCAGCGAGGAGGCCGGTTCCGCTGATGCAGGCGACACAGATCCGGTCGAGGAATCGACCGGAGAGGGTCTCTCTAACGGACGTGCACCGTTTTTCAACATTGCAAAACTTTTCGGGCAACTCGGTCTAGGGCCGATGTCGCAGCAGAATGGCGGCAGCAACGCCGGTCAGGCCGAAAAGAAAGGGCAGAGCAGGATCAATCCGAAAAAGAAAAATCTTAGCACGTACTGCACCGATCTTACCTACAAGGCGGCTCACGGAGAAATTGATGACGTTATTGGAAGAGACCGTGAGCTCAGCAGGGTCATGCAGATTCTCTGCAGGCGTCAGAAAAACAACCCGTGTCTCATAGGCGAGCCGGGCGTCGGCAAGACTGCTATTGCCGAGGCGCTTGCGCTGAAGATCGCCCGCGGTGATGTTCCGTTCAAGCTTTCCGGCAAAGAAATCCATCTGCTCGACATGACGGCTATAGTTGCAGGAACTCAGTTCAGGGGTCAGTTTGAGAAGCGGATGAAAGACCTCATTGACGAGGTAAAGAATCTCGGCAATATAATTCTAGTGATAGACGAGGTTCATACCATCGCCTCTGCCGGCGACGCGGAGGGTTCGATGAACGCTTCTAACATACTCAAGCCGGCCCTTTCACGCGGAGAGATACAGGTGATAGGTGCAACCACGCTTAACGAATACAGAAAATATATAGAAAAAGACGCAGCCCTTGAAAGACGTTTCCAGCCCGTAATGATTGACGAGCCGTCGGTCTCCGACTGTATCGGCATCCTGCGGGGAATCAGCAAATACTACGTTGATTTCCATGGCATAAAAGTTAGCGACGAAGTGCTTAAAAAGACGGTTATTCTTTCCGAAAGATATATAACTGACAGGTTCCTTCCTGACAAGGCGATTGATCTCCTAGATGAAGCTCTTTCTGCCGTCTCTCTCAGATCCGGTGTTTTCGCAAGTTACCAGAAGAAAAAGAAAGAACTTGAAAATGCGGAATCGGAACTTGCCGCTTTTGAGGCGCAGCCTGCTGGTGAAGATTCCGAAACGTATTTCAGAAAACTCGCGGAGCTGAAATCCGGATGCCTTAAGCTTAAGGATGAGCTGGCGCCTCTCGAAAAAGAAGCCGGTTCCGTCGAGCTTACAGAAAAAGATCTCGCCGATGTTATTGAGATATGGACCGGCATCCCTGCGAGCAATGTCGTTGAGGGCGATTCAGACAAGCTGAAACGACTTGAGGATAATATCAAGAAACGCATAGTCGGGCAGGACAGAGCAGTCGACGCCGTTGTCCGGGCCGTAAAAAGGAGCCGCGCCGGGGTGTCGGCAAAGCGAAAGCCGGTTTCCTTCATATTTGCCGGACCGACAGGCGTCGGCAAGACGGAGCTTGTAAAAGTTCTTGCCGAGTCGCTTTTCGATTCTCCGGAAACGCTTATACGGCTCGATATGTCCGAATTTATGGAAAAGTTTGCCGTTTCGAGGATCATAGGTGCGCCTCCGGGATATGTCGGATACGACGAGGCCGGACAGCTTACCGAAAAGATCCGCCGGAAACCATATTCAGTTGTTCTTTTCGACGAGATAGAAAAAGCGCATCCCGATGTTCTCAATATCCTTCTTCAGATACTTGACGACGGAAGGATCACAGATGCACAGGGAAGAACCGTAAATTTTGAAAACACAGTCATCGTGATGACCACAAATGCCGGAGCAAACGTTTCGGGGTCTGTGCTCGGCTTCGGCGTTTCCGGAGCAGAAGGCGAGGAGACGCGTACAGAAAAGGGACTAAATTCCTTTCTGCGTCCCGAATTTATAAACAGAGTCGATGAGATTATCACTTTCAACCGTCTCACGCGGGACAATTTCAGGGAAATTGCCGGAATCATGCTCGGTCAGCTTTCGGACGCCCTCTCTGAAAAGAAGATCGAACTGCGATATGATAACGCGGTTAAAGATCATATCGCCGATAATTCCTTCAGCGAAAAGCTTGGCGCCAGGAACATGCGCCGGTATATTGAGAGAAATGTAGAGGACAGGATAGCCGATATTCTTTTTGAGAACCCGGGTGTTGCCGGGATCTCCGTGAGAGTATCGGGGGATGGGCTGGTTTTCGATACAATCTAACCGTTCCGGGCACCGTAAATGGCAGAAAAATGGTATGACAAAAGCATAAAACAGACTGAGGTTGCCCTTAAGACGGATTCCGCTCACGGGCTCGACGAGAAGGAGATCAGAAAACGCAGGGCAGAGGACGGCGAGAACGACGTTTACGGCGGTTCGCGCAGGTTCGGCGGATATCTGAGACACATTATCTTCGATTACACCTCGGTTCTGATGCTCGTAACGCTGCTTATAGCGGCGGTCTTTGACGAACGCAAAAACGTTTTTGTCATGATTGGCATACTTGTGACATATTACATAATAGTTATCGCGTCTTATGTCAGGTCAGAGCGAATACTGAGAAACGTTAGTGAGCAGGGTCTGCCGTCCGTACGTGTCATCCGGGGAGGAAAGCTACTCGTAATCCATCAGCGCGAAATGGTGCGCGGAGATGTGTTTCTCATTGCTACGGGTGACATTATCCCATGTGACGCTAGACTTTGCGAGAGTAGCGGACTTGAGATACTTGAAGCCGCTGTCACTGGGGTGACTTCTGCTTCGCGCAAGGACGCAAGATTCGTCGATTTTCACGATATTCCAGAGTCGGAACGAAAAAACATGGTCTTCGCCTCTACTGTTGTGACCCACGGTACTGGCCGCGCAATATGCTGTGACATTGGTGCCGATACGCTTATCAGACGTAAAAACGGCGGAAAGCCTCCGTTTCGGGACGAGCAGGATGACGTATTTTCTTCTGTCAATGATTTCTGCAAAAAATGGACGATTTTCATGACAGTGTGGATATTTGTCCTTACGGCAGTCGACGTTATTCTTGGCAGAAGCACTGGCGGCATTTTTGACACTTTCCTGCTCGGGGTATCCTCTGCCGTTTCGTCAATGAGCGAGTTTTACCTAGCGTTTGGATATATTTCGCTTGCCGCAGGCGTTTACGCGGCGGTTAGCCGAAAGGGAAACGTCAATCGCGGTGCGCTGATAAACTCCACGTCCCGTCTCGATACCCTTAGAAATCTTACGTGTCTTATAGTTCCGAAAAAACACGGATTCTGCGCGAGCGAAACAAACATAGGATTCGTTTACGCAAACGACGATCTTTTTAAACCGGAGGATCACGGATATAAAAGAAACGCTTCTCGTGTTCTGAGATATGCGCTTCTTTCGACAGGAATATACGGCGCCGACAGATTGTCGCGCAAAAATCAGACAAGGGACAACGTCAATACATCCGAGGAGGAATGTATAATCGGCGCATCACGCGAATGCGGCGAATACAACGTCAAACTCGAAGAAAACTATCCTTTGCTTGAACATATACCCCGTGGGAACGAATCGGCTTTCGACACCTCGCTAGTGAGGTACGGCAATGGTTTTGTTGTCGCCCTGCGTGGAGAATACACAAAAGTCCTCCCGCGCTGCCGCAGCTACTGTGAAAACGGCAGGGTATACGACATGGATGACGAAAAAATGTCATCTCTTATCGCTACCGCAAGGGAACTTACCAAAATGTCCTACCGTGTCATTGCCATCGCATCAAAGGACACAGTGTTCAACAATCTTATGCGGCTCGCGTCTGCTCAGACCGATCTTACGCTTGAGGGAATGATAGCCATTAAGGAATCTGTCCTGCCGGATGCAGCAAAGAATGTTTCCCGCTGCCGCGCGGCGGGGATCAGAGTCATTCTGCTGTGTGATGACGATGACGAGAGCAATTTAAGCTTTGCCGCTTCGCTTGGCATAGCAACTTCCGCCGCTGAAATTGCGACATCGGCAGAGCTTCAGGGAAGCAAGGACGCGCTTTTCCGTGCAAACGCCGCGATGTATTCTGTTTATGTTGGCCTCTCAGTTTACCAGAAACGTCAACTTGTCAGATATCTGCAGGAAAACGGAGAGCGTGTAGGGTTCCTGTGCTCCGAGCTGGATGAGATCATTCTTATGCGTGATGCCGATATCGGTTTTTCTCACAGCGTGACGATTTCGGACAGCGCGATCGGGACGGTTGAGGTTAGCGGTCTGGCGCTCAACGCCAGAAATTCACGCCAGACGCGTGAAACTGGTTGCGATGCTCTGAAATTCGTTTCAGATGTTATCGTGTCAGATCCGGAGCTTTCGACCGGAACCGGCGGTTTTAACGCTATGGTCGATGCGGTGCTCTGCGGCAAATCCGTTTATCACAATATGCACCGCATGATAAAGTATATGCTTACAAGTCAGGTCGCGAAGATACTTATCGTCCTCGCGTCGGTGCTTTCAAGGTTTACGCTTTTCACTCCGCCGCAGGTGCTTTTCTGCGGACTGATCGTTGATTTCTTTGCCTTGACAGTCATCGCTTTTGAAAAGCCGTCATACCGTCTTCTTGAAACCGATGTTGACAGAGAACGCCTGCGTAAGCCGATCTCAGGCAACCCGATGGCGATCCTTGCGGGTGTTTTCTGGGCTGCGATAACCGTTGTCGTCGTCTATCTTATGGTGAGATTCAGACTAATTACATCCGGCACGGTGTTTACATGCGCGTTCCTGATATTCGTGATTTCTCAGCTTACGGTTCTCTCAGAATACAAGCTTGACAGAGGCTATTTTGGCGGTGACGTCAGATTCAACGGCGCGCATCTCATCCTGACTCTTTTCGTTGCGGCGTTTTTCACCGTGCTGTTTATTTTTCCGAGGGCAGGTACTGCGTTTGACGTTTCTCCTGTCCAGCCTGCGGTTCTGCCTGGCATTCTGATTGTGCCGATCCTGATTTTTGCCGTCAGCGAAGTTGTGAAGTTCCTGGCCGGCAAAAGAAAAAGAAAAAAAGATGAAGAAGATTAAAAAGGGATTTTTATGACCGGTATTTTTGACAGCGGACTCGGCGGCCTCACTGCGCTTAATGTGCTTCACCGCCTCGCTCCGAAAGAAGATATTGTATATCTCGGAGACACGGCCCGCGTCCCGTACGGAACGCGCTCCGCGGAGACAATAAAAAAATACGCCTGTGAATGCGGGAGGTTTCTCACTGATCTCGGTGTTGACAGGTTGCTTGTCGCGTGCGGAACAGTCTCGGCCAACGCGCTGGACGTAATAACGGAATCTTTTGACATACCTGTTACCGGTGTAATTTATCCGGCGGTCAGACGGGCGGCGGAGCTTACTAAAAACGGCAGGATAGCAGTTCTTGCGACTGGTGCGACGGTTAAAAGCCGGGCATACGAAAAGGAGATTCTCAGAACCAATCCGGAGCTGAAAGTTTTTCAGCGTGCATGTCCGCTTTTTGTGCCGCTCGTTGAAAACGGCCTGGATTCGGATTCTGACATCGTTCGCCTGACCTGTGAGATGTATCTGCGCGATGTGCGTGAAGCCGGTACGGATGTTATCATACTTGGATGCACTCATTACCCTCTAATTTCGAAAGCAATAACCGAATGCATTCCCGGCGCCGTTGCGGTCAGTTCCGGCGAGGAAGCTGCAAGAGATGTTGCACAATGTATCAGAGACAGCGAGAGCGGGATAATCCGTTATTATGTGACTGACGACTCCGAAGGTTTCACGGCAAACGCGGCAACGTTCCTCGGCGAACCGCTCGCCGGAGCGGTCTTCACAGCAGAACTTTGAGAACCATATAAGAAATTACGTAAAAAAGGCGCATGGTTTATCACCTTGCGCCTGGCTTTTTATTTTCTGTGAGTCTGCATATAAAACAGATACTGCTGGGCGATTCCGCCGTATGGCCCGAAATCGACCGGGTAATATCCGGGGAAAAATTCTTTGAGCGCCCGTCTAATCCACACATCTACCGGGAAAGATTCGTATCTCGAATAAGAGAAAAGGGCAATGCACGACGCGACTTTCGGACCGACTCCGTGAAAATTCATAAGGAATTCTAGAAGTTCATCAGTCGGGAGATCCCGTGCTGCCTCAAGATTTGCTTTTCCCAAAGCGACGGCTTCTGCCGCGCGGGCAATATACGGAGCACGATACCCGAACTTCATCGCCGAAAGTTCGGTCACACCGCATGCGGCAGTCTGCTCCGGCGTCGGAAAGGCATAATGATTTTCATCTATTATGTCACCGGCTTTTTCGGAAAGAGCTTTTATAAGGCCTTTTATGCGCGGTATGTTGTTGTTCTGTGAAATAATGAACGAAACAAGCGTTTCCCACGGATCCTGTCTGAGTATCGCGACCCCTTCCGAAACAGACAGAGCTTCGATCATAGCGGGACAGTCCGGGAATCTCGATGACAGGTCTTTTTCAATATCGGTGTAATCAATGTCCAACCCGAGAAACCGGACGGCATCATCCGCATTCTCAAATCCGCTGACAGTGATGGCTTCATCCGTCTGCGAAACAGTGATCAGCTTTCCGAAAGCGACGCCCTCAAAGGCATCACCGGTAATCTTTTCGAACCGGAAGCACTGTCCGCAATCGAAAACCTTGTTTATATCGTACCGAGCGGGGCGGACGAATTCATAAGGAGATTGCTGTTTCAAGGGCGAGCTCCATCATTTGTGTAAAGGAGACCTGCCGCTCGTCTGCCGAAAGCTCCTCTTTTGTTACAAGATTGTCTGATACCGTGAAGATTCCGAGGGCATTTTTACCGGCGTTTGCCGCGGTCATGTATAGAGCCGCTGTCTCCATTTCAACGCAGCAGATTCCCATGTCAGCCCATTTCTGTGAAGCTGATTTATCGGCGTTGTAGAAAACATCTGAGGAGAGAACGTTTCCAACAGTATATCTGAACTTCTTTTTTTCTGCAATCTCATATGCGCGTCTGAGGAGAGCAAACGAAGCGATCGGCGCAAAACAGCCGTTGAGCCGGTACTGATGTGCAAAGTTCGAATCGGTGCTCGCGCCCATTGCAAGGATTATGTCTCTCAGACGAATTTCTTCTTTCATGGCTCCGCAGGATCCAATGCGTATGATATTGTCAACCCCAAATAAATTGTAAAGCTCATAGCTGTAAATACCGATCGACGGCATGCCCATTCCGCTTGCCATGACAGAGACTTTTTTTCCTTTGTATGTGCCGGTATAACCCTGTACGCCTCTTACGTTGTTGAACAGCACAGGCGATTCGAGAAAGTTTTCCGCGACGAATCTGGAACGCAGCGGATCTCCCGGCATAAGAACGGTTTTCGCAATTTCCTTCGGTGTCGCATTTATGTGTGGTGTCGGATAATGTGCCATATGTATCTCCTTACTCCCGTATCGGGAGATTTTTAGTTTTTTCTCTTATTTTTTCGGAAACGATTTTCGCGGCGTCTTCTTTGCGTACAGTCAGCTGCCCGCCTGTCGACAAATCTTTGAGCGTGACGGTTCCGTTTTCGATTTCGTCATCTCCGATAAAGATCACAAACGGTATGCCGAGCCGGTCGGCATAACTAATTTTCGCTTTCGGTTTTCTATTTTCTGAATATAGTTGTGTCTTGATTCCGGAAGCCCGCATAAATGCGGCAATCTCCGCCGGATAAAGACTGTTTTCAGTCATCGGCGCGATAAGCACGTCGGCCGGAGACGCCGGAAAATCCGGATTAAGCATGTTTTGATCGCTAAGAACAAAGAAAAGACGGGACAGGCCAATTGAAATGCCGACTCCGGGGAGATGCCTGTCGGTGTAATGCTCGGCAAGATTGTCATATCTGCCGCCTGAACATACCGAGCCGATTTCAGGATGCCTGACAAGCGTCGTTTCGTAAACTGTTCCGGTGTAATAGTCAAGCCCACGCGCAATCGTTAGATCGACTGCAAAGTTCGTTTTGGGAACTCCAAGCGCGGCGACCCCGGAGCAGACCGCTTTAAGCTCGGCAAGCCCGGCGTCAAACGTTTCGTTTTTTCCCGCGTAGCTTTCAAGCACACCGAAAAGATTCTCGCTCGGAGTTGAAATAAATCTAATAATGTCCCCAGCGGTTCTTTCGTCAAGCCCGAGCTCGGATAGAAGCGCCGATACTTTTTCCGCGCCGATTTTTTCGAGCTTGTCAACAGTGCGCATGATCTCGCTGGAAAGCTCGCTCTGACCCATTATACCAAAGAAGCCGTTCAGAATTTTGCGGTTGTTTATTCTGATTACAAAATCGCGCAGGCCGAGGCTTGTGAAAACGTCGTAGATAATCGCCGGTATTTCGGCATCGTTCATTATATCGAGTTTACCGTCACCGATTATGTCTATGTCCGCCTGATAGAATTCGCGAAATCTCCCGCGCTGGGCCCGCTCTCCTCTGTAAACCTTGCCGATCTGGTATCTTCTGAAGGGAAAAGCGAGATCGTTCGCGTGCTCTGCCACATATCTGGCTAGCGGTACGGTCAGGTCAAATCGGAGCGACAGATCGCTGTCCCCCTTTGAAAATCTGTAAATCTGTTTTTCTGTTTCGCCTCCCCCTTTGGCGAGGAGAATTTCCGATGCCTCAATGAGCGGCGTGTCGAGCGGTGTGAACCCGTAAAGCGAATAAACTCTTGCAAGGCGGTCGAGGAACGCATTAAATCTGATCTGATCCGGTGGCAGGAGCTCCATAAAGCCGGACAGTATTCTCGGACGGATTTTTTCCATGTTTCTGTTATCGGAACGACCTTTCTTTTAGTACGCATATATTATACCTTAAAGCAGACGCCGTGTCAATCACAAGATTGATTTCGGGTACGTTTTATGATATAATTTATAAGATAAATCACGGATGGGTTTCTATTAAATGGATTTCACGGTCATTGATATACATACTCACGTTTATCCCGACAGAGTTGCGGCAAAAGCCGCCGAAAATCTCGGGAAGTTTTATAATTTCGGTATTGATGAGGCCGGAACGCTCGTGTCGCTCACCGAATGCGAGAAAAAAATCGGGGCGAACGGTTTTCTTATGCTTCCGGTCGCCACCGATGCGGTACATGTAGATCGAATAAACGAATATACCGCTGAATACGTGAGGCAGACACGGGAGCTGGGATTTGAATCGTATGCTGTCGGATGTATGCATCAGGATTACCCGGACTTTTCGTCAGGCATGGAAAAGATAGCCTCGCTCGGTCTGCTCGGAGTCAAACTGCACCCGGATATTCAGAAAGAACGCGTAAACTCAGACAGGATGATGTCTCTATATGAAATCCTTGACCGCAAACGTTTGATTCTTTTTCTTCACGCAGGCGACAGAAGACCTGAATACCCATATTCTTCGCCCGACAAAATCGCGGAGATCGCAGAAACATTTCCTTCGCTGAAAATATGCGCGGCGCATTTCGGAGGCTATTCAGTATGGGACGAAGCAAAAAAATACCTCTGGGGCAGATTTGAAAATGTGTGGTATGATCTTTCAGCGTCGCTGCAGTGGATGACACCGGACGAGGCGACGGAGAACGTAAAAATGGCAGGGGTTGATCGTATGATGTTCGGCTCTGACTTTCCGTCGGTCTCGCCGTATAAGGTCATGGCGCTTTTTAACACTCTTTCGCTTACGGAAAAAGAGCGGAGTGATATCCTTTGTAATAACGCAAGGCGTTTTCTCGGAACGAAGGAAACGGCATGGTAAACGATCTCTGGGAATCGCTTTCCCATGAAAAGCGGCCGGTCGTGCTATACGGCACGGGTGACGGTGCAGACAAGATACTCGACAGACTTGAGCGCCTCGGCGTTGTAGTAAGCGGCGTTTTCGCGTCCAATGGGTTTGTGAGAAAAAGAACATTCCGCGGTTTTGAGGTCGAATCGTACAGGCAGATAACAGGCCGTCTCGGGCAGAATATTGTAATTCTTGTCGCGTTCGGAAGTTCACGAAGCAATGTTCTCGGTTTTATTGCAGAATTGTGCGCATTTCATACAGTACTTATACCTGACATGCCGGTGGCAGGCACAAACGTATGGGACGGGACATTTGCCGAAAAAAATGCAAATGAAATCAGCGCAGGGAGAGATCTTTTTTCAGACGAGAAAAGCATTGATCTGTTCGATTCCGTGACAGTGTACCGTCTGACCGGAAATCCCAAGCTGCTTTTTGAAAATCTCAGCACACCGGAAGAGATCTGGAAGTGTGTTTTGAGGCCACAGAGATACCGTTCGGCAGTTGATGTCGGTGCATACAACGGCGACACTGCCGCGGAACTCATAGCACATTCTCCGGATATTAAGGAGATACTTGCTGTCGAACCCGACGAAAAAAACTTTTCATCTCTTTGCCGTTTGGCGACGGACGAACGAAGGATCACGCCGGTTCGTTCTGCCGCATGGGACAGGCGTGAAGTGCTTGTTTTCAGCAGATCCGGCGGTCGCGGCTCGGCAAAGCGCGACCCGGGTCAGAGAAAAACTTCCGAGGTCCTGGGTTTGCCGCTTGATGACATGCTCGGCGGACGCGCCGTCGACTATATTAAAATCGATTCGGAAGGTGCCGAGGCAAGGGCGATTTCAGGAGCCTGCGGAACGATTTCAAAATACAGACCGGATCTTCGCATTGCCGTTTATCACCGGCCGGAAGACATTTTCAGGATACCGCTCCTGATAAACGAAATATGTCCCGGTTACAGTTTTTATCTGCGGCGCACACTGTGCGTTCCGTGCTGGGATCTTGACATAATCGCCGTTCACGGCTGAGAGGTTTATATGTCGGACATTTTTTCAAAATTTCCTCCGTTTATACAGGATTATATTTACCGTAACGGCTGGGCCGAGCTGCGCGACGTTCAGCTTAAGGCAGCCGACGTCCTGTTCGGGTCTGAAGACAATCTCTTGCTCACGACAGGAACCGCGTCCGGCAAAACGGAGGCGGCGCTTTTCCCTGTAATAACCGAGCTGTGTGAAAATCCGCCGGCTTCCTTCGGCGCTATTTATATAGCTCCCCTTAAAAGTCTGATAAACGACCAGTTTCTGAGGATCTCCGAAGTCCTTGACGAAAGCGGAGTGAAGGTTTTCCACTGGCACGGTGACGTGGCGCAGTCACACAAAAGCAAAGCGCTGAGAGAACCGTCCGGAATTCTGCAGATTACTCCGGAGTCTCTCGAGAGCATGCTGATGAACCGACCGAACGACGTCGTTCGGCTTTTCGGAGACATTCGATACGTTATAATTGACGAGATACATACGCTTACCGGAAGCGACCGGGGAAATCAGATAATTTGCCAGCTTGTGCGGCTGTCTCGCCTGACAGGCAGGGATCCCCGGAGGATCGGTCTTTCGGCGACTGTCGGTGACGCGCAAAAGGCGGCAGACTGGCTTGGTGCCGGTTCGGGAAGAAGCACTGTCGTTGTTGGTTCACCCGACACGAAAATATCGTGGCGGCTTGCGCTTGAGCATTTTTATATTGGGGGAGGAGACCCCGATGAAGCCGAGACGCCGCGAACCGAGGTTGGATCGGATTCTGGATATATTCCGTCAGACAAGGGATATGAATACATTTATGATGCCACAAAGGGCAGGAAATGCCTTGTATTCGCGAATTCACGCGAGGAAACAGAGGTTATTACGGCAACCCTCCGGCAGATCGCCGACCGTCGCGGAGAACCTGATATTTTCAGAATACATCACGGCAATCTATCGGCGGCGATTCGCGAAGAGGCTGAACTGTCGCTCAAAAATGACGAACAGCAGACCGTGACATGCGCGACCGTCACGCTCGAGCTCGGCATCGATATCGGACGTCTTGAAAGGATTGTTCAGTCGGAGGCCCCGGTCTCGGTATCAAGTCTGCTTCAGCGTCTGGGTCGATCGGGACGCCGCGGTGCGCCGCCGGAAATGGTTATGACATTCAGGGAGGAGAGCCCGCTTCCGAACACGCCACTTCCTCAGCTCATACCTTGGAGCCTAATTCGCGGTATTGCCCTGATTCAGCTTTACATAGAAGAAAGATTTGTAGAACCGCCAAAGACAAAGAAATATCCGATGTCGCTTCTTTTCCACCAGACGCTTTCTGTGCTGTTTTCAAAGGGCGAAATGACTCCTTCCGGTCTTGCAAAAGAAGTGCTCTCTCTGCCTCCTTTTGAGGGAGTTGCGCCGGAGGATTACCGGACGCTTATCGTTTCCATGATAAAAAACGGTTTTATTGAAAGAACCGATGATGGCGGGCTCATTATCGGTCTGACGGGCGAACGCCTGACATCATCGTTCAAGTTTTACGCTGTATTCAACGACAGCGAGGATTTCACGGTCAGGGCAGGTTCCGACGAGATTGGCACAATAACGACTCCGCCGCCGGTGGGGGAGAGATTCGCGCTTGCCGGACGGGTCTGGGAAGTTGAGGAGCTTGACGTACAGCGGCATCTGATATACGTCCACGGTGTAGACGGCAAAATGGAGATCTCATGGCCGGGAGATTACGGCGAGATTCATACACGGGTACTTGAGCGGATGAAAAAGGTCCTTGAGGAGGACGCTGTGTATCCGTATCTCAAGAAAAACGCCCGTGTCCGGCTCGATGCAGCTCGCAGAGTTGCGCGAAACACAGGCATGCTTGAGAAAAGTATTGTACATCTCGGCGGATATTCGTGGTGCGTTTTCCCGTGGCTCGGTACCAGAGCATTTCGTACTATGAGGCGTATGATAATGTCTCGAAGCGGCCGTTTCGGTATTACTGGTATGGAATATGAGGGTTGCTGCTATATGACATTCAAAATGGAAAAAGGCAGCGGCGCTGAGCTGATAAAAGAACTTAAGAGTTTGGCAGATTCTGGAATAGACCGTGATTCGCTGGTCGGCTCTGCCGAGACGGCAGTATTCGACAAATATGACGAAAACATTCCGGCTGAACTGCTCCACAGGGCGTACGCGGCCGACAGACTTGAAACAATGGATGTTTCGCGCAGGATAGGAGACATTTACCGTGAGTTTTTCAGATAGACTGTATCCTGAGGATTATACGGAGCCAGAATGTCCGCTCTGCACCGATCCACCGGAAAAAAGAAACGCTATTCATCCGATAAACGTTGGAAGAATTATTGAAAAATATGACTCTTACCTTGCGTCAGACGATGCGGAATCCGGCGGCAGGCT
>JAEEGL011651607.1_pt1 | contig 19390 bp, 20 predicted proteins | sample 9134231 | NCBI WGS metagenome assembly JAEEGL01 (sample SAMN16246548, study PRJNA631951) | gut metagenome | biome: gut microbiome; feature: rumen; material: fiber-attached | host: Bos | place: Iran: Karaj | collected 2018-10
AGAACCATGACCCATAGGTCCACGAGATTGTCCATGTCTTTTAATAACACCTTGGAAACCATGTCCTTTAGATGTTCCTGTAACATCAACAACATCTCCTACAGCAAATACATCTCCACCAATCTTATCACCAAGATTATAGCTTCCTTCAACATCTCTTATTTCTTTTAAGAAGCGCTTAGGTGTTGTGTTTGCTTTTTTTGCGTTGCCCATATCGGCTCTAGTTGCATTCTTTTCTTTCTTTTCAAATACGCCAAGTTGAATTGCATTGTATCCATCTTTTTCAACAGTCTTTACTTGCATAACCACATTTGGTTCTACTTCAATAACTGTAACCGGGATTAACTTACCATCTTTAGTGAATACTTGAGTCATTCCAGCTTTGCGCCCTAAGATTCCTTTCATAATAATATCCTTCCTTTTCTAATCTTATAATTTGATGTTAATGTCTACACCACTTGGTAAATCTAAATGTGATAGAGCATCAACTGTTTCTTTGCTTGGGTTTTTAATATCAATAAGTCTCTTGTGAGTTCTTCTTTCGAATTGTTCACGAGCATCTTTATACTTGTGTACCGCTCTTAAAACAGTAACCTTTTCGATTTCTGTAGGAAGAGGTACAGGTCCTGATACTTCGCCACCCGTTCTTTTTACAGTTTCAATTATTTTTCCAGCTGCAGCATCTAATAAACGATGATCATAAGCTTTCAAATTAATACGAACCTTACTACTTGACATTTTTTCATGTCCTCCTTTCGCCTATATCTAGTATAGACTTGCATCCGTCCAAATTACCCGATAACGATTGCTTGTTAACAACTTTCCCTAGTGTATCGGCAACCTTGCACATCCACGCCAGTCATACAGAATCAATTTTAGCATAAACACTGGGCAAATGCAACAAAAAAATGCAACTTTTTTAAATTGCATTTTACTTTAACAAGATTTATACACGAAATTATTTCATTAATTCATATACTGTATTAATAGCAAAATCGCTTTCTTCTTGAGTATAGCCTTTATATTCTAAGTAATCTTTGGCTTCTTCTTTGTCATATTGTGCTGACGAACTATATTTATAATAACATGCATCATATACCGCTTGTTCATAATAGTCAGCGTTAACATTATTCATCGCATACTTTACTGCTTCATCTGAAAAACCTTCAAATTCTAGCATCTCTTGTAAATGCGTTTTCGAAAACCCACCTGTTGCTAAAAAATGTTTAGCGGCAATTAATGCCTGCTCTTTCCAATCTGCCTTACAATTTTCAGCGGCAAAAACTGCGTCGTCATGTTCAAATTTTTCGTACTCTAGTATGCTAATTAATCCATCTTGGCTATAGCCAATGTATGTTAAATAGTCAATTGACTTAAGCAAAGCTGACTTTTGGGTTGGAGTAACGTCCATCGCTTCAACTTCTTCTTCGGTTATTCTCTTCGCATTTTTATTTAAATTCCACGATTCGTCACGTAAATACCTCAATTGAACCTTTTTAATCCATATATCATCGTCTTTAATAGTAATATTGTGGCCCGTTGGATCCTTTATTTTAAATAAGTCGTCTTCAACAGTAAACCTTTCATTGGCAGGCGTCTCGTCTTTTTGAATAAATTTCTTATAAACAAAATATCCGCCAATAGCTAAAGCAACTACAATTAGCAACACAAGAATTACTTTAGCTCCACTTCCCTTAGAATTATTTGTCTGATTAAAAGCTGGCGCTGCTGGGGCAGCAGGGGCAGGAGTTTGGGCTGGTACCGGTTGCGTAGGAGCCACTGGTGCTGAAGCAGGTGCTGGTTGCACTGCAGGGCCCGGCTCTACTGAAACTGCTGAAGTCGGATTTAGAACTGATGTTGTTTGGGATTTATAACCACAAACAGAACATGTTCCATCATTTGAAACAATTTGATTACCACACTGTGGACAATTCATAATATCAACCTCTATTCTAAACGAATTATATCATATTACTGCAAATAGTCAAACGGAGAAAAGCAGTGATTCCCACCTAGTTGCCCCATACTCTGAGGTTAGTTTTTAAAAATTTCCACCTCTGCTGCTATAGGATCCTCCATCGCTTATTCCAAAACTACTATTGAAATATTTCAAATCGTCTTCTAGTGATCGTGTTATTCTAACAGGCTCTTTAGTAGCAGAGTAAAACTCATTAGCCCTAGCAGAACACCAACCAGTGATTCCACACTCCATTTGCAAATATCTTTTTTCACCCGGATAATTGTTATCATATACGCCAATATAATACTTTTGTGGATTGTCAATGTCTTGAATCAGATTAATTGCGTTTATTGCGTGAAGCCCCCCACCAAAATTTGCGTTTAACACAACAGGGTCCTTGTCATTTAATCTGTCTTTAAGAAGCTCCATGAAACCATATCCATCACCTGCATGTATAGGTTCTGTTCCAAACAAATTGCGCATAACTAAGGTGAAATTCCAAGATGATGAAATGTGAACATCTTGTTTTTGTTTAATGAATAACGCATAAATTGCATTAAATAACTGAATATCATCATCGTCTAGTGCATCACTGTCTTGCATTACATCTTCATTTATTATTACTCTTTCGTAGCTTCCAAATACACCACCGTATTTTTTAATTGACTCCTCTTCACTCAGCGATGATGGTTTTTCACTTGTAGTAATTTCATATATTTTTAGTGAATTTATAGCAGAACGATATTCATCATTATAACTTAACACGTCACCTTTTATATACTTATAGTCAACCGGCTGTGTTTCACCAAAATAATTCCAACCAATATCACTGAAATACTTAAGTTCCTTCGTCTTCAATCTATAATCATATAAATTACCATGGTCTTTTAAATCCGTGTTTGTCAAATCATACGCATAAGACGTTGCCCCGTCGTTAAGGGGGCCATTAGCTTTTACATATATGCTTTCAGCACGTAATGGCAATACTTTTTTATAATACAATTCCGCAAATGTTGCCATGCCAAAGCAATGTCCTCCAGTCTTATTTGAGGTGTAATTCCTAAAAGAGAATCCATCGCGATTTACAATAAAGCCGCTATCGGCTATCATTACTCCGTCATTTTTGTTGTCGCCATCAACATCTACTAAACCATCATCTAATTCCGTAGCAATATTATCAAACAGCTCAACTAATCCCATTGCGTCGCTTGATGAATAGAAAGCACATTTTGTTGATTCGGATATTTCAGCTAGTTGCTCGTTGTATGCCCCGTCGCCAAACCCTACAGAGCAAATCTTCACATCGGATTTAAGTGCCTCTTTAACCAATCCTTGAATTTGGCTTTTTAACGAACCATCATGACCATCGGTTAGTAAAACAATAAACTTGTTGTCACTCGTGTCAGAAAACTCTTCCATTCCTTTATAAAGAGCATTACTAATATTAGTCCCCGCAGACTTTGTAATAAAATTGCCCATCATATTTGATAGTTTATCTTTTATTATTTTAGCATCTGTTCCAATTGGATATGCGTTTGCATAATCAGAGCGAAACTCTGATAGCCCTATTTTATGCCCTTTGGCAGATAATCTATCCGCCAGCTTACCTGTCACTTCAAATCTTATACCTTTTTCATCAAAACCGTCTAGTTTCGATGATTCAAACCAGCCACCGCTGTATTCTTTACCAGTATATTGTTCATACTGCGCGTTAGTGTACAAACTCCAAGAATTATCTAAAACAAATAGCACTTCATTTGATACATTTTCGTTAATCAAAGATGAATCCCCAACTACATAAATCGAAAAATGTTTTATTTTAGCTGTTACGGTTTTATTTGATTTATTTACCGTGCTTTCAACTTTTTCATATTTAGAATTTGTTGGATTATAATAATAGAACGATAAATTGTCTTCATTTAACCCAAATTCTGATAGTTCTTCATCTGTATAAGATATTGTTACCGTTGCTTCACTAATAGTGCCATCAGTATGGAATGAATATAATTTATCAATAAGGCCCTTTTTTTCGCTAATTTTTGTGCTAGAAGTAACACTTGAAACAGTACTGGCAATGTTACCTTTGCCCGCTATTGAAATCTTAACATTATCTTTTTCGATGTTATAATGTAACTCACGATCGCCATCTTTAACTCCGTCATTCTTTGAGTCCTTTTTTAAGGGATCTAACATAAGTTGTATTTCATCGTAATCGCTTAATCCGTCACTATCTGTGTCCTTTATATTAGGATCTGTTTTATGTGTAATTACCTCATCGTAATCACTTAATCCATCATGATCGGTATCCGCAACTTCAGGGTTGGTCTTATATTCTTTTTCTTGTTTATTAGTTAAACCATCGTAATCTAAATCCTCATCGGAATCTTCATCAATTTTATATTCTATGTATTTGTCTTCCTCAAAAGAAATTGCATCTTTAATTACCGTAACAGTTCTCTTAATACTTTTTAATTTATAAGATGCAGTTATTTCACATTTGCCAATAGCCTCGGTTAAATTCCATGTTAAATCCAAACCATTAACTTCTAATTCTCCGCAAGTGGTTTCGTATTTTATGTCTCCTATTTTTTCCTTGTTTGAAAACTTAACTCCTAGTTTTAACTCACTTGGAGAAATATATTCTAAATTGGCATATTCATATGATTCGTCCCAAGACAAATTTCCAGAATCAAAAAAATATATATATATTAAGCATCCCACTAATACTAAAATTAAAATAAAAATCACTATCAATATAGGCTTTTTATAATTGGAGCGCGCCTTGGTTTTTAAGGCCTCTCCATTGACTGGTGCCTCTTTTACGGGTTTAGCAATCTGCTCTACATTTTCATTTGTCACGATCTCTTTTAAACTTGTACCACAATTAACGCAAACAGCCACACTATCAGAGTTTACTATACCGCACTTGGAACATCTCATCACAATCAACCTCTATTCTAATTTTCATTATAACATAATGTCCATTCATTGTCACTTCTTTGTAATCTTACTTTTAATTATTAATCATGTTATTAAAAAAAGCATTAATTATAATGCTCTTTGATTACATTAAAACTTCGGTTTCTTGCATATCGGAAGGAATTGCTATTTCTAAATATTGTAGTAGAGTTGGAGCAAAAGAATTTACGATTCCGTCTTCTTTAATAGAAACTCTACTATCCGTAATTATCAATGGTAATTTACCCACGCCATTTCCAACAGAAAGAACGATTACTTTATAGAAATTATCCTCAGCGACTTTCAATAATGCGCTTAAACAACGATCAAATAGTTTTAATCTGGTAGTAATATCTATATTAAATCTATCCTCGATTCCTGTATAATCTAGAACTATAAAATCTAGATCATCTGTCATCGCTTTTGAGGCTTTTTTAGTCAATTCTAGGACAATTTCATTTATCGCGCTTTTTGAATTGGTTACTACTTCTTCTCGTTTACAATTTTCAAGCGAAGCGGAATTGTCAAAATAATTTGTAAGATATTTAATGCTTGTAGAAACTCCAATTCTCGATGTTGTCTTTTCTACCCCGGCCAAATACTTTCCAAGTGTTATATAATCTTCATCTTTATTTATTAATGATAATACATTCCCTGATGTATAGAATAGAGAATACAACCTGGCATTTCTTCTAGGCAACACAGGAAAATCTTTGAAATTGGGTTTAAATGAATTAAATAGCGGAATTGTTACATCGCTCGAATAATTAAACCACAAAACAATATCTTTGTCACGTATATTTTCCATACTATCAAGTACGATTGGTTTGAGCTCATTTAGATTCATATTATTGTCTTTGTAATACGTTACTATCTCGCTAAAATCTAATACACTTTCACCAATGCCTCTAATTATTAAGTCATAATATGCTGCTGTTTGTAATTGGTTTTTAGAATTATCATAAACGTAATTTTTTCCTATAAAAGAGCATAGTTTTCCCATTCCTCTTTTATTAATTTCATCATTCAATTTGGTAATTGATTCCAAAACGGAATCGTGATTATCTACACAATCTATAATAATATGGAAACAAACTTTACTAAGTCCATTATTGACTAATATGGAATATAGTTTAAGAGTATCTTCAACATTTCCTTTTGATGCGCTATCACTAATGGTTGTTAATATATGAATTCTTTGGTCCTTCTGTTCTAATATGGACTGAAATTCTTCATTTGTTTTATAGTTTTCATTTAAAAAATCGTTTACTACCGTGTGATCTTGTTTTATATTCTTGCCTGCTCCTAGTAGTTTATGTACCAATTTTTTATCCGCATAACAATTCTCTGGCATGCCTATTTTCTCTCCACTGTAAACCAAAGAACTATGTGGATATTCCTCCCATAATCTATTAAAGGTCGGCATTAAACTTGGAACATTGTTATCTTGAATACTTAAACCATCAAATAAAATGGTTAATACTTTTTTCAAAATGTATTCACTTCCTTAGATGTATAATACCATATTTAAAACTATTAAGCCACTACTAATTTACTGTTTAACCGCATTCGATCGGCTAGGGTATTAATATATTCCGCATTAGTTGGCTTGCTTCTTTCGAAATTCACGCTGTGGCCAAACAAATCATCCATAAGATCTACATCGCCTCGTTCCCAACTTATTTCTATAGCGTGTCTTATAGCCCTTTCAACCCTGGATGGTGTTGTGTCATATTTAATCGCTAACTCAGGATATATCTCCTTTGTTATAAAGTTTATATATTTATTATTATTGTAAATCATTAGAATCCCATCCCTAATGTATTGGTATCCCCTTATATGGGAAGGAATTCCTAAGTTATGAAGTAAATTTGTTACTTTTACCTCGGCACTACCATTTGCATTATTAGAAATCTCGTAAGTGTTATTAAGATCTTTTATTCTATCTTCTAAAGACTCTAAGCTAAAGGGCTTTAGGATATAATAGTTTACTCCTAAGGAAATTAGTTTTTTAATAGTGTAATCTTCTTTATAACTAGAAAGCACGATTACCTTTTTGTTGATTTTTCTACTTTTCATGTTCTCAAGCAAAGTAACACCATCCATCTGCGGTATAAGCAAATCCATGATGACCATGTCATAATCATTATCATGATTAATTAAAAAGTTTAGAGCATCCAGCCCATTGTTAATGCAAGATACAACATCCACTACTGCGTTTTCTCTAAAGTACTTCCTAATACTGCTTGTAACTTCTTCACTGTTATCAACTACTACTAGTCTAATACTTTTTTCCACAATATATGTCCTTTCTCACTGCTACAAAAACATTATAAATTACAGATTGACAAAATCCAATAAAAACAATTGTCTAGATATGTCAATTTACACAGTTATTTGTCGAACCGTGGAAAATAAAAAAGTAACATGTGTTACTTTAAGTTTTCTTGAATAGTGTCTAGCTCCTCCGATATGGAAGAAACAACAACGCCGTCTAGTTCGTTATCTTCCATCAATCTTTTAAGATCATCTTCTCCTACTCCGCCTCCATATATTACTTTTGGAACGAAAAGATATTTTTTATTAACATGGTCTTTTATAAATTCTACAATAGCATTTACGTCATCGCTATTTAAGGCTTCTTCTTTTCCTATCAGCCACGCTGGCTCATATACTATGTAAATATTGTCTCTTTCATTTGGGTCAATATAATCAAATACATTTCTAATTTGAATTTTTAATAATTCTTTAACAAAGAATTGATTTTGTTTAGAGTCTTCTCCTATGTAATATAAAACTCGTAAATTATTCTTTAGTGCATTTTTTATTTTCTTTTCGATTGTGTATTCATCATCATAAAGTTTTCTTCGCTCATTATGACCCACTATTACATACTTGCAATTAAGCGCTTTTAATACATCGCCTCCAACTTCCCCCGTACACATAAAATCATATGTTGATATGTCTTGAGCACATAAATCATATTTTTTGCTCTGAAACGATGACAAATAGCAATCTCCCGGCGCTACTACAAGACGATATGGAATATCTATGGTCTCTAACTTTTTGGTATAAGGCTTAATCTCATCGTATACTAGGCGATTTTTCAAATTTAGAATTAAGTATTTTACTTTAGCCATTTTAGTGCCTCCAACTCGCCATCGGCAATGTATTCTAATGTTGCTCCGCCCCCGCTGGATTCAAAATAAAACTTGCCCTCAAACCCAAATTTTTTTATGGCACTTACTGTATCTCCACCACCAGCAATTACTTTTCCATGGTAATTTGCCAGGTATTTAAGTAGTGATTTTGTTCCTTCTGCAAATCTATCATCTTCACTTAAACCCGGAGTCCCATTAATGAAGCATAAATTACTTTTCTCTATGTAAGTTGTAAACTTATCTATTGAGTTTACTCCTAAATCGAAAATGGAATCATTATCTATTACAAAATCTTCCGGCAAGACTATTTTGTCTTTATTATTATCTAGCATGTTTTTTAGTTCTTGCAATAAACTTTCATCTTCTGTAGCCAGACTATTTTTAACATCCATACCACTTGCCTTTAAGAAAGAATTAGCAATGCCCCCACCTAGCAATAAATAATCGCATTTTGGCAATAGTTTTTTAATAATCGGCAATTTATCCTCGACTTTTGCTCCCCCCATAAAAATGGTAAAAGGCCTTTCTTTAATGTCTATTAAAGTATTTAAATGTTGTAGTTCAGATTCTACTAAAAAACCAATAGCGCTCGGAATATATTTGGCAATTCCCGCTGTAGATGCATGGGCCCTATGACACGAGCCGAAGGCATCTAGAATAAATACATCACCTAAGCTTGCCCAAAACTCCGCTAGCTTAGGGTCGTTTCCGCTTTCTAATTTATCAGGATAGTCCATGAATCTTGTGTTTTCGAGAAGAGCTACTTCTCCAAGTGATAAATTAGTTGTCTTTTCTTTGACTTCATCGCCATAACAAGATGGAATAAACTCGACTTTTTTGTTGATGAGTTTTCCTAATTCTTGGGCAACAACGCTTAAACTGTACTTAACTTTATCTTCTTCAGCCTTAACACGACCTAAATGACTTAATATTATTACCTTAGCATTATGTTCTAATAAGTAATTAATTGTTTTTAAACTTTTTACTATTCGGGAATTGTCTTGAATAACGCCGTTTTCAATAGGGACATTGTAATCACACCTTACAACAACGGCTTTATTATTAACATCAATCTCATTTATTGTTTTCAATTAAACCACCTATAATAATTATAAAAAAGTTAAAAAGTTTAATCAAGAAAAAAACTGCTTTTGAAAAGCAATTTTTATTAATATAATTTGATGTTATTTACTGTTATGTTATCAATATCGTCTATTTGAAACGAAGCGTTTTCTATCAGTTGTGTATATCCAGTTCTCATGATTTCTTTAGTAATGCCAAAAACTTGAGCATAAGATAAATATCTATCCCAAAGTATAACTTCTTCTGGATGTTTATCAACCATACTGCCAAAATCCATCAAGAAATTTTTGAAAGACATTAACTTATGCAGTTCCTCAATACCTAATTCAGTTCTTGTCAAATTATTATTAATTGCTAATTTATACATCACATCTTGTTGCTGTTTGCCCATATTTCGTACGCTAGTACGTAAAAAATCTAGATAAAAAGGTACTATATAGCTTATCAAAAAGGCTAATAATCCAATAGCCAACCCGATAAAAAATGCACCAAAAAGTATAGATAATGCAAAAACTATAATTGCAATAGTTCGTGCTGTTTTAACGTGGCGTTTCCTTAGATTGTTAAGATCTTCTTTTGTTACCAGCCCCCCTTTAGGGTGGTCTTCTTTTATTTCTTTATGATAATATAATCCCAGTTTTTTTCCATCCTCTAAGCAATAGCTATACCATTCTTTATAATTTATATTTGCAATGTTATTTGAAATAACTAATTCTAAAATATATTTTTCGTTATCTAATAGATTAGAATCAACTCCTTTTAGAACTCTTACTTCATATTTATTGTCCTTTTTTACTAGTGACAAATACTTTTTGGCACACAAATCCAAAATAACCGCAATAATATCTTTATAGTTTTCAATTACGGAGTCAAAAAGCAGGCTTGTTACACCAATGCCATAATTATTAGGCAATTCACGATAATACAAATATGGATTACTCTCACTTATTTCCTTATTTGTCTTGCTAATTTCTCTTTTGCCTTTTAATGATCCTGTTATGTTTCCTATTACACTCGAAATCATAAATATCAAGAAAAAACATAGGATAAATATACAACCAAATTTGAAAAAATTGTTTTGAAAAAAGCCGGTTTCAGTTACTGGTGTGTTATAGATCCTAATAATACCCAAAACTAATAAAGCAGCTAAAACCATATATATTAATATGGCAATTAACGTCAAAGGTAGTGAAAAATGATTATCACTATATTTGGTCTTTCTTGTTTTCATATTTATACCACACCTTTAATCAATATTTCAGGAAACTGCTTTCGCAGTTTAAAATCTAAACATACTTTTAGCAGTTCTAAGCATTTGAGCAGTATAACCTGATTCATTATCATACCAAGCCACAACTTTTACTAGTTGTTTACCATTAACCTCAATTACTTGAGTCAATAAACTATCCACGATAGCTCCCACTTCCTTGTTAATACAATCACTTGAAACAAGAGGGTCATTAGTAACTTTTAATGTTTCGTTTTCGTATTTCTTTAATGCCTCATTAATTTCTTCCTTAGTGACATTTCTTTTAAGTTCTAATGCCAAGTCAATCATTGATCCATCTATAACTGGTACACGGTAAGCCACTCCATCCATCCTACCAAGTAAGTCTGGTATTACTAAGCCAATTGCTTTAGCGGCTCCAGTACTTGTCGGAACTATATTATTATTACATGATCTACCTCTTCTTGATCTAATTCCCTTAGAATGAGCTACATCTTGAGTTGCTTGGTCATTAGTAAATGCATGAATTGTTGACATGAATCCTTTTTCTATACCAAATTCTTTATTTATGGCATTAAGTACTGGCGCAAGACAATTAGTTGTACAACTAGCCGCAGAGACGATTACATCTTCTGGCTTTAAAGTATCTTCATTAACATTGTAAACAATCGTAGGCATTTCATCTTTTCCAGGAGCAGATAGCAATACTTTTTTAGCTCCGGCAGTTATGTGTTTTTGCATTCCTTCTCGATCGGTAAAATGTCCCGTACATTCTAAAACCAAATCAATATTTAAGTCTTTCCATGGGAGATTAATAGGGTCTTTTTCTGCAAATACCCGTATCTTTTTTACACCCCCAACAATAATATTTTGTTCATCAAAACTGATTTCGTTTTCATGAAATGTTCCATGTGCCGTATCATACTTAATCAAATAAGCTAAGTCTTCTGCATTAGATAAATCATTAACCGCGACAACATCAAAATCTGTACCGGTAATCATCTCTCTAAATGCTAAACGTCCAATACGTCCAAAACCATTTATGGCTACTCTAATCATTGCTTCTTCCTCCTATGAACTCTCTTAGTATTGAGTTTGAATTAACATAATCCCCCGGTATAGGGAAAAACGGTTTTAAAAAGTCTAGTAACCGATGGGCCTCTTCATAATATGGAGAGTCTACTCCAACCGAATGTAGTAGTGGTTCAGCATAAACCTTTAGTACACCAATTTCGTAAGCTAATGCCGTGTTAAGGATAACATCAGCATCTTGAATAAATGGGAAAATATACTTTTCTTCACCATTTCTAACGCTTTGCCAACTCTTAATTGTATTTGATACTTTTGAACCACGGTCACGGTTATCTCTAACTATTCTTCTTATTAATCGTAAGTCAATTGTCGATACATAGTTATGACGATCAATACTTAAAGGAATAAATGGACTTAAATAAATCTTATATTTATTTTTATCATCAATTGACGGAAGCATTTTATTATTTAAGCAATGCAATCCCTCCAGAATAATAACACTTTTTTCTCCCAACTCTATTGGAGTATCTGAATACTCTCTTTTTCCGGTGATAAAATTGTAAATTGGTAAATTAACTTTTTCGTGATTCATTAATTTAATAACATCATCGTTTATTGCTTGGACGTCTATTGCTTCCAAACATTCGTAATCATAATTACCATTTTCGTCTTTAGGCGTTTTATCTCTTTCAACATAATAATCGTCAGTTGAAATTCGAATTGGGTTGTATCCTACTGCGGATAGATACTCCGCTAACCTACGACATGAAGTGGTTTTGCCCGATGAAGAAGGCCCCGCAATTAAAACAAACTTGATTTCAGGGTTTACCACAATATGATTTGTTATTTGGGCAATCATCAAATTATATACTATTTCTGAGGAATTAATAAATTCCTTAATTCTAGCCTGTTCAATTATTGTGTTCAAGTCTGAGACATATGGTATTTTTAAATTATTTAACCATTCCTTACCTTTTACATAGGCATCAATAATATTACTATGATGTACATACTCCGGAATTTTTCCGCCACTTCTTACTGATGGCCATAAAAAGACAAACTTGTTTTCACCCAAATATACTAGGTCAAAATCGCTAATCGCTCCAGTTGAATAAGGCATATCCGAATAATAGTAGTTTAATACTGAATCTAACTGATATATAGTGGTGGTTTGATCAGAAATGTTTTTTATGTTTTCAGCCTTTTCGGGATGATTTATTTTAATAAAATACTGCACTGCTTCTTTCGTTCTAACACTTAGTTTTTTAAATAGTAGATTATCAGCAATTATTTTTCTCATCGCCTGTTTAACATCGTTGATTTCATCTGAAGTTACTTCATCATCACAAATAATTGAACCCAACAATCCTTTTGGAACGCTGTTATCATAATGTACTTCCGCGTCATTTAAAACTCTTTTTATCGCTAATTCAAAAATCATTTTAACCGCAGCTTTATACATTTTGTAACCATCTAAGTCTGTTACATCAAAAAAATCAAGTTTATCTCCGTCTTTTGCGGTGTGACCCATGGATACAACTTCATTATTTATTTTTACCCCAAGAACTGGACGTTCAAATTTTATTTTCTTACTTATATCATAGTATGTAACGTCATCAGAAAAAGATTTCGTTTCACCATTTTTTAAAGTAATAGTAATCATTGTATCAACCCTTTCTATTATAAATCATTATATCATATTATTCAAAAAATAATATATTTTTGCATAAAAAACTATAATAATCGCATATTTATTTATAGGTGATTAAATGCATATTGTCCCTACTATACTAGAAAAGACAAGTAATAAAGAATATGCTTTTGATTTATATTCTAGATTATTAAAAGATCGAATTGTTTTTCTAAGCGGCGAAATAAACGATCAAGTTGCTACGCTTATTATTAGCGAACTTCTTTACTTAGATGCTCAAAACAATAATGATATTTTTTTATATATTAACTCTCCTGGCGGATCTGTTACAGCGGGCCTTGCAATATACGACACCATGAATTACATAAAATCGGATGTAAAAACAATAGGAATTGGGTTGTGTGCCAGCATGGGGGCTTTCCTATTGGCAACAGGAGCACCAGGAAAAAGAATGTGTCTTCCAAACACCGAAATAATGATTCATCAGCCATTAGGAGGAGCCGAAGGACAGGCAAGCGACATAAAAATTGCAGCTGAAAGAATACTAAAGACAAAAGATAAGATTAATAACTTATTAAGTAAAGTTACAAATCAAAGCATAAAAAAAATCTCTAAAGATACCGATAGAGACAATTTCTTTTCTGCTATGGAAGCTAAACAGTATGGGTTAATCGATAATATTCTTTAATCTTCTGTACGAAGTATCACTTCATTCTCTGAGGTATATAGGAATTTTTCTTTAGCATAGCGTGCAACATAGGCAGGGTCTTTAAGCTTGGTAACTTCGCTTTGAAGGCTTTTTTCTTCATCTAAAAGGCCTTGATATTTTTCGGTTAAGGTGTTTATCTTGCTATTGTTTATCATAATTGTCTTCCAATCAGAGTAAACGGTCACAACTAAAAGAACAATAATGCCAATTATTGTAAAAGAAATAAATACTAATCTTTTTTTCTCTTTTTTGCTATGTTTCACCCTTCCACCCTCTACGAAGTCATTTTAACACGTGCAATTTCCGAAAACAATAGTTAAATATGGACTTGACACGGTTTAGACAAAAATATCCAACCATCAAACCGACCAAGATCATTATAAGAAAATATGGGTGAAATACTCCATAATTAATCTTATATAAAACATATAGATATATAAAATCCATATCAATTACTAATAATCCACTCCAAAAAACTTGAATAAACTGTTTCTTATGCCTTATTAAATGGTAATTAATAAATAACAGAAAAAAATAAAAGAAACCAAAGATAAAGGAAAATAAAAATGTAATTAATTGTAATTTGATATCCATTATTTAAATAGTTTAGCTAAAAAGCTGTCTTCCTTTTTTCTAGATTTTAAGTCAAGATATATGATTGAGTCTATTTTCCCTTTAATTTTAACATTGCCATCTTCGGTGTTTAATTTTACTATTTCCAGTCCAGTACCTTTGATATTTATATCGCCCATAATAGATTCCAAATTAAATTCTTCTGAATTAAAACTTGCGATGCGACTAATTCCCGATAACTCGATTAGATTTCGATCATATAATTTAATATTATGAGAGTTTATTATGGTCTTATCAATCATGACTATCACCAATATACTATATTCTCTTCTTTAAACATTTATGCAAAAGAAAAAAGTGGTTTCCCACTTATATATTTCTAAATTATTCTTCTTCAGTTGGATTTTCGTATTCAGCTATAATTTTGTCTTCAAACATTTTTCTTGTTTCGGTGTTAATTGGATGAGCAATATCTTCGTATTTGTCATCTGCTACCTTACGACTAGGCATAGCAATAAACAACTTATCCTCTCCTTGAATAATACGGATATTACGTACTACGAAGCAATCGTCTAATGTAACGGTTGCGTATCCTTTCATACGTGATCCTTCTCTTTCAGTCTTGTGAACTTTTACTGATGTAATTTCCATATATTACCACTCCTTATCTAGATTTCACAATCTACTATTATTTTAATCTAAAATGCGCGGATTTTCAATACCTAAGTTAAATATTTTATCTTAACCTCTCCGGTTACTAAATCACTATAAGTAAAGCTTTTTTCACCATAATCCGTTTTGATTGTAAAAATATTTGGATAAAGCATATTTATGCGACCAACATAGGTATTTATTTTATTGCGCATGCCATACACCGTAACCTGGACTGGTTTTCCTAATTCTTTTTTTAGTTTTTCCTTAACAATATCAAGATTCATACATATCCTTTCAAAGAATTATATGAATTTTTTTTAAAATAATACTACCTTGGATACCCCACGTACATTAAACCGTTGGATATTATACCGCCCATGCCATCTTTACCATATTTGGTTTTTGCCAATAGTTCTGGTAAATCTATTTCTTTATTACGGGCGGTAAGTGCCAGTGTCGTAGCTATTATTGCAGGGTCAAGTGCATGAATGTTTACTCTTTTCGGGCTTGATGCAAAGTTTGCCCCCGCTTCAATTAGTGCCTCATAATTACTTTGGCACGCCCCAGCAATTATTACTAATTTATCATGGCTTTTTTCATATTTACGGGCAACATTAATAGCTTTAATGAAATTCGTGGTATTTTTATAGTTATTCGTATCATGAATATCGCCTTTTTTTCTATAGTAGGCATCATGGCCCGTAATTATTACTATATCTGGTTTAAACTCCTTTAGCAAATCCCTTATTTGTTCATGAATATTTTCCTCATTTATCTTTTTACCGATGGCGTAGACTTTTGCATTTTTATAAAAGTTTAGACACCTTTCCAAATATTCTGAATCACCATCAATGTGAAGTATTTTAGCAGGCAAGTAAAAGTAATCACTCCGATCTCCTCCAATTGAATCTGGTTTAGTAAAGATATCTTCTTTTGGCTTATCAACTTTGGTTAAATCATAGTATTCACTATCAGCAACTATTCTCATTTCCACACCTTTTAAAAAATAAATGCCGTCTTTTATGTTTATTACTTTAAAAACTGTGTCGTGATTATAGCTTTTTCGCGTAACATAATCCCCAATGACAATTTGCATATTATTCACCTGATATATTTTTATGGTAAAAAAAGAATAAGTATTACACTTATCCTTTTTTTGCTTTTAATCTCACTAATTCAGCCTTTTCTCTTGGTATTGGCAACCCCATAAACACAAGTTCATCGTCACGAGCATAATTCTTTTCATTTAACATCATAAAACGGTTTAAAACGTTTATATCTAGTTCTGCTAAATAATTATATATTGGCCCATAATGGTTATTTTCGTAACCAATTAATTCTTGTTTAGAAACTAAATCTTCATACATAGCTGCAACATCCTCATCATTACGCAATTTAGCAATATTTAGTAATGTATTGTATGCTGCTAATTTAGCATTTCTATTTGCGGGATTATGCTCTGCATCACGTAGTTCAGCATATCTAGTTCTTGCTTGTAAAGGCAATTTTTTTCTAAAAAAGCAATTATAATAAGCATATGATAGTTGAGGATGAGGAATATCAATAAATAGACCATTAGCTAAGAAAAACTCATAATACTTATCAATTGTTATCAAAGCTTTTTCCAACGTTTTATAGCTAGCAAGTTTTCTCTTATCCTCGATTCCATATTGCATTGCAGCATCCCTTGTCTCAAACTTGATTGATAAGCCAAGGTTGTATTCATTAAGCTTAATCTTTAGGGTATAGTAGTAATTAAGTTGCTCAATATCTTCTTGTATTACTGACTTATATTTTATCATTGGCTTGCCCATTACATCTTTAGGCAAAGATTCACAATAAGCAGTTTTAATTGCCTCACTTACACAATTGTGAAAGTGTTCATCGCTTTGATAAATCTCATATACTCTTTCTAAAATGTCATTAAACATCAATATAGTATCGTCCATAAATCCTCCTGTTGGTAGAAATATTATTATAGTCTTTTATGATGAAATGTCAATCTTTGATCGTATTGTACAATTCATAAAACAGATTTTCGGGGATTGCTTCTGCTCTTGTTTTTTCGTCAAAGCCATTATTGCATAATAGCGATTCAATTTTGTTATAATCCGTTTGCCCAAGATTGTTTTTGAGGGTTTTTCTTTTTTGTGAAAAACATTTTTTTAAGAAAGCAAAGTATTCGGCGTCACCTGGATCCTTATGCTTGATTGGAATTAATTGTATTACAGCGCTATCGACATTTGGGGCAGGATTAAAGCATCGTCTTGGGACATCGCATATTTTTTTTATCTGATAGTAATGCTTTAAGTACAAAGTAAAATAGCCATAGTCTTTGGTTTTAGGCTCTGCCATAAAACGATCAGCAACTTCCTTTTGTACCATCATAGTAAACGAAGAAAAACTAATATCTTGATTAGTTATATGTTCAATAATTGGAGTTGTAATGTAGTATGGTAAATTCCCCACTATAAAAATGTTTTTATAATTGTCTGCCTTTATATCACTACTTAAATCGGCAGAAAGAATATCCTGATATTTTATTCTTACCAAATCGCTTTCGATAGGGTCTAAGTGTTCTTTCATGTCGGTGTCTATTTCATATGCCAATAAAGCAGCACCTTTTTTTATTAATTTTTTAGTTAATGCACCTCTACCAGGTCCTATTTCAATAATCAAATCATTCTCTGCAGCCGAAAAAGATTGAACTATCTTTTCAATTATATTATTATCTATCAAAAAATTTTGGCCAAATCGTTTCTTTGCTTGCATATTAAAAAAGGGATGTTACTCCCATCCACTCCTTAATACTTCATAATAGATAGAACTTCGTCCAATATATCTACTTGCATAGTCTTCACTCGGTGTAAGTAAGTCAATATCGTTGCCAAGGACTCCTCGGTCTAAAACTATAGCTAATGTTGGCTCTGGAGATACTCTATAACTGTTAAATCTAATAATCGTTCCGCATGGCAAATTTGCAGATGATGCCACTATTCTAACTGTTCCATAAGTCTTATCAGGATACGTTACAGTTCCATCTGTAATATTATAGCTTCGTAAGCACCCTAGCGTGCCACCACAAAGAGGACAGTTATACGCATATCCTGTTAAATCTCCTGTGTAAGAATCCTTAGCAGAATATAGTTTGTTATATTCCTCTTCGTCAATCTTCATTGCCATAGTTGATAAATTTATGGTTCTATTAATTTTGCTATTTTCTATTTTAGTGTAATTAATGCTTGATGATGATTCCATGACAAAAGCAAAAACAACTAATAGCATGATTCCAATTGTATATTTAAAAATTTGCTTCATATCTACCTCAATATTACGTAATTTAATTATATCATTTTTAAGGCATTTTGTCAAAGATTCGATGCGCATTATTACTGGTTATTTTTGCTATTTCCTCAAGCGATAAATTATAGACTTCCGCCAAAAATTCGGCGATAATCGGAATGTTTCCAGGATGATTTTTTTTACCGCGCTTTGGTTCTGGGCTTAGATATGGGGAATCCGTTTCTAAAACGATATGTTTTAAGTCTATTTCCTTTAGAGCATCTTTTAACTTGGCGTTTTTAAATGTTACAACACCATTAACTCCCAGAGCAAAACCCATTTTTATATACTCTTTAGCGGTTTCCAAACTTCCGCTAAAAGAATGAATAACGCCTGTTACTTTAAACTCTTTTAGGATGTTGATTGTGTCTTCTGTAGCCTCCCTAGAATGAATAACAACGGGAAGATTATGGCTTTCAGCTAGCTTAAGTTGTTTTTTGAACAGTTCTTTTTGTAACTCTTTATTATCTTTCGTATAGTGATAATCTAGCCCGATCTCGCCTATGGCAACCACGGAAGTATTTGCTAAATATTTCTCAATTTGCTTTATATCTAAATCTGTATAATTCATTACATTTTCAGGATGAATACCGATGGCACAAGACAAAGATGGATACTCTTGGGATAATTCTAATACCTCCATGCTTGTTTTTAAATCGCATCCAGCGTTAATAACACGCGTTACCCCAAAGTCGTTTATCGCGTTAATAAGACTAGGAATATCGCTGTAATACTCGGCATAAATATGAGCGTGAGTATCTATAAATTTATTCATTATTAATGATCCTTTGAAACAATACCTTCGGCGTTCCTACACTCTTACTTACATATAGGCCAAAAGAATCCACAGAGGAATAATCGGTAACATCCGTACTTAATTGGTTGAATATTTCGCGTGCTGTGTCTGGTAAAAAGGCCTGTAAGAACACTGTGGCAATTCGAATTGACTCTATTAAATTGTATAACACAGTTTTCAATCTTTCTTGCTTAGCCTCATCTTTAGCTAAAACCCAAGGAGTTGTTTCATCAATATATTTAT
>JAEEGL013412620.1_pt1 | contig 19390 bp, 18 predicted proteins | sample 9134231 | NCBI WGS metagenome assembly JAEEGL01 (sample SAMN16246548, study PRJNA631951) | gut metagenome | biome: gut microbiome; feature: rumen; material: fiber-attached | host: Bos | place: Iran: Karaj | collected 2018-10
ACCAGCAGCGGCTCTCCGGTATCGAAACGGACGAAGAGATCAGGGATATCAAGCATTTCATAGAAATTATCAAAAGCGGCAATTACAGAATATTCGACGAAACGCTGTAAACTCCGGGGCTTAACAGCGAAGCGGTCAAAAGTTTTTGAAAGGGGGTCCGGGGGAAAACTTTTTTCAAAAAGTTTTCCCCCGGTCTCGAGCGAAGCGACAAAAAATATGGCTGAAAAAAGAAGAAAAAAGTTTATAAAGATGCGCGTGGAGGAAGAAGCGGTGATGAGCCGTGACGCTCTTGTGAGCAAACTCGACGCGCTGATAGATAAGCAGTACCGGCGGAACCTGAACAAGCTGAAAGGCTCGCCGCTGTGCTTATGGTCACGGGCGGGCGACGACCGCTACAAACTGAAATACTACCACTCCTACCGCGAGGATATGTGCGACACGATGATGACCGTGGACATAGAAAAGGGCATGGAGCGGTGCAGCCTGCACGGCTTCATACACAAGCCCCCGGCTATATGGGCGGTGTTCATCGGCGTGATAGCGTCGCTGTTCATCGATTTCCTCATCATCACCTACTCGCTGCTGTTCGTACAGGGCTTCGACCTTTGGAACGGGTTGGCGCTGTCGGCGTGCGTAAGTGTTGTGAGAGTATTCATCTGCCTGTATCTGGTGGAACTCGACCGTTCTAAAATAAAGATATTGCGCGAGGAGCTGTACCGGGTGATACACGACCGTACAGATCTCCCGGAGAGCGGTGACGCCGGTGAGAACGGCGAACCGGACGAAAGCGAGGAAAACGACAATGCGTGAGATAGATGTATCACTTATCACGGAGACTGTGGCACGGCTCTGCGAGGAAGCGAACCTGCGCCTGCCGGAGCAGATGCGCGAGACAATAGAAGCGGCGGCTCCGCGGGAGGAAAGCCCCGTCTGCCGTGAAGTACTCGGCGATATCGTGCGCAATATAGACTGCGCCGCCGAACTCGGCGTGCCGATCTGTCAGGATACGGGAATGGCAGTCATATTCCTTGAAATAGGTCAGGACGTGCATTTCACGGGAGGCAGCCTGTACGAAGCCATAAACCGGGGCGTTGCAAAGGGCTACGTCGGCGGGAAGCTGCGGCTTTCGGTGGTGCGGGATCCCATACGCCGCGGAAATACCAACGATAATACGCCTGCGATAATACATACTGCGATCACAGACGGTGACAAGGTGCGCATAATGGTTGCGCCGAAGGGTTTCGGCAGCGAGAATATGAGCAGAATGAAGATGTTCACGCCCTCCGCGTCCGTCGAAGATATAGTCGGCTTCGTGACCGAGACCGTAAGCGTCGCAGGAAGCAATCCCTGCCCGCCCATAGTCCTGGGCGTGGGCATAGGCGGCGACTTCGAGCAGTGCGCACTGCTGGCGAAGAAAGCGCTCTGCCGTGACCTGCGGCTGCGCAATCCCGACCCGTTCTACGCCGAGCTGGAGCAGCGTATGCTGGACGAAGCAAACAGGACAGGCGTAGGTTCACAGGGCTTCGGCGGCACCGTGACAGCGCTGTATGTCAACATCGAACAGGCTCCGACACATATAGCCGGACTGCCTGTGGCTGTAAATGTAGGCTGTCATGTCACACGGCACAAGGAAGCCGTTATATGATTTTCCTGTTATAATACTAAAGTTTTTCCCTCTTCCGACGATATTATATACAGATAATATCACCGGGGAGGGATAATTTTATGGATATAAGAACTGCCGGAGGCAATCGCCCGGTCATCACGCAGATAAAACTGAACCGCAGGCAAAGCAGGCCTGAGCCGGAGAAGCCCTTCGCTTCGTCCGTCGGAAACGGGCAGGAGGAACTGACTCCCGAAGAACTCCGGGAACGGGAAAAGCTCGAAGCGGAGCAGCGCAAAGCCGCCGAAGCCGAGCGCCGCAAGCAGGAGCAGGAAGCGAAAATGCGCGAGAAGCAGAACGAGATCGAGATGCTGACGCAGGAGCTCGAAAACTCGAACAAGGAAGCGGAAGCCATGGGAGATAGCTTTAAAATATACTCGCGCTGCCTGACGATAGCTTCAAGGATATCGCGCGGAGACAGCGTGCCGATGAAGGATATGAAGTATCTTGCAGAGCATGAGCCGGATATGTTCAAACAGGCTATACTTCTGCGTATGCCTAACGATCATCCGGAGAAGCACAAGAGCGTCCTCGATGATGACGAGGAGGACAAAAGCTCCGGAACTGCCGAAGACGGCGGGAGCGACCCGCCCGGTATGGCGCAGCCGGAAGGCGCACCTGCGCCGGAGATCCCGGAGGAGATAGCCTCAATGGAGGAAGAATAACGAAAAACTCCCGTATCCGATCGATACGGGAGTTGTTTGTCATGCTATTTTTCTCACTATCGAGATAGGTGTCTGCTGTGCGCACTGATCGTGCGGATTGTCGCGGAATACCTGCTCGCCGAACGCGTCGGGCATATCGGGTCTGCTCTTGCCGAGGACAGTAGCCGCGATATCGTTGGCGTCGATTATGATAACGTCACAGCCGCAGTGTTTTGCAAGCTCGGCAGCAGCCTCATTGGGCTTGTCCGGAGCCATTTTCGCATAGTGGTTGTAAGGCGGCAGCGTATATTCGCAGGGGCCGTCAATGGCGCGGGCTTTCATACCGCAGATGTTATAGAATACACCCTTCTTGCCGAACACCTTGCCCACAGCTGCGCAGGCAGATGCCCAGAGCACCTTCGGACGGCCTACTTCGCGTATGCAGAGCTCCATTGTCTGGGGCATACCGAGTCCGATGCCGTAGTTGGTCTTGACAACGAACTTGCTGAGGAAGTTCGCAAGTCCGGAGACCTTGATCTCATCTATCGGGAAGGCTCTGCCCTGTGTAATGGCGATGATCTTCTCGGAGATTATCACCGTGTCGCCTTCTTTGAGATACGGACAAACATACTTGTCGAGTACGTCGAACATAACGTCGTCCTTCATGATGACGTGTGTTTTTATAGGATAGCGGGCATAAGTACCGAAATCTGTCTCTATTGTCAGGCTCTTGCCCTCATTCGGTTCAAACGGCATTTCCATAATCTTATCATTCCTTTACAGTCGTGTTTCCTGTTTTTTCCGGTATATTATATCACAAAAGCGCCGTCAAGTCAAGTGCCGGAGCACATTTTTTGATCGTGCGGCGGCATCGAAACAAAAAGGACTCCGAAGAGTCCTTTTTTCAGTACGTTTACTTTGCTTTTATCGTAAGTATCGCGGGTTTTGCTACCTTCGTCCATTTGCCGCCCACATAGGCTCTCACGGCGTACTTGTACTTTGTGCCGCTCTTGAGGCCGCTGATCGTCAGCGAAGTCTTGGTGAGGGTCTTGACTGACTTATACTTGCCATCGGTGTACAGGAGGACCTGATACTTTGTCGCTCCGTCCACGGCGTTCCATTTGAGGGTCACTTTTCCGCTCTTTACGGTGGCTTTCAGTTCCGGGATCGTGGAAGCGCCGCCCGCTTCAAGTTTGTCGATGACCTTCTGGACTGCCTTTGCGTAGGCCTTGGCGCCCTTTTCGTTCGGGTGGATCGAGTAAGCGCTGACGTTCTTATCACCGCTGAAAAGGTCGTCGCTCTGACTGCCCATGATAACGCCGTTGATATACGGGTCGTCGGTGTAGGCTTCGTGACCGTCGAATTCGTCCTGTACAGGCGCAAACCAGATGTTCATGCCTTCCTTGCGGCACTCATCGACCAGTGCGCTTATCTCGGCATTGAGCTTGTCTGTGGCGTCATTGACTATCTTTACGACCTCGGCTTTGACCTTGACCTTGGCAATGCCGACCAGCGCTGTGAAGCCGTCGGGATTGAAGAGTCTCGGGTAAGCCGCCACGATTATCGCGGCCTGCTTGCCGGCAGCTTTTTCTATATCCTTGTACGCCTGTTTGAGGTCGGCTCTGATGTGCTTTTCGTACTCTTCCCAGACACTTTCGAGTTTCTGGTCAAGTTTTTTGGCATTCGTAAGCGCTGTGGTCATTATATCCACGAAGCCCACGTCGTTGCCGCCAAGTGTCAGTGTAACATAATCCACGTCGCCGGGGGTTATTTCCTTGAATATATCTATCTGCGGAGCGAGAGACTTTGATCCTTGAAGGCCGTTATAGTTGTATGCTTTTTTGAATTTTCCGTTTATGTGCATTGTCTCGGCGCCCGAAGCCGCGGCGAAGAACCAGTTCGTTCCGCGGTGATCGGCCATTGTGCCGTCAACGCCTTTGAGGGTAAGCTGTCCGCCCCACGCGAGGTTTGATCTGTGGGCGAGCCAGTCGGGATCCTTGACTTTTTTCTTGTCGGTCTTGCTGTTTCCGAAGGGCGGTATGCCCTCGCCTGCGGAGTATGAGTCTCCGAGCGAAACGATTATGCGCGTATCCTTTGCGGTTTTGGTATCAGCTGCCGAAGCGGGTACCGCAGCCGTTATCAGCAGCGCGGCCGAAAGTAATCCGCATAACAGCTTTCTTAGTTTTTTCATGGCATTATGTTCCTTTCCGTTTATTCCCGGCTTTGCCGTACAGTTAGATTATATCATAAATATAACAATATTTCAAGTGCAATTTCACTCCCGGCTGCCGAAATTCTGACCCCGCCGTCATAAGTAGCAGAGAGTCGCTAACGCTCAAATGAGAAGAGAGTCGCTTGCGCTCGAGTGAGAAGAGAGTCGCTAACGCTCGAGAATGACGCCCTTTAAAAAGGGCTTGGCCTAAACTTAAATCGCTTCGCCTTGCAGATTCGGTAGGTAGTACGCTTACTCCGGACTTCGAGGCAGAGAATGTAAAAAGCAGAATGTAACAGACGGTTTGACAGCGCGGGTACCCCGCCAGATTCGGTAATGTGTACGCCTTTACGAAGAAAAATGCACTGAAAAATAAAAATATCTGCTCCTTTTACTACCAAAAGGAGCAGATAAATAACGGGTTTAATAACGAAGTGATTTAAGTTTTTTGAAAGGGGGTCCGGGGGAAAACTTTTGTTCACAAAAGTTTTCCCCCGGGCTCGAGCGTCAGCGACTAAACTCAAGCGTCAGCGAACTCTCAAGCGCCAGCGGCGGCTCATATTGCCTGTCTGATGCTTTCGGGGACGGTACGCTTGACAATGTCGGCGCCCATAGCGCGGAGCTTGCCGTCGAGGTTGTCGTAGCCGCGTTCGATGTGCTGGATATCCTCGATCTCGGTGATGCCGTGAGTGCTGAGGCCGGCGATTATCAAGGCGGCGCCTGCACGCAGGTCGGTGGCCTTTACGGGAGCTCCGGTGAGGTGATCTACACCCTCGATGACAGCTACCTTGCCGTCAACGGAGATGTCTGCGCCCATTCTGCGCAGTTCATCGGCATATCTGAAACGATTGTCGAAGATGCCCTCATTGATGATGCTGGTACCCTTCGCAAGCACAAGGAGCGCTGCGAGCTGGGGCTGCATATCTGTCGGGAAGCCCGGGTGGGGCATGGTCTTTACATTTATTCTCTCGTATGTTTCCTGACCGATGACTCTTACGCTGTCGTCGTACTCCATTACTACCACGCCTATCTTGCGCAGTTTGGAGGTTATCGGTTCAAGGTGTTTCGGGATAACATTCTTTATGAGCGCGTCGCCCTTTGTGGCAGCAACAGCTATCATGAACGTTCCGGCCTCGATCTGGTCAGGGATTATGGCGTATTCAGCTCCGTGGAGCCTGTTGACGCCCTTGATCTTTATGACATCGGTACCTGCGCCCATGATGTCCGCGCCCATGGAGTTGAGGAAGTTGGCAAGATCTACGATGTGCGGCTCCTTGGCTGCGTTCTCGAGGATCGTGAGTCCTTCTGCCTTGACTGCGGCGAGCATGGCGTTTATGGTAGCGCCTACCGAAACTTTATCAAAGTATATCTGCGTTCCGAACAGGAAATCGGCTCTCGCATCAACGATGCCGTTTTCTATGCTGCACTTTGCGCTGAGTTCACGGAAGCATTTGAGATGCTGATCCATGGGCCTGTCGCCGAGGTCGCAGCCGCCGGGCATGGGGACTCTCGCGTGCTTGAACCTGCTGAGCAGGGTCGCAAGGAAGTAGTAGGAAGCTCTCATCTTGCGCGCCAGCTCATAAGGCACCGGCATATCCTGTATCATTCTGGGGTCTATCGAAATGGTAGTTCTGTCAATGAACCTGACGTCCGCGCCCAGCTCACGCAGTATCTGCAGGCTGATTGAAACGTCGTTTATGGCGGGTACATTCTCGAGCACACAGGGCTCGTCACACAGCATGACCGCAGGTATTATGGCGAGTGCAGCGTTCTTAGCGCCGCTTATCTCTACCTCACCGTGCAGCTTTTTTCCGCCGTTTATAATAAATTTATCCAAACTTTCAACCTCTTGTACGGTTTTTTATGTCCCGTCCCGGGAGAAAACTGCGATTCCGTTCGGCAATTATCGTTCTTCTTAAACGATGCTTTAAGATTATAGCATATCTTTGCGCAAAAATAAAGGGTTTTTATGCAAAATCTACATTTTCAACATATATTTTTAACAATAATGTTCACAATATACAGCCAAAACAGCTCGGACAGCGTCTGAAATGCGCTTTTTCGAGCGCCGTGCGGGGAAATGCCCCGATGCTCTCCGGTCATGTAAACTTGCACAACTAACCTTCATCTATCTCGATTATCTCGTCATCGAGCCCCTGTAAAGCCTCAATTTCGTTGGTCTCGCGGGTCGTGGTCTGCTCCGCACCGCCCTCTGCGGCCGCCGGAGGCTCCGTTTCCGCAGCCGTCGTTGTAGTGTCTGCCGGAGTCGTGGTATCTTCTGCGGCAGGTTCGCTTTCAACGGCCTCCGGAACTGTCTCGGAAGATGTTTCGAGCGTCGGGAGGGTTTCTGCGTTCACCACGTCCTTGGTGGCCTTGGTATTCTTTGGCTTCTTGGTGGTTGTTGTTTCCTCGGTGACCTCCGGTTCGATACGGATTATCTTTATCGACTCTATCGTTATCGGTTCTATTGGTTTCGAGGGCGTGCCGACCTTGTCGTCTATCGGATTGCCCGATACGACTTCCACTGCGGACACGGCCTTCAGCACAGAGAAACCGTCAATGACCTGCCCGAACACGGTGTTCTGGCCGTCCAACTCATAAAGGCCGCCTGCCGAGGCGTACTTCTCCTTGGCTTCCGGTGGAATGGCTTTCAGCTTGTCCAGATATTCCTGATAATACTGCTTGTCCTTATCCAGCATACGCGAGGTGATAGTCTCGTCTGCCAGCTGTTCGGTGAGCTTTGTTATAACCGCGTCGATGTCCTGGGGAGTGTGATTGTCCACTATGTAGAACTGCGCGTAGCTGCCGTTCTTGGACGCAGCGAAGCACAGGGCGCCGTAGAAGTTGTACGCGGCGTTCGACGTTTCTATCGGCACATACTGGTTCGGAGGTATCTCGCCGTCGCTGCCGTCGCCGTTGAGGGAACCGCCCTGTATCATATAGTTGTCTATGATGCGATGGATGGTGGTGCCGTTGTAATAACCCAGCTCCGCGAACTCCACGAACCGCTTGACCGACTCGGGCGCCGCCTTTTCAAACAGCTTCGCCGTGATAGTTCCGTAGTCCATGATGTTTATCTCGGCGTAGATGTCGTTATCCTCAAGCTTCACGTCACTGAGGTTCCCCACAGTCTTGTCTTCGCCGCAGGCCGCCGCCGAGATCAGCAGCATAACACCTGCGAGCAGCCCGGCTGCCTTCTTCAAAAATTTCATTTTTCAGCCTCTTGTCAGTTTAAGCATGATATTCGCCTATTGTAACATTTCTGATATATATGGGCGGATCCGGTATGCTCAGATCACCGGTCACATTCGATCCGCATATCTTATCTATAACGTCGAAGCCGTCGATCGTCTGCGCAAACACCGTGTATGCCCCGGCGAAGTCGATGACCACGCCCTTCTCCCGGAACGCAGTCAGCAGCTCTTCCGGCAGCGCCTGATCGCTGTTGTTCCTGAATTCCCGCAGCGAATCCATGGACTCGTCCGACAGCTCGCGGCTGTTCATAACCATAAACCGGCTGTCGCCGTAGCCTATCCGTCCGCTGAACGAGCAGATCGCGCCTTTCAGCGGCCACAGATCCACCGTATATTCATTTGCTATGGGCTGTCCGTCGTCTGTCGCGCCGGAATTCCTGTTCTCGTCATACGCGCCTGCCATGAATATGGACTTCTCCAGAACGCAGTAGATATCCTTGCCGTTGTAGTAGCCCTCATTCGCACGGTTGATGAAATTCTGCACCGTGTTGGGCGCGTATTCGGGATAGAGCACAGCCGTTATAGTCCCCGCGTCGGTCTCGATAACCGCGGTTTTCTGGCCTTCTTTCGGCCCTTCCAGCTGTACCAGCTTCATGGAGCTGTAATCGTAGGTGCGCAGAGGGTTTTCGTTCAGACCTTCGTTGCTGCCGCCTCCGAACAGCGCACAGCCCGATGCCGTGAATACAAGCGCCGCCGTGAGCAGACCTGCCGCTATCTTTTTCAACATTGCCGTCATGCCTTTCTTATCACGGTGCCCTGCCGTGTTTCCTCCACGATATATCCGAGCTCTGTTATCTTAGCGCGCAGTTCGTCTGCCTTTGCAAAATCCTTTGCTTTTCTTGCTTCGGCGCGCTGAGCCGCAAGCTCCTGCACCTCCGCGGGTATATCCGCACCTTCCTTCGCCTTTTCGGAAAGCAGCTTCTTCGCGGCTTCCGCAAGTCCGAGGGACAGTACATAGTCGATGTGCTCCACAGCGCAGCGCTTCGCCGCCGCGGGAGCGTCAGCCTTGAGCACGTCGTAGAGAGCGGTAGTAGCCTGCGCCGTGTTGAGGTCATTGTCCAGCGCTTCTCTGAAGCCCTTCAGCAGCTCGTTGAACACCGCTTCGTCGGTCTTCTCATCGGTCACGTTCTCGTAGAGCGGAGCGATCTTCGCTACCAGCTTCGAGTATGCGGCTGCAGCGTTGTCGAGATTCTCCCAAGAGAATTCGAGGGTCTTGCGGTAGTGGGACTGTAAGCAGAAGAAACGGTAGGCCAGCGGATCATAGCCCTTGCTCTCCAGCAGCGAAACGGTAAGGAACTCGCCCTTGGACTTGCTCATCTTGCCGTCGCCGGTATTGAGGTGATGTACATGGAACCAGTACCTGCACCACGGATGACCGAGGTATGCCTCGCTCTGCGCGATCTCGTTGGTATGGTGGGGGAACTGGTTGTCAATGCCGCCGCAGTGCAGATCGAGGTATTCCCCGAGGTGCTTCATGCTTATGCAGCTGCACTCGATATGCCAGCCGGGATAGCCGAGTCCCCACGGGCTCTCCCATTTAAGCTCCTGATCCTCGAACTTCGACTTGGTGAACCACAGCACGAAGTCCGTCTTGTTGCGCTTGTTGCCGTCGGCTTCAACGCCCTCGCGGACTCCGACTGCCAGGTCTTCCTCGTTGAAGTCGTTGAAAATATAGTATTTGTCGAGCTTCGATGTATCAAAGTATATATTCCCGCCCGCTTCATAGGCATAGCCCTTTTCGAGCAGGGAAGAAATGACCCTGATGAACTCGTCAATGCAGTGAGTTGCGGGTTCGACAACATCGGGGGTCTTGATATTCAGCTTCTTGCAGTCCTCAAAGAACGCGTCGGTGTAGAACTTCGCGATCTCCATGACAGTCTTGTGTTCGCGCTTTGCGCCCTTGAGCATCTTGTCGTCGCCGGTATCGCCGTCGCTGGTGAGATGTCCAACATCGGTGATGTTCATTACGCGGGTAACGTCAAGTCCGGAGAAGCGCAGGTATTTTTCAAGCACGTCCTCCATGATGTAGGTGCGCAGATTGCCTATGTGTGCGTAATGATAGACCGTAGGCCCGCAGGTGTACATATTGAGCTTCCCGGCAGTGTGCGGAATGAGCTCCTCCTTCTTGCGGGACGCACTGTTGTAGATATACATAACTTGTCTTCCTTCCGTTCTGTTGTTCTATCTGACAAAGTAATAGCAGACAACTATCAGGCCGAGCGACACGAACATGAGTATCCAGTTCCGTATCACCGTGCGCTTCAGCTTCTTGTCCGCGGCTTCCTTGTCATATTTCTTTTTATACATTGTGGTTTCTCCTGTACGCGAGATAACTTTCAAGTATAACGGCTGCCGCTGCGGCGTCTATGACCGCCTTGCGTTTTTTGCCGCGCCTGTCCAGCTCGTTCATTATGTTGTGAGCGGTTACCGTGGACGAGCGTTCGTCCCACATCTGCACCGGTATGTCGAGCCTTGCGCGCAGCAGCTCCGCGAATTCCCGGCACTTCTCGCTCCTGGGGCCATAGGTGCCGTTCATGTTTACCGGATCACCCACAACCGCCATCTCGGCACCGAGCTCCTTTATCTTTTCCGCGACTTTGTCGGCACAGACTTCAAAACGGCGCTCGTCGATGATGCACACAGGCGTGGCTATCATTTCCAGCCTGTCGCACTCCGCGATGCCGGTGTGGCTGTCACCGAAATCCACCGATACTATCTTCACTCCCTGTAAGCCTCCCCGACTGCTTTTGCAACGGTGTCAGCCACGCGCTTGTCAAGCGGGCTCACGATGATGTTTTCCGGGGTTATCTCATCGTCCGGGATAATGGAGGCGATAGCGTATGCCGCCGCCTGCTTCATCTCCTCGGTTATGCGCTTTGCGCGCACAGCGAGAGCTCCCTTGAAGAGTCCCGGGAACACAAGGACATTGTTTATCTGATTCGGGAAGTCGCTGCGTCCGGTACCTACGATGAAGGCACCCGCGGCTTTCGCCTCGTCGGGCATTATCTCGGGAGTGGGGTTTGCCATTGCAAAGACAATGGGCTTTTCCGCCATGCTCTTTATCATATCCGCATCAACGAGCTTCGGCCTCGAAACGCCTACAAATGCGTCCGCGCCCTTCATGGCATCGGCCAGCTTACCTTTGCGGCAGTTCTTGTTCGAGCGGTTCTTGATGTCTTCGTGCGCAGGGTTCTCGTAGCTGTCCCCACGGTTTATTATGCCGCAGAGATCTACCATTATGAGGTCGCCTATGCCGAGGCTCAGCAGGAAATTGCCTATGGCCATTCCCGCGGCTCCCGCGCCGTTGATAACGACTGTCATATCCGCCAGCTTCTTGCCTGCACACTTGGCGGCGTTTATCAGCGCAGCGCCTACTACTACGGCTGTGCCGTGCTGATCGTCGTGGAATACCGGGATATCGAGCTTTTCCTTTAACTTGCGCTCTATCTCGAAGCACCGCGGTGCCGCGATATCTTCGAGGTTTATGCCGCCGAAGCTGTCGGACAGCAGTTCTATCGTGTGTACGATCTCGTCCACGTCCTTGCTCTTTATGCAGAGCGGAAACGCGTCAACGCCTGCGAATTCCTTGAACAGGCAGCATTTTCCTTCCATTACCGGCATACCTGCAAGGCCGCCTATGTCTCCCAGGCCCAGCACAGCGGTGCCGTCGGTTATGACTGCGACGAGATTCTTTCTTCTTGTCAGCTCATAAGAAAGCTCCGGCTTCTTCTGTATTTCGAGGCAGGCCTGAGCGACGCCGGGCGTATATGCCAGCGACAGATCCTCACGGGTGTTGATAGGTGCGCGGGAGATCACTTCGATCTTGCCCTGCCATTCATAGTGCTTTTTGAGTGCTTCTTCTTTTACATCCATTTCCTTTGTTCCTCTTTTTTATATTTTGATATTATTATATATTCAGATTTTCGCCCCTTGTGCGCGGAGCCCGCGCTCCCGATCCGTCCGGTACCGTTGCGGCACTGTCGGGGGAATCTGCCCCGCAGTCCTAAATATTCAGATTTTCGCCTCTTGTTATTATTGCGCGGACAGACTGCTCGGGCGTAAACTTGTAGCCGAGCGAGATAGCATAGTGATTGTAGAATCCGTGGAAATCCGAGCCGCCGGTCGGGAGAAGCCCGTACTGCTGGCACAGGTCGAGGAGCTGTTCCTCCTCGGTCTCGTCGGCGCTTTCGTGATAGACCTCGATGCCGTCGATCTTACCCTGGGAAGCGAGTTCTTCTATTACTTCAAAGCTGTTATATACTCTCGGGTGTGCGATAGACGCGGTACCGCCCGCAGAGTGTATCATTTCCAGCGCGAAGCGCACATCCGGGACGCGCTCGATCTCCTGTCTCACTTCTTCGGCGCACAGGCCGTCGATTGCGCTGAACAGCTTGTCGTAGACGTCGCCGTAAAGCTCTGTGGTATAGCCGTAGTCCATGAGGGCGTGCATTATGTGGCACTTGTATATGGTCTTGCCGCCTGCTGCGTAACGAAGTATATTCTCGAAAGCTATCGGGTATTCCGATATGACTTTGAGAGCCATTTTCTTTCCGAGCTGCCTTCTCGCTTCCGTGGTGCGCAGGCACAGACCTTCGAGGCGGTCGGGCTTGTGGGGCATATAAGCGAGAATATGTACCTTTCTGCCGCGGGTGCCGTCCACCGCGGATATCTCGACAGCGGGCAGAACGCGAATGCCGTAGCGCTGTCCGAGTATTACGGCGCGCGAGGTGGAAGCAAGGTTATCGTGGTCTGTAATGGACAGAACGTCGATTTTGTTGCGCTTAGCCTGCGCAATGACCTCCTCTATGCCGAGGGAACCGTCGGATAATGTGGTGTGACAATGCAGATCTGCTCTCATAGTATTTTCTCCGTATAAAGTCTGTTGTGGCCGTATATCTTCTTATCTTATGATCTTTCCTTTTGTCTTTAACTTTACGCCGCTGTCGGCTTTCTTTTTACGCTCTTTCGGTATCTCTGTCGGAGCCTCGGAGCCGCCCATATCCTCGAATACGGCTTCCTCATTGTTATCGTACCGCGAATATTCGGGGTTCTTCTCGCCGCGGGCGGTGTAGTAGGGGTCGATTATATGCTTCTGTATCACCGGGTAGGCGCAGAATGTAGCTATGAAGCTCATCCACGCGAAGGGGATAAGCGGCATGGCTACTATCGAATAGGGGTAGCCCAGCACCATAAGCGCCGCTATTGCGAGCCACGCGAAGAATGCCGCGAAGCTGCGCTTGAAGCCGACTATCATCAGTATGAATGAATTCTTGATTATCTTCGGCAGTGTAAGGTTCAGTGCGACTATCTGCGGGTAGATGTAGAAATGCATCATCACCACGAAGAAGCCCATAGCCAGCGATACTGCCAGAAGCGCTTTTGTCTGGAACTCCGAAGCGTTCATCAGTGCCGCGGCGTAGAAATTGAGATTGAACGCCAGCAGTACCAGCAGGATAATATCTATCGAGCCCATGAAGAGCGCCTGTTTGAAATTCTTCTTGAATGCCGTCCAGAACTCATGCCATACGAATATCGGTTCACCTATTGTGAATTTGCGCATGAGCTGGGTCATTGCCGCCGTGGCGGGGCCGAACGTGACGATCGGTATGCAGAAGGCGACGTAAATCAGATTTATCTGAAAGAACTTCCAGAACTTATTTCCGAAGATCTCCCAGAACAGAAAGAACGGTTTTTTCTGGGGTCCGCCTTTCTTTACTCCGCTTCCGGTCTTTCTGTAATTGTAGATTCCAAATGCCATAAATACACTTCCAAAAATGCGGTTCCAGCCGCAGAAAATAAAATACCTATCATATTATACCATAATTTATTATTTTTTGCAAGCCTTTTTTAATAAAAGTATAGGGAACCTCTAAAAACCCAATTTGAGAGAAAAAGAGCTATCCACGCCGTCTACGGCGTCAAACCTCCTAACCGGGCGCCAGCCCGGCTTCGTCGGCTTTCCTTGTATCCGACGCAGCTATCTCATTTTCTCTTTTCAAAGCGGTTTTTAGAGGTACCCTATATTTTATCGGACAGCGGCGCGGTACCCGCGCCGGGCGGTTCTTTTTACCATTTGACAATTTATGAATTTTGTGATATTATATATCTGTATATTTTTCTTTACTGCGGACGGGGGAGTCTGGTACAATGTTTGAACGTCTCGATTATCTGCGCGACAAGGCGAATAAGCTGCCGATGCACCCCGGAGTCTATCAGATGAAAGACAAATCGGGGAAGATAATCTACATCGGAAAAGCGAAGATACTGAAAAACCGCGTGACTTCATACTTCCACGCGGTGGAAGCACACAACGCCAAGACGTATAAGCTGGTCTCACGGATATACGACTTTGATTTCATCGTTACCGAGACCGAGCTGGACGCGCTTGTGCTGGAAGCAAGCCTTATAAAACTGCACAGCCCGAAGTATAATATACTTCTGAAGGACGATAAGGGATTCAGCTATTTCCGGCTGACCGGCGGCGATTACCCGAGGATAATGCACTCATTCCGCAACGATGACCCCGCGTCGACCTATATAGGGCCGTTCATGAGCTCCTTCGTAGTCAAACAGGCGATAGAGGAAGCCAACCGCATCTTCATGCTCCCCACCTGCAATAAGGAGTTCCCGCGGGACTTCGGAAAAGAGCGCCCCTGCCTCAACTATCACATCAAGCGCTGTATGGGCGTATGCAAGGGCTGCATTTCAAAAGAAGAGTACGCGGACATAATAAAGCAGGCTGTGGATTTTCTGAAAAACGGCAGCAAGGAGAGCATTGAGCGCCTGACAGCCGAAATGAACGAGGCCGCCGAAAATCTGGAATTCGAGCGGGCAGCAAAGCTCCGCGACCGCATAGCCGCCATAAACCGCGCTGCAAAGGTGCAGTCCATCCGCTCCGACCGCGATATAAGCTGCGATGTGTTCGCCATATCCCACAACGCCGGGCTGACAGCCGCGGCAGTGGTGAAATACCGCAGCGGACAGCTCATAGATAAGGAAAACTACTTCATCGGCGACGAGTACGAGGGCGATGTCATACGCACCGAATTCCTCATGCGATACTATGAGAACGGCCGGGAGATACCGAAGCTGATACTGCTGGACGGTGACGCCGAGGACAACGACCTGCTGAGCGAATACCTCGGCAGCGTGTCGGGACATAAGGTGAACATCACTGTGCCGAAGCGCGGTGAAAATCTGGTGCTCACCACTCTCGCCAAGAGCAACGCGGACGAATACCTCGCTCTGCGGGTAGGCAGGACGAGCCGTGAAGTGACCGCTTTGCAGGATTTGCAGAAACTCCTCGGGCTGAAAAAGATACCCGTACTGATAGAGAGCTACGATATATCGAACATGGGCGAACAGACCCGCGTGGCGGGAATGATAACCTACAGGAACGGCAGGCCGTACAAGGCGGGCTACCGGCGATTCAACATCAAGGACGTCGTGGGCATAGACGACTACGGCTGTATGCAGGAAGTCCTGCGCAGACGTTTCACCCGGCTGCTGGAGGGCGACGAGAACTTCTCCGAGCGCCCCGACCTTATCCTGCTGGACGGCGGACAGGGTCATGTGGCGGCAGTCCGCGAGGTGTTCAGCGAAATGGGAATAGATGTGCCGCTTTTCGGTCTCGTCAAGGACGATAAGCACCGCACAAGAGCGATAGCCGCAGACGGCGGCGAGATACAGGTCAGCGCAAACAAGAACCTGTTTAAGATGCTGACCGAAATACAGGACGAGGTGCACCGCTACTCGATAAATTACCAGCGGAAGAAACACAAAATGACCCAGTATGAGCTCGATCTCACGAAAGTGAACGGCATCGGGGAGAAGAAAGCCCTTGCGCTGCTGAAGACGTTCAGGACAAAGCAGGGCATAAAGGAAGCCTCGGTCGAAGAGCTTATGGAGGCCGCGAAGATAAGCCGTGAAACGGCGGAGGAACTGCACCTGTTCGTGCAGGAGACCTTCTGAGATGAAAGGATAAAGACAGATAAGTTATGAGAGTTATAACAGGAAAAGCAAGAGGCATGAAGCTGAAGTCCCTCGAAGGCACCGAGCTGATACGCCCCACCGCCGATATGGTCAAGGAGGCCATGTTCAGCATAGTGCAGTTCGACGTTGAGGACGCTGTGGTGCTCGACCTGTTCGCAGGTTCGGGACAGCTCGGCATCGAGGCGCTGAGCCGCGGTGCGAAGAAATGCTACTTTGTGGACAGCAGCCGTGAAGCCATAGCGGTGGTAAAGGACAACCTTGCCCACACAAAAATGACGGACAGCGCGGAAGTCGTGAATATGCCGAACTCCGCATTTCTGCGGACCGTGCGGGAAAAAATAGACATTGCGCTGCTTGACCCGCCATACGGTAAGAAACTGATACAGCGTTCGCTGCCGGCGCTCACGGAAGTTATGAGCGATGACGGCATAATCGTCTGCGAGCATGAGATCGAATGCAGGCTCCCCGAGGAAGAGGGCGGCTTCACGGTCTCCAAGACCTACAAATACGGAAAGATAGCGCTCACCGTATACAGAAGAAAGCAGGAAAGCGAGGATACCGAGGAATGATGAAGAAAGCCATTTATCCGGGCAGTTTCGATCCCGTTACCAACGGGCATCTTGAGATAATAAAGCGTGCTTCGCAGATGTGCGACCAGCTCATCGTGCTGATATCCGTGAATCCGAACAAGAGTTCGAGCTTCACCGTTGATGAGAGAGCGGCGTTCCTGCGCAAGGTCTGCTACGATATACCGAATGTGCAGGTTGACAGCTGCAGCGGTCTTATTGTGGACTATTTCAAAGAGCACGACTGCGATATCATAATAAAAGGACTCCGCGCAATGTCGGATTTTGAAACGGAGTTCCAGATGGCTCACGTCAACAAGCACCTCTGTCCGAGAGCGGAGACAGTGTTCCTGTGCGCGGACAGCCAGAGCACCTACCTCTCGTCGAGCATGGTGCGTCAGATAGCAATGTTCGGCGGCGATATCTCGCCGTTCGTTCCCGAATCGATAAAGGACGATATAACAAAAAGACTGCTGATAACAGCGGCGAAGGAGGACAAGTAAAATGGGTATCGAAGAAACACTGGACATGATGGACGATATGCTCGATAAGGCGGTAAACGTGCCTTTCACAAACAAGAAGTCACTGATCGACGTTGAGAAGATGCGCGAACTGGTGGAGGAGATAAGGCTCAATACTCCCCGCGAGATCAAGCAGGCCCGTGACCTTGTGAACGACCGAAAGACGATCATAAATGACGCGAAGAACGAAGCTTCGGCGATCATTGCAAGAGCCGAGCAGCGTGCGGCAGCGCTGATATCGCAGCAGGAGATCGTCCGTCAGGCGACGCAGAAAGCGAACGAGATAAATGCCGCCGCGCAGGAGCAGACCAAGGAGCTCCGCGATATGACCAACAAGTATGTGGACAATATGCTCACCAAGGTCGAGGAGCTGCTCTCCAACGACATCATTGACGTCAGGAAGGCCCGCAGCGCACTCAAACAGACCATCAAGTGATATGATAAAACCACCGGGGAGACCGGTGGTTTTTGTTTCTGTTATAAAGATCATATCCGGGCTCCGGGCAGCGCGGCAGAAAAATACCGTATAGAAGGTAACTTCCATACGGTTTTGGTGCAGCGTCACGCTGCATGTCTGTGCCAAACGGTTTAGATTTTATGATAACTCCGATGATACGGGCGAAGAAATAACCCGCCTACGGAAAACCATAGGCGGATTCGCCGCGGGGCGTTCCCCGCTGGTCGGAGTGACAGGATTCGAACCTGCGGCATCGAAGTCCCAAACTTCGCGCGCTACCAACTGCGCCACACCCCGGTATAAATGTAGAAATGTAATACGGGCGATAAACTCGTCGTTTTATGAAGAATAACCGCGTATTGCCTGCGCGGGCTCCGCGCCGCCACACCCCGGCAATAAATATGGATGACATAATACGGGCGGAATACCCGCCGCTCGAAGAAAACAGCTGCGTATCGGGAGCGCGGGCTCTGCGCCGCCACACCCCGGTAATAAATATAAGAATGTAATACGGGCGAAATGCCCGCTGCTCGAAGAAAACATCTGCGTAATGGGAGCGCAGGCTCTGCGCCTCAGTATGATCATGTGTTAATATTATACACTATTATAAAGGATATGTCAATGGAGAGATGATTATTTTTCGAAAAACGAGAAAAAATTGAATTTTACTGTTTACAAATTGGTAAAAATGTGGTATGATATTGATATGGTGCATACCGCTTTTGAGAGGGTATGACGAAACAGCGTCAGAAAGTCACGGAAGGGTAATGCAGCGCGGCGCGGAGGCCAGAACCGGGCCGCTAAAATTAAAGGAGGTTGTTTTCCAATGGCAAGACAAAAACTTACAATGGACGGTAATAACGCTGCCGGTCACGTGTCGTACGCGTTCACGGAAGTAGCGGCTATCTACCCCATTACTCCCTCGTCCGTAATGGCTGAAGTTACGGATTCATGGGCAACGGCAGGAAGAAAGAACATTTTCGGTCAGGAAGTGCAGATCGTAGAGATGCAGTCCGAGGGCGGCGCAGCAGGTGCTGTACACGGTTCCCTTTCGGCAGGTGCTCTCACGACCACATACACCGCTTCGCAGGGACTCCTTCTGATGATCCCGAATATGTACAAGATCGCAGGTGAGCTGCTTCCGAACGTTATCCACGTTTCGGCGCGTGCGCTCGCTTCCCACGCTCTTTCGATATTCGGCGACCACAGTGATATCTACGCTTGCCGTCAGACAGGCTATGCTATGCTGTGCTCCACCAATCCTCAGGAAGTTATGGACCTCGGCGCAGTAGCTCATCTCTCGACTATCAAGGGCAGAGTTCCGTTCATCCACTTCTTTGACGGTTTCAGAACATCTCACGAGATCCAGAAGATCGAGGTATGGGATTACGATACACTCGACAAGATGGTAGACAAGGACGCTGTTGCCGCATTCCGCAGCAGAGCTCTCAACCCTGAGCAGCCTGTACTCCACGGTTCGGCACAGAACCCCGACATCTTCTTCCAGGCAAGAGAGGCCTCCAACACCTACTATGACAAGATACCCGGAATCGTTACCGAGTATATGGACAAGGTCAATGCCGAGATCGGTACCGACTACAAGCTCTTCAACTACTACGGCGCGCCCGACGCGGAGCAGGTAATAGTTGCTATGGGTTCCGTAAACGATACTATCGAGGAAACTATCGACTACCTCCTCAAGCAGGGCAAGAAGGTCGGCCTCGTAAAGGTAAGACTGTACAGACCGTTCGTTTCTTCCGCATTCGCTGCGGCTATCCCGTCCACTGTAAAGAAGATCACAGTACTCGACAGAACAAAGGAGCCCGGCTCCATAGGCGAACCGCTCTACCTCGACGTAGTTGCGGCCCTCAAGCAGGAGGGCAAGTTCCAGGACGTTCCCGTTTACACCGGCAGATACGGTCTCGGTTCCAAGGACGTTACTCCCGCTCAGATCATCTCCGTTTACAACAATACCGAGAAGCCCCGCTTCACTATCGGTATCAACGACGATGTCACAAATCTCTCGCTCCCGATCACCGAAAATCCGAACACCACTCCCGAAGGCACTACCTGCTGCAAGT
>JAEEGL014956633.1_pt1 | contig 19390 bp, 12 predicted proteins | sample 9134231 | NCBI WGS metagenome assembly JAEEGL01 (sample SAMN16246548, study PRJNA631951) | gut metagenome | biome: gut microbiome; feature: rumen; material: fiber-attached | host: Bos | place: Iran: Karaj | collected 2018-10
CTGGTCGGCCATCTTGTATTTGCCGGAAGATGCCAACCCGTGTATGAAGAGTATGCGGCGGCTCATAATTTATAGCGATAATTGACGATTATTCTTCATTTTAATCACAAAAATAACTAAATTTGCGCTGCTTTTTAGTAGTAATCATTCAATTATCTATAAACTATGGTCAATTATAAAGATTTAGGTCTTGTGAACACTCGTGAGATGTTCGCAAAGGCCGTTGCCGGCGGTTACGCTATCCCCGCCTTCAACTTCAATAACATGGAGCAGCTCCAGGCCATCATCCAGGCCGCTGCAGAGACCAAATCTCCTGTTATCCTCCAGGTCAGCAAAGGCGCCCGTAACTACGCCAACCAGACCCTTCTCCGCTATATGGCCGAAGGCGCTGTCGCATATGCCAAGGAACTCGGCTGGGAGCATCCCCAGATCGTCCTTCACCTCGACCACGGCGACAGCTTCGAGCTTTGCAAGAGCTGCGTCGATATGGGCTTCAGCTCCGTTATGATCGATGCTTCTTCCCTTCCTTACGAAGAGAACATCGCCCTTTCCAAGAAAGTCGCCGATTATGCACACCAGTATGATGTTACCGTAGAGGCCGAGCTTGGCGTTCTCGCCGGTGTCGAAGACGAGGTTGCCGCAGAGGAATCCCACTACACCCGTCCCGAGGAAGTCATCGACTTCTCTTCCCGCACCGGTTGCGACTCCCTCGCAATCTCCGTCGGTACCAGCCACGGCGCATACAAGTTCAAACCCGAGCAGTGCACCCGCGACCCCAAGACCGGCCGCCTCGTTCCCCCGCCGCTCGCATTCGACGTCCTCCACGAGATCGAGAAGAAGCTCCCCGGCTTCCCCATCGTTCTCCACGGCTCATCCTCAGTCCCTCAGGAATATGTGGATATGATCAACTCCCTGGGCGGCAAACTCCCCGATGCAGTCGGTATCCCCGAGGAGCAGCTCCGCGAGGCCTCCAAGAGCGCTGTATGCAAGATCAACATCGACTCCGACAGCCGTCTGGCAATGACCGCAGCAATCCGCAAGGTCTTCCACGACAAGCCCGGTGAGTTCGACCCCCGCAAGTACCTCGGCCCCGCCCGTGACGAGATGAAGAAGCTCTACGAGCACAAGATCGTCAACGTCCTGGGCTCCAACGGCAAAGCCTAAAAGCCGGCCGTTACGCGACCCCTGCTGATTATCAGCCGATTATGAATATGCCATACTGCCTATACAGTATGGCATATTTGTAAATACTTGATAATCAGACCATATTACAAAACGCCCTATCCCCAAGAGGCGAGCAGGCCGCCGAAGGTGGCGTTCGAGATGTCCGAAACGGGTCCTATATGTGAAACCATATGGGAAAGCGGGGTGAGCGAAGGGGCGAAAAGGTCGTAGGAGCGGGAGATCTGGCCGCCGAACAGCAGGCACTCGATATCGTACTGGTAAAGGATGGGTTCCAGGGCCTGGACCAGGATTTCGCCGGCATAGCGGAAAGCCTGCTCGGCTTCCACGTCCCCGGCCCTTGCCGCATCTGCCATTTCCTTGACACTCAGCTCCTTGCTGTACAGACGCCGGATTCCCCTTGAGGAAACATAGTCCTCCAGGATGCCGTCGCGCCAGGGCATATCCCATATGCCCACGGCCGGAGAGCCGGAGGGAGCCACGAGGATGGAGCCGTCGACAGCCACGGTGAAGCCCAGGCCGGTGCCGAGCGTCACCAGGGCCACATTGGAGAAGCCCCTGGCGGCGCCATATGCCATCTCCCCGGCCAGCATACAGTTCACGTCGTGCACGAAAGAGACAGGCACGCTTTGCGGAATGCCGGCAAGGGCGCGGAAAGACAGTCCATACACCGAGGCGAACTTGTGCTTCATAAGGAAAGTGCCTGCGGCATAATCGAAAGGCCCTGGAATCGCCACGGCCACGCGGTCGCAGGAGACGCTGCGCGCACAGGCCGCCCGAAGGGAAGCCGAAATCGAATCGAAGCTCCCGGCGGAATCTATCGGGATGTCGAAACGGTCGGAAAACACGGGGGCGGGGCTTTCCGCCACCGCTCCCTTGATGAACGTTCCTCCTACGTCAAGAAGCAGGGATGCCATAAGTTACTGGTTATCCTCCTCGAAACCATCCTTGAGGAGGGTCTTGTGGATGCATATCGGTTCAACTCCGAGATTCTCGATGACATATTCTCCCATATCCGCGGGGACCACGACGATGTCCAGGTATGAGGCCTCGTAGCAGCGGGTCGGGTCGGCCTTGGAACGGATGCGGACGCGGTCGCCGTCAACGAGCGTGAGCACGTGGAAGCGGCCCCGGGTGTCGTCCTCGATGGTCTTTTCGAATTCGAGGCGGCGCAGGGAGAAATACAGCAGGTCGTGTTCGCCGACAATATATTCCCCTTCCCGGACCTTGCGGGGCTTCTGGACTATATTGTCCCTGACCCAGGAGGTCGTGCGGGAAGTCACAACGTTCTCCTTGCCCAGAGTGGTGTGGATGGGCCTCTGTTTGCCGTCGAAGTCAAGGCGGAGGTAGTCATACATCTTGTAGGTGTAGGAGCCTATCGTCAGGGAGCCAATCTCCAGAACGACCTGGTTGCGGCCGGAGGAATGGACGGTGCCTGCGGGAATCATCACCTGAAGGCCGGGCTTGGACTCTTCGTAGCTGATATATTTCTGATAATCAACCGGCTGTCCCTTGGTGTCGGCAGCCTCTATGGCCTTGAAGAACTCCTGCGTGTCGGCATCGTCACGGAAGCCAAGGAAGGTCTTCGCACCGTGGCCGGTGGCAACCACGTAGTAGCTTTCGTCCTGACGTCCGAACTCATTGTATTTCTGCCTGTTGAAGGCGGCGCCGCTGTGGCACTGGATGGACATATTGCCGCTGCTGTGCCAGGAATCGTCCCAGTTGAAACGTATGGGGAAATAGCCTCCGAACTTCTTCACCACGGACGGGCCGAGCACCCTGTCACCTTCCTTCATAAAGAAAGAGCAGAACGGGAACTCCACTACGGTCTCCCCCACCTCGACCAGGATGCTGACCTCCATAGGAATGAGGTCGAACACCCACGCGCAGTTGCGCATAGTCCGGGGCAGGTGGCGGATCCTGGTGAAATAGGAGCCTCCCCAGACGCCTTCCAGATAGACCGGCTTGCAGCGGAAGGGATATGCCGCCAGTGATGCAAACACGTCGCGAAGGGCCTCTCGCGGCAGCATCTTCATATCGTCGACGTGGTCGGACTCGAAGTAATAGTCGCATATATCTTCCTGCAGCAGCTCCTTTCGAAGCCCCACAGCAACCTCGAAATCGCAATAGTAGCAGCGTCTGATTATCAGCGGGGTCGTGAGCGGCGCGGCCATACCGAGGTTGACATAATGGCCGCGGCGGATGCGCAGCATAGTCTCCTTCGGGGTTACATCCAGATAGCACTTGAGGTCATAACAGGGACGCATCTCACTGACCAGGCAGCCAAGGCCATAGACTATCACCACATCGGCGTCGGACTGAAGCGACTGCTTGAAAGCCTCGACCTTGAGAGGGTCCAGCATCCCCTGATAGCCGCCCTTGTAGATATATCCGAAAAGCAGCGTCGGGTCTATGCTGCGGTCCCAGGTGAGCTTGCTGTCTATCATATCGTAGAGCTCTGCCTCGCTCCTGTAGCACACCGAGAAATCCCGCAGGGCCACCTTTAGGCCGCGCACGTGCAACTGCTGGGTCAGCAGATTCACGATGGCGCCGAAATCGGCCGTAGTGTAGCCGTCAAAGGCTATGACGGACTTCCCCCTTGCGGCCAGGACGCCGGCGAGCGCCGCGGCGGATTTCACCGTCCCGCCCCGGGTCAAAGCTTTAACTGTCGTTTCCCTGAGAACCGGCCGGTTCACCGGCCTCGGATCGTCATACGGAAACGGATTATACATAAAACTCATATCTGTATCAATTACTTAGTTTTCCATATTAAACAATGCTATAAAAATCAAATCCCATCATCTCTGCAAGGGCCTCAAGTTCTGCGCGATAGTCGCCGTCGACGATGGCGTAGTGCTGGGTGGCGCCGATGCGGAGGACTTGTTCCCAGAGCTGCTTGACAGGCACTTCAGGGCGGAAGATGGTGTGGCTGTAGGTCGCCAGCAGGTGCTTTTTGGCACTCTGGGGAGTGTCCTTCTCCGAGAGGCTCTCGGCCATAAAGGTGATGAGCTTGTATTTGCCTCCTTCCTCATAGAGACCCGCCACCGTCTTGAGGCCGGGGCTGATGCGATACCAGGCGAACGGGGCGCCGGCATACTTCCAGCTGGTCTTGGCGAAACGCACGTCCCGCGATATGATCACATTGTCCTGCCAGTCGGGGTCATTGTGGTCGTTGGGGCCTGCGTGTCCCCCGGCGAAAGTACCGAAATCATCCTCGATGTGGAAAGGCTCTATGAAATTGACGTTCTTGCCGCTCAGGAGCTTGAGGATATATGTGGCAAGGCCTGCACCTATATCGGCCTCGGGCACCAGGACGCTCACATTCTCGTTGAACCACTGGGGATAGAAGCCTGCACGGCAGCCGGCGGTGCGGAATGTGGCCTGGTCGATGTCATTGTAGACATAGCAGTCGATGTCGTTCTTGCAGGCCATCTTCTTTATGGCGAGGGTCGCCTTGACACAGCCGATGAACTTGTCATATTCCACATCCGGCATCATCTTGTAGCGGGATGTCAGCTCGTCGGCATATGCCTTCACCTCCTCGTCCGTAAGGTTCTCTATCTCAGTGCCATAGTCAGAATATGGCAGATAGCGGATCTCGGGGCCTATCTTGGTAAATAGGTCGTAGTTGTCGAAATAGGTGCTCCACATCGCTTCGTTCATATTGGCCATAAGGCCGACCGTGGAGGAGCGGAGGATGCTGCGGGTGCGGGCGGCGTTTGCAAAGATGCGCACCTTTTCCGTTATCTCCTCGCGCGTGCCCATCACCGTGCGCACTCCCTCCCGGGGAACGCGCTTGATGCTCCCTGAAGCCTCCAGCGAGCCCACGAGCGTGCCTGCGCAAAGATAATCCACGAAATCATCCTCGTCGAGGGTCGTCTCGAAGCTCATACGGGGCTTTGCCACGTTGCAGAATATGATGGGAAGGCGAGGCATATCGCGAAGGAAGCGTATCCACGCGAAGTCCTCGCTCCAGGAGAGGAACTCGGCATAGATGAAATCCACCTTCTCGTCGAAGAAGAGTCGGATGGCCCTTTCGGCGTCTTCCCTTTCGTAGACGATGCCCGGGTCGACCAGGTCGAGGAAGTCCATCGTTGCCTTTATATCCTTGACAGCCAGGTCTTTGCGCTCACCATAGGTGCCACGCCTGGGGCCAGACAGATTCTTGAAGCGGGGAGATGCTACCAGCAGCAGCCCGGCTTTGGGTTTTCGGCTTTTTAGCTGAGGTTTCATATCTTGTTTATCTTTTCATAGTCTTTCTGGTAGGCCATCCTGGCCACGACGAACATACTCGCACCTGTCACCACCCAGATAACGCCAAGGATGGGGAAGGTGGCGGAGAGGCTGCCCATACTCTGCTTCAGGGCGCCGAGGATTACGGGCGCGAGGGCGCCGACGGCAAAGCCTGTCATTATCATAGCGCTGGAGCAGGAGGCGTGCAGGCGGGGCGGGGTGACATCATACAGGACGGTATATATGTTCGCATCGAAGAAGGCGCGGAAAAATCCCCATCCGGCAAAGCACAGATAGAGTACCCACAGGGCGGTGTCGGCTCCCATAAAGAACAGGAACAGCGAGCCCAGGATGAGGCCTGCGCCCTGGATATACATACGCAGCTTGTGGTCCTTGGCACCGACCTTGTCGGAAAGGGTTCCGGCAAGGAGCACGCCCACGAAGGCGGCGACATAGGTCCAGAGCATAGAGTTCAGGCCGGCCATCTCCTGATTCTGGCCGAACTCTTCCTGAAGGTAGGCAGGGACCCAGGTCATATAGCCTGTTATGACGAATATGAAGGCGCTGAAACCCAGCGTGAGCATAAGGGCCGTAGGGGTCGTGAAAACGGTCCTGAAGCCATCCAGGATGCCCGGCTTGTCCTGCCCGGGAGCGGCAGTCTCGGGACGGGGCATATCCTTGAGCCTGAGGATCATAATGACGCCCCATATGATGCCGGCTGCGCCGAATATGATGAAGGAATACTTCCAGCCCAGGCTGTCGGCTATCTTGCCTGCAAGCCAGCCGGCGAGGATGACTCCCACGTAATATGACGTCTGGTGGATGGACATAGCCCTGGCGCGGGTGTCGGTGTGATACTGCCCCAGGAGGGAGTAGTTGGCAGGGCCGAAGAAGGCCTCGCCGCCGCCCGTTGCCACGCTCCGCATAATGACCAACATCACCACTCCGTTAGCAAGGCCCGTGAACATAGTTGCGATGCTCCAGAATATGATGCTGACGGTCGTCACCCACTTGCGGCTGAAGCGGTCTCCCGCCCACCCTCCGAGGGGGACCATAATGGCATAGAAGAGGTTGAAAACCGTGGCTATGAGGCCCACGGAGGTGTCCGTCAGGCTGAGTGTGTCGCGGATGGCCGGAAGGACGGTGTTGAAGACCTGGCGGTCCGCCTGGTTCAGAAGATAAGCCACCCACAAAAGGGCGAGGACCTCCCACTTGTACCAGGCATTATTCGAGTTTTTTTTCATATCTTTGCAAAAGCAAAAATGCTCGGAACCAGCACGATAGCGCAACTGTGGTGCAGTGTGGTTCTCCATAGTTGCAAATTTAATGAATTATTGCGAGAGCGGCAAATAATATGACAGGGAAAATATACGTTGTTCCTAGCGGGCGGAAGCCCATCTACAAGCAGTTGACCGAACACTTCCAGAAGGATATCCGTATGGGAATCCTCTCCCCTGGGGATATGCTCCCTTCGATGAACGACCTCTCCCGCGCCACCGGCATTTCCAAGGAAACGGTCAAGAAAGCCTATGCCATCCTGGTGGACAGGGGCCTTGTGGTCCCCAAGCAGGGAAAGGGTTTCTTCGTGGCTGAGATAGGCTCCTCTGCAAAGCCTTCCGTGCTGCTGCTTTTCGACCGCCTGAGCATCTATAAGCAGCTGCTGTTCAACTCCTTCGCCCAGGAGATGTCGGACAGGGCCGAAATCACCATCCTCACCCACAACCAGAGCCTGGACCTTTTCGAATACTACCTTGACGACCACCTGGACGATTACGATTACTACGTAATCACCCCCCACTTCCCCCTGGATGCAGAATCCCAGGCCAGGGCGCTGAGGCTCCTTTCCCGGGTCCCCAACCGGAAGCTCATTATGCTCGACCGCTGGATGAAAGAACTCCCGGGCAACTATGGAGCAGTCTATCAGGACTTCGAGAACGACGCCTGCGACGGCCTTCTCGCAGGCAGGGAGAAACTCTCCAAGTGCAAGCGTCTCGTGACGGTCACACTCCCCGCATCCCTCTATGGCTCAATGGTTTGCAAAGGAGTGGAAAAAGCCGTGGCGCAGCTCGGAATCGATGCGGAGTATGTAACATCAGTCCCGGACGACATCCGTCGGGGCGACACCTTCCTCCTTCTCAACAGCCAGCTTGACTGGGGCGTGGCAGACCTCGCCCGCAAGATAAAGGCATCGGGCCTGGAAATAGGCAAAGACGTGGGCATCATATCCTACAACGAGATAGCCCTCAACGAGGTCGTCCTCGGCGGCCTCACCACGATTTCCGCAGACTTCAGCGAAATGGGCCGCCTCGCCGCCCGTATGATCCTCGACCGCTCCCTTTCCAAAATCCACTGCCCCTTCGGCATGACCCGCCGAAGCACCTTCTAGGCTAATCTTTCTCGTATAGCAGCACGGCGATGTCGTAGCGGCCGAGGCGGACGCGTGTCTTGCCGAAAAGAGTTTTGCGGACGCGGGCGCGGGGGCCGATGGTCCTGGAGTCTGCAAGATGATAGCCGGGGACGGTTATCTTGCCGCGGGCGCGGTCGGAGTAGGTCGTTACCACCACCGCTATCTTGTCACCCCCTATGTAGCTCCTGGCTACCAGCTCTGGTGATGAGCAGTAAAAGCCTTCGTCGAAGGCGAAGCGGCCCTCAAGGAGTTGCTCGGGCCAAGCCTGGCGAATCTCATTGACGCGGGCCAGATAGTCCTGATAGACAGGCGTTTGCGAAATCAGACCGCGGCAGCGATAGACCTCTATGTCATTGCGAAGGCCCTTCAGCAGGGTGTTGCCGACGCGATGCTCGATGTCGGTGTCGTCACGCACGCAGCGGTCGGTAAATATCACCTCGGGGAAGGTGTAGCGGAACCAGTCGGGGAAACTCTCCGGAAGGGCGGTGAATTCCACGATGTGGACGAAGTCGCACCACTGGCTGGTGCAGTCGCTCAGCCATTCCGTGCCAAGGCCGATTTCCGGGGAGACGGCCTTGATGCGGTCGCGAAGACTATGGAGGATCTGGCTCTTGTCCCTGCCGGAATATATATTTGGCACCGGGAACTCACGCGTCAGGTCCCACTGTGGGAACTCTTCAGCGGCTCCGAGCTGGTCGTAGAAAACGGCATCTACGCCGTAGGATATAGCCTGGTCGGCCATAGCGGCAAGACGCTCTTTCCATATCTCGCTGCGGGTGTCGGCCACCACGAAGGTGCGGGTGTCGTGATACCCCAGGAAGGTGCCTTCGCCCGTAAACTTGTAGTGCTCGGTGTATTCCGCGCCGTAGTTGTCGTGATTGCAGACCTTGGGGCCGAGGCCGCTGCGGTAGAACGAGCTCTCGCGGTCGATGAGGCGGCCGTTGTAGTAGAGGATCACGTGGCCGTCATTCTCGCGGAAGCCCGCAATCGCCTGTTTCAGAGCCTCTTCCCCGCCCTGGGTCTCGTCCGGGACATAGTCCGGATTGCCGTGGTCCATCCCGTCGCGCCACCATCCGAAAAGCATCAGCGTGGAAGCCCCGACACTCTCGCCGGCTGCCTTGACGCGGCCGGGCATATCGGTATATCTCTGGAGATATTCGCCATACTGGTGCTTGAATATCACCCTCTGCCAGCCTGTCATCCTCTTCACCCATGAGGCAGGTTCGCAGTGGTCCCACCACGTGTCCGCCCAGCGGCGGTATATCCGGGTGGTCTCCTTCCAGTCGCCTCTATATGGCTGAATCACATTGACATCCAGGCTCCAGGAGTCGCCGCAGAGGGCGTTTGGATACTTATAGAAGCCTGCTTCCAGGCGGGTAAAAGCACCTGAAGCATCGGGATAGACCCTTAAGCCGTGCCAGGTCTCCTGGAAGGAGGAGTCGTGGCTGCCGAAATAGATGCCGTCGGAGGGGCCTAAGAAGGCGAAACAGTTCGCGGCAAGGTTGCGGGGATACTGCACGTCGTACTGGCGGAACTTCTGGGCCGGGGTCATATAGGGGAACCTGTTGCCACGCTCCACTATCATCGCCACGGGATCGTTGAAGACCTGGCCGCCGGTGTGGGTCGTAAGCAGCTTGTAATCAGCGGGAATGGACATATCGCCGACGAGCGGATAGTGCAGCTCGCGCACTATCGTGTGCGGCTCGTTGTTCTCCAGCGAAGAGGCGAAATGGACCTGCCCGTCACGGATATATATGGCAAGATGAAGGGATATCGCCAGTTCCTCTCCACGGCATCGGACCGATGGATAGTCTATCGTAATCGTGGAGTCATTGCAGGCCACCTCGGCCTCCTGGACCGCTCCGCTTATCTGGATCTCCTTTTCCTGCAGATTATTGTAGAATATCCGCCACAGCGCTCCGCCGCCGGCAAAGTTGTGTCCCGTGGCAAGGTCGCGCAGCTCAGTGAGAGCACCGTCCTGGCCGACACTGACGCGCACGGCATCATCACTAATCGTATAATCCTGCGCAAACGCGCATATGCTAACGAGCACGGCCACGGCCGCAGAGAGTAACTTCCTCATTGCCTTGTCCTTAGGGGTGAATCAATTACGTACTGGCACCACTGCCGGTAGAACGCCAGGTCGTCCGGCTCGGACGAGTTGGCGAGCTGCCACATCGTGTTGGTGCCGGAGTACAGCGCAATCGGCTTCTTGCCGTAGAGGCCATATTCCTTGAAGGCTGCCATATAATCCCGGAACCTGTCGCGGAAGGCGGGCACGTCCAGGAAGGTCTTTGTCATATGCCAGGAAGCGTCCGGGGCCTTCATCCCGGGCTTATTCATAGTCGCGGAGCAGGCTGAATATTCAAACTCAAACTCCATCGAAAGGTCATATTTCTCAATGGCTTCCATCGTCTTCGCCCAAGGCTTCTTTCCTTCCTCGTCCCAATATGCGCCGGGCTGCATCCAGGTTATGTCGATGCCTAACTCATGGCTAATGTCGTAGCCGGGGGCGAAGTTCCAGGGAATCCAGTAAAGGCCGTAGTTCAGGCTATGGAGATAATCCGACGTGCCGGGGAGAATCTGGTCCCAGCGCTTGTACTTGTAATTGAGGCCTTCGGGCTTGGCCACGAGGTCTTCCGAAAGGATATAGAACCCGCCGAGCTCCAGATACTTCGGCTCCAGGGCATCGAACTTCTTTCTGCAAGCGTCTATATACCAGCGATATGCCTTAATCTGCTCCTCGGCCTTTGAGAAGTCCAGGCCGTCGCCCCAGTAGGTCGTAGACGAGGACTTGTCGGCGAATATCTCCAGTTGCACGGGGTCGGGCATCATCATCACCACCAGGCGCCTGCCCTTGGGATTTCCCATGCGCCCTGCCGCATTGCCCACTGCCTCGTCAAGCGCCGCCAGGGCTCCATCTGGGGCAAGCCAGTAGTCCAGAAAGTTCTCCCAGGACTCCTTGGTGCCGTTCTTGCGGCCGGGAGCGGGATTAATGCTCAGGCCTCTGCCGGACACGCCGTCGAAATCGTCCAGGCACAGGAATGCCTCGAACAGCCAGTGCTCCACTCCCGCGGCATCCACGAAAGACACCTGCGGAGCAAACCTGTCCGCATCCCAGCGCACAGGCTCCTTCTTCAACCCTCCGCCATAGCATAGCGTGATGTCCGCGAACTGCGGGATGCCCTTGCGGCCCCGTTCCCACTTATAAAGTTTGGCGGAGCTGCCGCATCCAGCAAGGACGAGAAGGGCGAGAATGCAGGGTATTATCCTATTTGTCATAATTCCTCATCGGTGAACTGTAAATATAGCGACAAAGTTCGAGATACATATCATTGTCGGCCTGAATTATCGAGCTGGCAAGCTGACAAAGGGCGTTCGAGCCCGAATAAAGGGCCAGGGGGCGCTTGCCGTAGATGTCATATTTCTTTGACCATTCCAGGTAGTCAAGGAAGCGCTCTCGGAGCATAGGGACATCCTTTAGGGTGTAGGTCGGATTGCCCTGGGCGTCGGGGCCGGTCTTGCCGGGGGCGGACATAACCTCCTCAACCATAGAATATTCGAACTCCAGTTCCATCCCCATATCAAGGCGGCTAATGGTAGAGCAGGAAGAATCAAGCGGCTTCGCGCCGGCATCGTCCCAATAGTGATTGGGCTGCATATAAGCCACGTCTATGCCGAGGCTTTTCCACATATTGATGCCGGGGGCGTTGTAGTACGGAATCCAGAACAGGCCTTCGTTCCGCTCGTGAAGATGCTTGGATGCTGCTTCCAGAATAATATCCCACTGCTTGTTGGAATAGTTCCAGCCATCCGGTGTGGCGACCAGTTCCTCGGAGATGATATAGAACCCGGCAAGCTCCAAATGCTTGGGATTCAGATTGTTAAACATCTTCCGGGCCAGGTCCATATACCACAGGTAGGCCTTTATCCTGTCATTCACGTTGGCGAAGTCGAGGGTAGTGGCGCCTATCTTTCCCCAATAGGTGGTGGAACTCGAGGGGTCGGTGAAGACCTTGAACTTTATGGGGTCCGGGGCGAACATAATGACTTTGCGCTTAACCGGAGGCTCCCCTATCCTTTCCGCCGTGGAGGCAATAGTCCTGTCCAGCACGGGGACCATCCCTTCCGGGCCCAGCCAGTAGTCCAGGATATACTCCCAGGCCTCGCGGTCGGCCGATGTGTGCCATTTGTCCGCGCCTATGGAGAAGGTCATATTCCTCGAGGATTCTATGCCTTCGCAGCAGAGGAAAGCCTCGAAGAGCCAGTGCTCCTTGCCGCCGTCGACAAAGGACACGTGAGGCTGGAAACGGGCCTCGTCCCACAGGAAAGGATTCTTGTGGCGGCTGCCGCCGGCTACTATCGTGAGATCAGCAAAGGTCGGGACCCCGCCACGGGACAATTCCCAGGGATATATCTTGGGCTCGGAAGGCTCGGCCACCACCTGCAGCCTGTGCACGGCAGAATGCCTTTGCCCGGCATATGCCACGGCATACACATAATATGGCCTTCCGGGCAGCAAACCTCCGAAAACCAGCAGGTTGCCTTCGGCCTTAACGCCGCCGGACCTTATCTCGGATGCCGATGGTTCCTTGTCATATATGTCTTTGATAACTCCCCAGACGTCCTCGGCATAATAGGCCTCGCAGGCAATCTCCACGGCATCTTCCGTCCCGCTGGCGAGGGTTATCTCAAGGGCGGGCGCCTGAAAAACGCCGTTGTCTTCCCTGCCACAGGCGGCAAGGAAGACAAACAGCGCTATCCAGGCTATCCTGCGCATTTACAGGACGGGCTTTATGACAAGGTAGATGATATCCCTCGTGGAGGGAAGTGGCATCGACGTGGATTTGATGACCACCGGGACCACATATCCGGGATGGGTGGCTCCCATCTTGTCGTTGTCCACTATGAGGTTGACAGGCGCAGTCACTTCACCGGCAGCTATAGTCACCTTCGAATCCTTGAGTCTCACGGTGCCTTCCGGCGGGGCATTGTAGTAGTAGCCCGTAGAGGTCTGGAAGGCATCTATCCTGTCGTTATCGACTGCAAGTTCGACCGTCAGGTCATCCCTTCGGTTCGGCTGTGCAAGGAATATCCTGATGTCGGGGATGTCATATCCGGTCTTGTCCTTGCTGTCATATTCCTTCTGGTCTGTGTCCAGCTCTTCCCCCTTCACATTGAAGGTGGCGAGCCTGATTGCGGAAGGCAAAAGCCTGATTACCAGCAGGTCACGGTCCTTCTTTATCAGTTGAGAGCCGGACATCCTAAGGGGAATGACATAATCACCGGGATTGGCTGCCAGATGGGCTTCAACATCCTCTGGCTTCCAGGTTATGGACAGGGTCTTCACGCATTCTTCCTTTGTAAAGGAGAAAGAAGTCCCTGAAATGGTTGTCAGGTTGGAGGGCAGGACCTTGTAGGCAGTTCCGAGTTCAATGTTCAAGGCGCTGATATCGGAGAGCATCTCCACCGTCACGGATGCCTCGGAGAGACTCCTGCCACTCTTGCTTATACCCACATAGTAATGCCCGGAGCATATCGTAATGGAAGGAAGCCTGGAAGCGGCAAACTCCTCAGGATTAGTGATATTCACCTCGGAAAAACCGACGAAGTCCTGCACCACGTCGTTAAGGCGGTCATCCTTGAAACAGGAGACGGCCAGAGACATCGCGACTGCTATATATAAAATCTTTTTCATAGTGCCAGGTGGTTAAAATCCGTAATTCTGGGTGTAGTTGGTCATCTCGGCCATAAGGTCGGCGCTCATAGGGAACAGATAGTCCCTCGGGGAGAACTTGCAGGGGTTCTCGCCGTTGTAGTCGGTGCTTACCCTCTGCCAGGAGTCTTTGTAGTTGTCAGCCGTGAGGTGGAGGGTCCAGTGGTCGCAGGGATATTCCTGCTCGGCCCTCATCGTTCGGGTCATATCATAGTGGCGCATCGCCTCCATTCCGAACTCGCACATCTTGTCCTGGAGGATGCACCAGCGGAGTAGTTCCTTGTCGTTCTGAATTCCTGGATAGGCCTCCTCTATCTTGTTGAGTCCCACTCTCTGACGCACCTTGTTAAGGGCGTCGCAGGCACCCTGTCCGTCGCGGGCGGGCTGCTCATTGAGGGCTTCAGCAAGGTTGTAATAGATCTCGGCAAGGCGGAAGGCCGGATAGATATACTGGATCGCGGCATAGTCTTTAGTCTCGTTCAGCGGGGTCTCAGCCTCATACCAGCGCCTCCAGGTGAAGCCGACGCGGTTGATGTTGCCTGTGGGCTGCCAAGCATTGGTGGGGACCTTCTCGGGGTTGCGCTTGTCGGCGGCACTCATCGCCGAAAGTTTGTCAGTAGCCGGCATCTGGAAGTCGGTGACACGCACCTTCAGCTCCTTGCAGGGCCACCAGAATCCGTTGGGGATGAGGGATGCATAGTAGCGGGGATCCCTTCCTATGGTTGAATTGTGGGCAGTGAAAGGGGTTGCCCAGGAAGGATCAACGTCTATGGGCTGGGTATAATTGTCGGTGAAACCATCGGCCACGTAACCGGAGAGCGGGTCCACCACAGGCTTGGAAAGGTCAAGACCCTTGCCGTCCTTGGCATAGCCGGTCACCGGATAACGGCCGGAAGCCATCATAGGATATGCATCTACCTGCTTGAGGGAAGGGGTGAAGAGCTGCCAGCCATATTTGGGGGAAGTCTTCTCCTTGCTGTCGTAAGGGCCGTTGACACCCGAGATGGTCATAGGGACCGTCGCTGCAAGAAGGCCGCCTACAGTGCCTGCATAGGGATCGTTGGGCTCCCAGGTGCGGAACCACCAGCCCCATATGATCTCACTGTTCCACTTTTCGAAAAGAACGTCCTGATAAGCCTTTGCATAATCGGCGAAAGTGGTCCCCTTGGGCTGGACAAGCTCATACTGGTTCAAGTCAAGCACTGCCTGCGCAGCCTTGGCCGCCTCCGTCCACTTGTTGGGATCCGGCTCCTGGGGGAATATGAATTTGCCGTCCTTGTTGGTCCTGCCCTTGTAGAGGTCGCAGCCGTTATAGAGCGGGGATGCGGCATATAGAAGCAGCCTGGACTTCAGGGCGAGGGCCATTCCCTTGGTGACGCGGCCGTAATCGGTGCGGTCGGCCAGCGTGGGAACGCTGCTGATTTCAAGTGGCAGGTCAGGAAGGGCCTTGTCTATCTCGCTCACGATGAAATCCACATTCTCCTCCAGGGTGTTCCTGTCGAGGTCTTCACCCCTGACATTGGTATCGGACATTTTGTCTCCCCATATCAGGACGGGGCCGTAATGGCGGAAGAGGCAGAAGTAATAATAAGCACGCAGGGTCCTGGCCTCGGCCTTCATATATGTCTTGTATTCTTCAGGGTCCTGCTTGTCCAGATGGACGTTTTCCATCAGGATGGTGCATTGGTTGATGGCTTCGTAGTAGCGGTTCCAAATGGTGCCGTTGTCATAGCCTTTGACCGTCGCGGAGCTGTAGTCGCCCCAGCTTATACGGTACATTATGGAAGGGTACTGGGATGCTCCGAAGAGGGTTTCGTCCGAACGCAGGACCACTCCGCCCTCATACTTGTCGACCCTCTCTTCCCGGGGAAGATAGGTGTAGAGGTTGGAGACATATTTGCGCACTCCGTTCTTGCGGCTGAGGATGCCTTCGAAGTCGGCCTGGTCCTTGAGATTGATGTCGAAGAAAGAGTCGCAGGATGCAGCACAGAGGGCTGCAAGAGCAAGAATAATTACATATATCTTTTTCATAAAGCGTTCCTCCTTAGAAATTGATGTTAAGTCCGACCGTGACGTTCTTCGTCATAGGATAGACGTTTCCGAAGTCGGCGTCGACTTCCGGGTCCCAGAGCTTGAAAGAGGAGAATGTCAGCATGTTAACCCCCTGGACATATACCCTCAGCGAAGACATCTTTATCTTTTTGGTAAGCTTCTTGGGCAGGGTGTAGCCCAGTTCGACGTTTTTCAGGCGGAGGAAGCTCATATCCCTCTGCCAGAAGGTGGAACGCTGCTCATTGTTGACATATTTGGCCAGATGGAGCCTCGGATAAGGAGCATTGGCATCGGGATTGGACGGGCTCCAGTGATTACGGGCGACATCCATATAGATCTGACCCGCTTCCTTCGCGGTGGTCGATGTGCCGCCCCAGAACTGGCTTCCGCTGATTATCCTGGTCACGTGCGCCACTCCGTTGAAGAAGAAGGAGAAGTCAAAACCTTTCCAGTTCAGGCCCGCTCCGAAGCCGTAGGTTATCTCCGGGAGGGTCGTGTATCCAATCGGGACGATATCATATTCATCCACGACTCCGTCTCCGTTGACATCGCGGTACTTGATGTCACCGGGGCCGTAAAGGCCTATCTTCTGCACCGGCCAGGCGTCAATTTCCTCCTGGGATGTGAACAGGCCCTCCGCGATATAGCCCCTTTGCTGGTTGTTGGCGAAGCCTGCCGTGTTCTGGTACTTCCACACCTGGTCGGGCATGTCGTTGTCAATGATGTGGTTACGGTTGAAGGTGTAGGTGCCCTTCAGGGAAACTGAAAGGTCGTTGCCGAACCTGTGGTCGTAATCCAGGGTCATATCTATACCGGTGTTGCGCATCTTGCCCACATTCACATATTGCTGGACGTTGACTCCGACGGCGGACGGCAGGGACTCCCTCTTGAGGAATATGCCTTCGCGCCTGTCGAAGAAGTAGTCGAAGGAATACTTCAATTCGCGGAAGAGGCTGAGCTCGAAGCCCACGTTCATCTTGGTCGAGGTCTCCCAGGAGACATCGGGGTTGGCCACTTCGCCGGTGCGGTTGGCCCTGTTGTAGGACCTTTCGTCCTTGCCCCAGTTGGAACCGCCAAGGTCGGTGAGCATCGTGGCGTTGTAGACAAATCGCCTGTCGCCGCCGATCTGGTCGTTGCCTATCTGGCCTATGGAACCCTTGAACTTGAGCACATCCACCACGTCAGAGAGGGAACTGTTCTGCCAGAAAGGCTCGTTGCTCACCATCCAGCCCAATGCCACTGAAGGGAAGAAACCGAAGCGGTGGCCCGGGGCGAAGTTCTCGGAACCGTTGTAACCGAAATTACCTTCGAAGAAGTACCTGTCCTTGAACGAATAAGTGGCCCTGGCAGCAATGCCCATATTCTTATAGGGGAACGATATCAGATATGCGTCGGGAACGTTGTTGTTCCCTATCCTCATATTGAAAAGGAACAAACCGCTGACCCTGTGAGCCTGTGCGAACAGCCTCTCGTAAACTGCTGAAGCCTCGAAATTGAGGGAATTCACACCGGCATTCCACTCGCTGAGCTGCATATAGCCGTCATACTCATCCTCGGGGACATATTCCCTGGTGCCGTCGGCATTCACCTTCAGGCTGTAGGTCGCAGGGGTCTTGAACCTCTGGAGGGATGTCTGGTTCCAGGCATCCCAGCTCATCATAAGCTTGGCGTGAAGGCCTTCGGTGATAAGGCTGGAGAAGTCCTGGTCGAGGGTTATAGTGCTCTGTGCGGTGTTCCTGTTGGCCTGGAGCCATCCGCTCTCGTTAAGGATATTGTACGGGTTGTTGGTGTTCTTTATCTCCGAGAGGGTGCCGTCGGCAAAGACCGCAGGCATCGCTATCGGGGTGTTCTTCATTGTCAGCGAGAGGATGTCGCTCAGACTTCCTCCCGGCTGGTTCTTTACCGTATATTGCGTTGAAAGCCCCAGGCCGAGGACCGTGGATCTGGTGATGTTGATATCGACATTCGAGCGGAAACTGAACTTCTGGTAGTTCATCTGGGAATTGTAGCGGTCGTTGGAGGCTATGTTGAATATACCGTCCTCGAAATAGTAGGAGCCGCCCACATAATACCTGACGTTCTTGGTGCCGCCGGTGACGTTCACGTTGATTTTGTGGGTCTGGGCCAGGTCCTTGAACATCGCTTTCACCCAGTCAACGGAAGGATACAGGTCAGGATCTTCGCCCGAGAGGTATTTGGCCCTGTCTGTCTCGGAGACCGGGGCATCGGATCCGCTGTCCACGAAGATATCGTTGAGGTAGCTTATAAACGTGTCTGTGTCAGCCATTTCGGGGAGCTTCACGGGAGAAGTCCATCCGGTCTCGAACTTGGCGTTTACCTTGGGTTTGGACTCGGAACCGCGTCGGGTCGTGATGAGCACTATGCCGTTGGCGCCGCGGACGCCATAGACCGCCGTGGCCGTAGCATCCTTAAGGATTGAGAATGAAGCTATATCCTCAATGTCGACCAGGTCCATCGAGCGCTCGACGCCGTCGACCAGAATCAGCGGAGTGGCATTGGCGCCGAAGGTGGAGACTCCTCGGATATAGAACTCCGCACTCTTGCCCGGCTCTCCGGAACGCTGCATAGCCACCACGCCGGCAAGCTTTCCGGCAAGGCCTGTTGAGAGCTGGCCCATAGGGGATGCGAGCGTTTCGACGTCGACCGAGCTTATTGAGCCTATGACGGAGGCCTTGCGCTGGGTGCCATATGCAACTTTGATGACATCTTCCAGGCGGTTCTCTATGGGCACCAGCTTGATAATCAGGTCCGTCTGGCCCTTGACGGCCACTTCCTCGTCGTCATAGCCGAGGAAGGAGACTATGAGGTAGTCGCTCTCCCTGACATCTATGGAGAACCGTCCGTCATTGTCTGTCATAGCACCCCTGGTCTCGCCCTTGACCACCACGTAGGCGCCGGCGACCGGAGCGTCGGTCTCGTCCAGGACCCGGCCGTTGACCTTCTTCGTCTGGGCCAAGGCCGCCGTGCAGAATGCCAGCAGCGATATCAGCAGAAGGGTTACTGTTTTCTTGGAAAACATATATGCTTGCAGTTTTGGTTCGATAGTGCAAATATACTATATTTTTTTCATTTCCAATACCACAGTACACCTAAGTTGCGAAAGATACGAAAAAAGACCGGACGGACCGGTCTTTCATATAGTTTGGGAGTATTTTACTGCTCGTCGGGAGCCTGGTCGTTAGGGTTCTGGGGACCACCCTGGGGACCTCCGTTTCCGAAAGGACCCTGGGGACCTCCGTTTCCGAAAGGACCCTGAGGACCGCCCTGAGGGCCGCCCTGGGCGCCCTGCTGGGCCTGGTACATTGCCTCGAAAGCCTTGTTGAGGGCCTCGGAGTAGCGGTCGATGTCAGCGATGTTCTGGTTCTTGACCGCCTCCTTGAGGGACGCCACGTTGGCCTCCACGTCGGACTTGACGTTGGCAGGGACCTTGTCGCCGTTCTCCCTGAGGAACTTCTCGGCCTGGAAGCAGAGGGCGTCGGCACCGTTGATCTTGTCGACCCTTTCCTTCTCGGCCTTGTCGGCTGCCTCGTTGGCCTTGGCCTCGTCACGCATCCTCTTTATCTCATCCTCGCTCAGTCCTGAGGAAGCCTCGATGCGGATGTTCTGCTCCTTGCCGGTGGCCTTGTCCTTTGCGGAGACGTTGAGGATACCGTTGACGTCGATGTCGAAGGTCACCTCGATCTGAGGGATGCCGCGGGGTGCGGGGGCTATGCCGTCAAGATGGAAGATACCTATCTGCTTGTTGTCCTTGGCCATAGGACGCTCGCCCTGGAGCACCC
>JAEEGL016653001.1_pt1 | contig 19390 bp, 18 predicted proteins | sample 9134231 | NCBI WGS metagenome assembly JAEEGL01 (sample SAMN16246548, study PRJNA631951) | gut metagenome | biome: gut microbiome; feature: rumen; material: fiber-attached | host: Bos | place: Iran: Karaj | collected 2018-10
AATGACTACTTGTTGGAGCAAGCTGCCAGCAAGAGGTATGATGGCGGAAGTAAGAGGTATGATGTGAGGAAAGGAAAATCATCCTTCAGTCATCAGACTTCCGACCTCTCTCAGCCATCATCCTTCAGCCATCATACATCACGAGTTCCCGTACACCTTCAATCGGTGGCGGCTTTAGCCAACCAACTATTAAGGTCGGGAACGAGTATAGGAGCTAATAATGCAGAAGCATGTAATGCAGTAAGCAGACAGGATTTCCGCTCAAAAAGCTATATCGCTCTGAAAGAGGCTCGCGAAAGCCTCTATTGGATCGAATTACTTAAGCGAAATAATTATATAGACGAGAGGCAGTATCAGAGTATTTACGAGGACTGTGAAGAATTAGTGAAGATATTGGTGGCACGTTGTAAAAAGTTAGATGCAGAGTTGGCAAGTAAGGAGAAATAAAATCATCCTTCAGCCTTCCACCTTCAGCCTTTGGCTAATCCGCCTTCAGACCTCAGCCCTCAGCCTTCGTTAAGTCTCTCATAAAAAGAAAAAGGTTCAATAAACCTGATAATCTTGCCCCTTTTTATAAATGTAAAGAAAAAAACGATATATGAAGAAAGTAATGTTAGTTTTTGGAACAAGGCCGGAGGCCATTAAGATGTGCCCGCTGGTGAAAGAGTTCCAGAAGCATCCTAAGGAGTTTGTAACGATAGTCTGTGTTACAGGTCAGCATCGAGAAATGTTGGATCAGGTGCTCACCATCTTTGATGTAAAACCTGATTATGATCTGAACATTATGAAACAGGGACAAGACCTGTATGATGTAACGGCTCGTGTACTCACGGGTATGCGCGATGTGTTTAAGGAGTGCAAGCCCGATGTGGTGCTGGTGCACGGAGATACCACCACTTCGACCGCTGCGGCCCTGGCAGCATTCTATCAGCAGATACCTGTGGGTCACGTGGAGGCAGGATTGCGTACTCATAATATCTACAGCCCATGGCCGGAGGAGATGAACCGTCAGATTACAGGACGTATTGCCACCTATGACTTTGCGCCTACACCACTTTCAGAGAGCAATTTGAAGGAAGAGAAGGCACACGGACAGATATTTGTGACGGGCAATACCGTGATTGATGCCCTCCACATGGTTGTAGATAAGCTCAAGACAGACAAGGCACTTGCTGATGAACAAGTCAATGTCCTAAAAGCTGCAGGCTATGATGTTACAAGACTTCAGCCATCAGCCATCAGCCATCAGCCATCGCGTAAGCTTGTTTTGATTACCGGTCACCGTCGCGAGAACTTTGGCGAGGGATTCATATCCATGGTGACGGCCATGAAGGATCTTTCCGAGAAGTATCCTGATGTAGATTTCGTTTACCCCATGCACTTAAATCCTAACGTTAGAAAACCGATACATCAGGTTTTCACGGGTATGGACTCCCTCTCTAAGGGAGAGGGCTGGGGAGAGGCTCATAACTTCTTCTTCATAGAACCTCTCCAGTACTTAGAGTTTGTCTATCTGATGGAGAAGAGTACGGTCGTACTTACAGACTCTGGCGGTATTCAGGAAGAAGCTCCTGGTCTTGGCAAGCCAGTGCTTGTGATGCGTGACACGACAGAGCGTCCTGAGGCACTTAAGAGCGGTACAGTTCATCTTGTTGGAACCAATCATGACCTCATCGTGAATGAAGTTAGTACCCTGCTTGATGATGCCGCTGCCTACGAACGTATGAGTAAGGCTGTGAATCCTTACGGTGATGGCAAAGCTTGCAGCCGTATTGTGAGAGCACTCAACGGCGAAGTCGTAGAAAGATATGAGGTAAAGTAAGCTCACCCCTGACCCAAAATCAAAGATTCTTAAAGCACATGGATTTTCCGAAAATGACGTTTATCCGAGGCTTATATTATGTTTTTTTATAAGTTAAACAGTCTTCTTCTTTCTAAATCCCGAAGGATTCTCTCAAAATTAAAGGTTAATTAATTAACAAGTTGGTTCACATTTCCAAATATAATATAAAATACTTATTAGATATATGCAAGCTATTATTTTAGCTGCCGGTATGGGTAAGCGACTTGGTGAGTATACCAAGAACAATACTAAATGTATGGTGCCAGTCAACGGAACACGTTTGATTGATAGAGTTTTGAGACAGTTATCCGTATTATTGCTCAACAGGGTTGTAATTGTTGTAGGTTATGAAGGGAGAAAGCTCATGGCATATCTTGGCAATGAAAAGAACGGTCTGAAAATTGAATACGTCAACAATCCAGTTTATGACAAAACTAACAATATCTATTCTCTTGCCCTGGCTAAGGATAAGCTGATGGAGGATGACACTCTGCTCATTGAAAGTGATCTCATTTTTGATGATGGAATGTTCAAACTTCTAACAGAAAATCCATATCCAAACCTTGCTCTTGTATCGAAATATGAGAGTTGGATGGATGGAACGATGGTGCGTATAGACAAAGATTGTAATATTGTCAATTTTGTACCAAAGGACGCTTTCCGTTATGAAGATACTCATCTTTATTATAAGACAGTTAACATCTATAAGTTTTCAAAGGAATTCTCACAGAGCAAGTATGTGCCTTTTTTGGATGCATACTCCAAGGCTGTGGGTAACAACGAATACTACGAGAATGTGCTGCGAATTATAGCCTTTTTGAACAGCCACGACCTTAAGGCTCTCCCTATTACAAACGAGAAGTGGTATGAGATTGATGATAAGCAAGACCTAGATATTGCAGAAGCCCTGTTTGCAGACGAGAAAGATGTGCTACGTAAATATTATGGACGTTATGGCGGTTTCTGGCGCTTCCCTAAGATGTTAGATTACTGTTATCTAGTGAATCCCTATTTCAACGAGAGCAGGATTGTTGATGAGATGGAGGCTTTCTTCCGCACACTCATTTCAGAATATCCTTCTGGAATGAAAGTAAATTCATTGATTGCCAGCAAATGTTGGGGCGTTAAGGAAGAGTATATCATTCCAGGGAATGGCGCTGCGGAATTGATCAAGGCTTTGATGGAAACTCTGTCTGGCACATTGGGAGTGACTAGACCAACCTTTGAAGAGTATCCTAACCGCATGGATAAAGAAAAACTCGTTACCTTTATACCCAAGAATAGCGACTATCGCTATACAGCGAATGATTTGATGAATTTCTTTGGTAATAACCATGTTGACAATATTTTGCTTATAAACCCTGATAACCCTTCGGGTAACTTTATTCCTATTGATGATGTGATCGCATTGGCTGCGTGGTGTCAAAACAAGAACATTCGTTTGATTGTGGATGAAAGCTTTGTGGACTTCAGTGTGGGTTTCGAAAACAATTCTTTGCTTAATGATACCATCCTCGAAGCATATCCCACAATGGTAGTGATGAAAAGTATAAGTAAGAGCTATGGAGTGCCCGGTATTCGTTTGGGTATTCTATGTTCTGCTGACACTGCCCTTATATCCAAGATGAAGAAGATGGTGAGTATTTGGAATATTAACTCCTTTGCAGAGTACTTCATGCAGATATTCACCAAGTATGAGAAGGATTATAAACGCGCTTGCGAGAAGTTCATCGCGGAACGTGAGGACTTTGAAATGAAGCTCAAAGAAATCAGTTTCCTGCGGGTAATGCCCTCACAGGCCAATTACTTCCTTTGCGAGATTCTGCCTCCCAAGAATGCCAATCAGCTTGTACTTACGATGCTTAAGAAGTACAATATTCTGGTTCGTGACTGTTCTGACAAACAAGGTTTTGATGGCAAACAGTATATGCGTATTGCCGTACGTTCACACGAAGACAACGCTAAGTTTGTGCAGGCATTCAAAGAACTAGAAAAGCAATAATTATTCAAGAAATGAAAATTATATCTCAACAACAGATTCGCTCACTGAATATCACTCCAGCCACTTGTGTTGAGTGGATACAAGAGAGCTTTGCCATGAAACGGGAATCTGAGCTTCCTGCTAAAATCAGTGTGCATCCTGAGGACGGAGAGTTTTTTACATCAATGCCATGTCTTTTGCCAGCGCCTAGCGATGAGGTTAGTTTTGAAAGACGATATTTTGGTGTGAAAGAGGTCCACAGATTGTTGAACTCTGTCCCTAGTCTTGGCAGCGACATGATGCTATATGACGCACGAACGGGTGAATTACTGGCATTGCTCGATACTGACTGGATAACGACTATGAGGACAGGAGCAGTAGCTGCAGTATCTGCTAAGGCGCTTCGTAAGAGCTCGGCTAAGACGTATGGCATAGTTGGATTAGGAAATACGGCACGCGCAACCTTGCTCTGCATATTAGAACAGGAGCCAGAACGTCATTTCCCGGTCAAGTTGGTGAAATATAAAGATCAAGCAGAACTGTTTGTTGAAAGATTTAAGGATTATCAGAATGTAAGTTTTGAGATTGTTGATAGTGCAGAACAGATGGCGTCCGATGTGGATGTGTTCATCAGTTGCATTACTAATGCCCAAGGACTATTGGTTCCCGATGAGCAGACCTTCAAGTCTGGCGTGACTGTCATTCCAGTCCACATGCGCGGTCTTCAGAATTGTGATACAACCTTTGACAGAGTGCTAGGTGATGACACAGGTCACGTTCAAGGATTCAAATACTTCAAGCAATGGCAGGACTACAACGAGATTGGTGAAGTGCTTGCCGGAAGAGACCCCGGAAGACGTTCAGATGATCAGCGAATCATTGATTACAATTACGGATTGGCTTTGCACGATGTTGTTTATGCAGCCAAGATTTACGAAAGACTCAAGGAAGAAAGTCAAGAAATAATAATAGAACGAGAAACCGCTAAGTTCTGGGTCTAAGCTTTATGACTGGTGGTTTCCAATATAGATCACCTTGTTATGAAGATATCTATCACCAATGGTGCTTAATAAATTTGGAAAGTATGAACCAGATTTTAATAGTCGATATTTCATCGAAGATTTTCCTTTTGGCTTAATGACCATATATAAATTAGCTAAAATGAATAGAATAAATTGTCCCAAAATAGAAATGGTTTTATTTTGGGGAATGAAAAATGCTGGTATTCTTTATGAAATATGAATGTTAATAATCATTTTCTTATTCTACGAGAGCATGTGAAAGGGTCAAAATTAAGGTTATAATCATTTAATAATATGAAACAGGAGTTAAGCTTAGAAGAATTGAAAAGTATCCGTCTTGATATGTTAAGGGAAATACATAGTTGTTGCAATAAAAACGGTATAAAATACTCATTATCATGTGGAACTTTATTGGGGGCAATACGCCATCATGGATACATCCCCTGGGATGATGATGTGGACATAATGATGCCATTACCAGATATGATTCGTTTTAAAAAAGAGTTTAATTCAAAAACAATGAAATATTGTGATGTAGATACTGAAAAGAATTATGAAAATAGTTTTTCGGAGATAGTGGATCTTCGTTCATATCGAAAAATGGGCCTTATCGGTAGAGGTCGAGGAATTGGCATAGATTTATATCCAGTTATTTCTATTGATGATGAACAGGAGAAACAATCAATTTTTTTTAAGAAGGGAATAGTTCATTATAATAAAATTCTGATAGCACAAAAATGGAAATGCCGTTTGCAACATTATTTATCAATAGATGGTTTCCCCGGAATGATGAATTTATTTTTGAAGTATAGAAATTATTTATTATTTCAAACTCCTCAATATGGTACAACAAATACTTACTATGTTGATTCGGGACCATTAGCAAGCCATCAAAGAAGAACTTTTAACTACGATTTGTTTTCAAAATTAGTTGAAGTGGATTTCGAGGGAATAAAATTGAATTGTACTATCGCATATGATAGTTATTTATCACAATTATATGGTGATTATATGAAATACCCCCCCGAAAATCAGCGGCATCCTTATCATGGTCAGACTTATTACTGGAAATAGTAGATAATGGAGCAAGTGTCAAACACGTCAAAAGCTATAAAGGGAATGTCATCACAGACTGTGGTGACAATTACTGTAGGAATAGTGGAAATAGTGTCTTTTTCCATTATGTCTAGGTTGCTGAATCAGGAGGATTTTGGCTATTATGCGGCAATTGCAGCCATAACTACGGTTTTTGCTAGTTTTTCAGAAACGGGAATAGGATCTGCGATAATTCAAAAACAGGAGATAGATTCGCATTTTATTAATAATGCATTTTCATTGAGTTTGTTTTTTGGGACTTTTCTAACAGCTTTATTGATGATATTGTCCAAGCCATTGTCTGTTGCGGTTGCAGATGAAACGATGGTGCTTCCGCTGATAATGATGTCATTAACATTGTTATTATATTGTCTGACATCTGTCAACATTAGCATTATGCATCGTAAGTTGCAATTTTTGCGTGTTGGGATGGTTAATTTGTTTTCACAGGTTGTAACGACAATTGCGGCAATATTATTTGCATTAGGAGGATATGGTTATTATTCTATAATAATAAAATCCGTTTTAGCTTCCATATTGATATGGGTACTAACTCTGGTTTTGTGTAAAACAAAGTTTAGAATAGAGTTAAATAAGAACGTATTAAAAGGAATATTCTCATATAGCGGATGGCTGATGGCAAGTGTTTTTTTTAGGAATATTGCTCATCAAGTTGATAAGTTGTTAATGCCCAAATTACTGTCGGTATCAGCTCTTGGCGCTTATAATAGACCAAAAGATTTTGTCGAACAAATAACAGGAAGGATAAATGGTATTTTTGACACTGCATTATTTCCTGTATTGTCTGGAATTCAAGATAATAAAACTGCTTTATGTTCCGCTTTTAAACGCTCTTTGTACTTGATGAATATTTTTGCCATGCTATTGACATTGGCTTTCACCTTTAACAGTGAGTTACTAATAAGAATATTTTTCGGGAATGAATGGCTAACCTTAGAACCAGTTATGATTGTTATTTCCTGTTCTTCATTGTTTGATATTGATGGAAGACTTGCGGACTGTTATTTAAGAAGTCTAGCTATGACAAAACAGCAGTTTTATTTCCGTATTTTTGAGGTTTGTTTGAAGACCGCAGGTATTTTAATTGGATTTGCATGGGGAATTTTGGGTGTGGCACTATCTGTGGCTATAACGAACTTTATTTCAAAGTTCCTAAAAATGGTTTTTGTAGGGGGAAAAATCGATGTTTCTATAAGTCAGTTAATTAAAATACTATTATCATCCTGGAAATTTTCTCTCATTTTGTTGCCACTGCTTATTATAACAAATATACTTTTACCTAACACGTTTTTGGGAAATATAATTATGGCCTTTTTGTTTTTTATAGTGGTTATAGTAATATTTGTGTTTATGCCAACATTTGTAGGTATACAATATAAAAATGAGATATATGATAAAATTAAGATTGTCTTAATGAAACGAATAAAAAATGATATCTAATCAATGAGTGGTAAGAAATATAGTTTTCAAAACATTGTAGTATTCATAGTAGGATTCTGCATCCCATTCTTTAGCATAACAATCTCTTTTGCTGGAGTTTGGTCGGTAAGTATCCTATCAATTGCATTATATGTATTATCAATGCTTCCCTGGCTACATACGTCTTTCGCGGTGGGTCGCTATTATGGTAAATATGTGTTTATCCCTTTTTTCTATTTCCTTTTCCTTACGCTAATTAATCTCTTTTATTATGACGGAGGGGAAACACCCATAGTTAACACCACATTATTTCAATGCTTTTTGTTTTTTGTTTTACTTCTTGCCCATGCGAAAAAAGACTCTAAAGCGATGCTTATATGTCTCTATGGCATTGCTTTTGGCTGTATTTTACAATCTATTTTAGCCACGATGGGGGTTGGCGTTGAGATTAATCCTGTTAGTATGCGGTTGGAATTATTTGGGATGAATCCCAATTCAACAGGCATTATGATGTGTATGGGGTTCATAATCATATTTAGCGAATTTGTTATGAGAGACTGCTTGAGGTTGGGCGTTTGGCGTTTTCTTTTTTTACTCACAGCCATTCCTATATCAGCAACAATTGTTCTTACTGGGTCAAGAACTGCTGTAGTACTATTTGTTGTTGCCATTATTGTGATTCTCTTTTTCAATCCCGTCAAGAGCAAATTTCTTAAATATGCTGTCATCATTTTAGGTACAGTCGCCTTGTTTTTTGCGGCACAAAAGTTTATGACAGAAGATAACGTTTTGGTTGAACGTATTAAGATGTCAACTGAAAGCGGAGACCTTTCAGGACGTGATGCTTTATGGAAAGACATTGTTCCAGCAATATCGGAGAACCCTATTTGGGGATATGGTGAAACTGGGTACTACGGGTTTGTCGCTAATAAGGCATTAGGCGTAGAACTTAGCCCTCACAATGTTTTTCTAGAAGTACTTGCTTTAACGGGTATGATAGGATTGATAATGTGGCTAATCTTTTGGTTTAGAATTTTTAGTTATGCATGGTACACTTATAAAAAGGAAAAGATACTATTACCGATGTTGATGCTTCTACCAATGATGGTTTGTCTTTTTTCTGGACAGTTCATAACTGTATCATGGGCTTATATTCTTTACGCATATGTTATATCAGAGTATCACAATATACACGGTAAAATCAATTTAAATAAAGTTACTATATGAAATTCCCAAACAAATATCTTCGCAACCTCAAGCCCTATAAGCTGGCTTCCCATAAGATTTGGTCTGTTACCCCTGAGGATCGTAAAAACATCTTAAAGTTAGACTGGAATGAGGCAACAATACCCCCTACACCAAAAGTACGTGAATCTTTACATGCTTTATTGGTTGAGCCTGAGTTTTTCAACTTGTACCCTACAACTCTTAATGACAGACTGCTAATTGCACTTTCTAGCTTTACTGAATTACCGAAAGAGAACCTTCAGTATTTTGGTTCTAGTGATGCTTTGCATGAATATATCTGCAAGGTATTCATTGGAGTAGGTGATCCTGTGATGATTCTTGGGCCGAGCTATGATAACTTCCGTTTAACCTGTCAAGCAAATGGTGGTGAAGTATTCTATAGCAATTATAATGAAGACTTCACTTTTGATGTAGAGCGTTTTGAGAATGATATCACTAAGATAGAACCTGCAGTAGTCTATATCTGCAACCCTAATAATCCGACGGGTAATATTCATGCCAAGTCTTATATAGAGCATCTCCTGAATGCATTCCCTGATACCCTGTTCTTGGTTGATGAGGCATACATGGAGTTTGGTGGTCAGAGTGCCAAGGAGCTGGTTTTGAAGTATGACAATATCTTGATTTCTCGCACTATGAGTAAGGCCTTTGCATTGGCTAACTTCCGTGTGGGATACCTGATGGCCTCAAAGGATAATATTCAGTTCATCAATAAAATTCGGAATCCTAAGAACTTGAGCACTATTGCCCAGACTGCTGCTATTGCTGCGTTGGAGGACAATCAATATATGTGGAAGTATGTAGAGCAGGTAAAGGCAGGTAAGAAATATTTTGTGGAAGAAATGGGTAAGATTGCACCTAAGGTGAAGTTATACCCTGGTCACGGTAATTTCTGTATGTTGCAATTCCCTACGGTTGAAGAAAAGAAACAGTTAATAGAGTTTTTGTCCTCCAACAATATCTTTGTTCGCGAACTGATGCAGGGACCTATTGTTGAGCGTTGTTTCCGTATTACCATAGGTACACTGGAACAGATGAGTATTGTTGTCAAGGTGATTCAGGAGTTTTATGCAAAATAAACGTCGTATTGTCATCTTTGATTTCTGCGAGACGCTTGTTGACTTCCAAACGGCGGACGCCTTTGTGGATTATGCCAGGGAGCATCTAAAGTATAGCTCAATTTTGAGAAAAGAAAGAATTAACCTTTTACTACGTAGGTGTAAACTAACACGAGTCGCAGAAAAATTGACATCATATAAATGTTCAATAGAAAAACGTATAAAACTTTGGCAATTAAAAGGGATCTCAAAAGATAATTTGACTACTCTTGCATATGGTTATTATAAAGAAAAAATTAAACCTCATTTGATAGAACGAACAAATAAGTTGCTCCAACAGCATCAACAGAATGGTGATGAAATTTGGCTAATATCTGGGGGGTATGGAATCTATCTTCAGTATTTCAAAGAGGAATACAAAATAGACCAATTAATCTCTTCAAATATCGGTTTCAGGAAGGATAATTGCACAGGAAGAATGGCTGGTTTGGATTGTATGCATATCCATAAGGTGGAATTATTAAAGGATAAACTTTCTCAAGAAAAGGGTATTGAGATTGTCGCATCGTATTCCGATTCGATTTCCGATATTCCTATTCTAGGTGTTGCAAAACAAGGGTTTGTTGTTTCCCGGCAACATCAAACGTGGGGTGAAGCATATGGTTTTAAAGAAATAATTTGGACATAAAACTTGAAAAAATGAGTTTAAAGACTTTTATAACACAGGATTTACGATACTTTGGAGAGTTGGGATATCAGGCAGAAAAACTGATTCACTATTTGAAGTCACTCCCAGTTAGTAACGTTGATAATAAAAAGAGAATTGACAAGACGTTCTCTAGTGTGTTTGGTAGACCAGTAGATTGGGAGAATCCTCAGACATTGAATGAAAAGATACAATGGCTAAAGGTTTACGGATATGAGGACTTCCATACGTTGTGTGCTGATAAATATAGAATGAGAGAATATCTCCGTAAGAAATTTGGTAATGACGATTATCAAATACCGGTACTGTACACAACAGATAACTGGCGGGATATTACGCTAGATATAATCCCAGATGAACCTTGTGTAATTAAGGCTAATCATACACAGGGTGATGTATGGATAGTAAAAGACAAATCTAAGCTTGATATAAATAAGCTGCGGGTTGATTGCAGATGGGCTTTAGAGCGTAATTTGTATGAAGCTACGTTAGAACTTCAATATAAGGATATTAAGCCTCTTATAATAATCGAAAAACTACTTCAAACTAAAGAAGGTTTCATTCCGAATGACTATAAGCTTCATTTTATCAATGGGAAATTGGAATTTGTGTATTGTAGCGTCGGACGTGAGACCATTAACAAGCGTAATATTTATGATGCAGATTGGAAGCCGTTGATGTTTACCTGGTCTGAAAAATATAAAGATCCTACTACACTAAGAGGGCCGGAGATAGAAGCCCCTTCAACATTTGCCAAGATGAAAGAACTAGGTGCTGTTATAGCAAAGGATTTCAAATACGTTCGTGTGGATTTTTATGATGTTGACGGAAAATTGTACTTTGGGGAGATAACACTTCATCATGGAAGTGGTTTTGATGTATTCGTACCAGATACGTATGACAAGTATTATGGTGAACTACTTAAGTTGTAACTGACTTCTATGAAAATTTTATATTATTTTCAAGAACTCGATACTCCAATGTTTCAGTGGCATCGTACTCATATTATAGATGAGTTAACTAGACATGGGGTAGAAGTAGAGACGTTCAATCCTCTTCTATTTAGGAGCGTAGATGAAGCTAATTTTAAAGTATTAGAGCTGTTAAGCAAAGGACATTATGATTTGTTTATGTCTAATGTGTGCTACTTTAAGATGCTTTATGTCGATACCGTAGAAGCCATAAAGAAATCTGGTGTTCCGACATTTACAATCTCATGGGATAACTTGATGGCACCTTTTATTGACGAGGTTTTATCGCCCCACTTTGATTTAGTATGGCTTACGGCAAAAGAGACAGAACGTTTATATAAGAAGTGGAAGGTTCATTATTTTTTTGCACCCTATGCGGCTAATCCATATACATATTCATATCAGCCCTCTAGTATAAATATGGCTGCTTGTTTTGTGGGAAATCCGCATGGAAGTAGGGCTATTATGATTAATACATTGACAAATGCAGGAGTGACAGTAGACTTGTATTGTGGAGGTAGAGGTCAAAACAAGAAAGAACCAACAATTAAACCACTTTATAATATTATAGACCCGTCCTCAAAAGAGATAATTATTAATAGATTTCGTTTTGCAGAGGGTAGAAAGCTTTTGATGGGGAGTCTTTCCAATAAGTTAAAAGGTTCAACAAAGATTGATGAGAATCCGAGTTTATGTAAGCACCAGGGCCTCTCTCACAATGAGATGGTTTCTACTTATTCTTCAGCAGCTCTTTGCCTGGCATCAACATCAGCAGGACATACAGATGCTTTGAGAAATCCGTTGCCTATAATAAATCTTCGTAATTTTGAAATTCCAATGTGTGGGGGTATTGAGATTTGTAAGTATAATAAAGAGCTTGCATCATATTTCGAAGAAGGCAAAGAAATAGTTTTTTATAGTAGTGAAGAAGAGCTTGTTGACAAAGCCCGTTATTATACTCAAAAAGCTACGGACAAAGAAATATATACAATTAAGGAGGCTGCAAGAAAACGTGCTGAAGCTGAGCATACTTGGTGGAATCGCTTTAAAATGGCCTTTGACCTATTAGGATTGAAGTATGATTAAATCATTATGTATCTTAGCTGACGGTTACCCAACACCGACCGACCCTTTTTTCCCATTTGTGGAGCAGATTGCCATGGCGATAGTGGATGAGGGGATAAATGTAACTGTTATAGCACCGCAGAGCTATACCAAGCATTTACTACGAGGTAAGGAAATGCATCCAAAGATAAGGACGTATCATCAAGTAGGTGAGTGCTGTGTGACAGTGTATCAACCTGCTATTCCTACGCTTGGTCGGAATCACAAGAAGTTTAATTCTTTCTTCCGTAATAGAGCGGTAAGCAAAGTTTTAGAAAGATTACCTCAAAAACCGGATGCTTGTTATGGCCATTTCTGGCATAGTGGATACGGATTATACGAATACGCTAGTAAGAACAATTTACCTCTATTTGTGGCTTCAGGCGAATCAGATGTGGTAGCAGAGAACAACTTTGATATGAGTAAGGCGAAGTCATTTTTCGACTATGTAAATGGCGTGATATGTGTGTCAGTAAAAAACAAAGAAGAGAGTATTTCTGCTGGTTTTACTACAGAAGAGAAATGTATAATTGCGCCTAATTCTGTCAATGCCATTCTGTTTAGAAAACTTGACAAGAAATCGTTAAGGGCCAAGTACAATATTGCGGATGATGCTTTTATTGTTGCTTTCACCGGTGCTTTTGAGCATAGAAAAGGATCAAAACGTGTGGCTGAAGCTATTACGTCATTGAATGATTTAACAATAAAATCTTTCTTTATAGGAAGAGGTTTAGATGATCGGTTAGAAGACCCGGATTGTGATGGAATATTGTTTAAAGGACCATTGGATCATAATGTTCTATCGGAATATCTTAATATGGCGGATGTGTTCTGCCTTCCAACATTAAGGGAGGGGTGTTGTAACGCAATTGTGGAAGCTTTAGCTTGTGGACTTCCCGTGATTTCTTCTAATCGTAGCTTTAATTTTGACATTCTGGATGAATCAAATTCCATTATGATTGAACCAATGGATGTGAATGCTATTGCAGAAGCAATAAAAAGTTTGAAAGATAATAGGAAACTAAGAGAGCGTTTGTCAGAAGGGGCATTGGAGAAGAGTACATCTTTGACAATTGACCAAAGAGCGAAGAAAATTATAGGTTTTATAAACAGCAAAATTGAAAACAAGTGAAATACGCAATTATTTTAAATGGTGACAGGAATGCTCCACATTTGAAGATATACTCTGATTATTTCGATAAGAAGGGTATCTTGTATGATGTTATTTCTTGGGACAGAACAGGAGATACTGATAAAAATGAGTTCACGTATTCTCATGATGCCAAGTTCCAAGTCTCAGCTTTAACAAGATTTATAGAGTATTTCAAATTTGCCGGGTTTATTAAAAAACTGCTGAAGAAGTATAAATATGAAAAGCTTGTGATTATAAGCCCACAAGTGGCGTTATTTATACCTTTCTTCTTGAAGAGGAAATTTGCTAGACGATACATTTTTGATTATAGAGATTTATCAATTGAGCAGAATCCTCTATTCAAACCACTTATGAAGGTGGTTCTTAATAATAGTTTCGCTAATGTAATATCTTCACCGGGATTTAAGAAATATCTTCCTAAAGGTTATGACTATTTGCTCTCTCATAATTTTAACATAGGCCTAGTAAAAGAGGCTTTGGCAAATGATGGCTCTCCTTTACCCCAAGGCGACATAAAAGTATTAACGATAGGGGCTATTCGCTTTGATGCAAATTACGAGGTAATAGATTCCTTGGGTGATGCTGATGGAATTGAGGTAGATTTTGTTGGGAAAGGAGGAGCCTCTCCTGACCTTCTAAAATATGTTGAGGAAAAATGTTTTAAAAATATTTTCTTTAAAGGGAAGTATGATAAGAAGGATGAGAATGATATTATCAAGAAACATACATTGATTAATATTTTCTATCCTAACTGGCCGTCGCATATAAGCGCTTTATCGAATAGGTTTTATAACTCGCTTATCAACAAAAGACCGATGATAGTGACAAAAGGAGGCGAACAAGGAAACTATGCAGAGAAGTATGGTGTAGGATTGGCGGTAGAATCTTGCGATGGATTAGCAGAAAGGATTATAGAATATGTAGCTGCTCTGAACTTTGAGGAGTATAAAAAGAATTGTAATAACCTTTTGAGAGAGTTTATTGAAGACTATAATCGATTTGCAAAAGTAGTAGATAGTTTTATTGCATCATAATGTTGATGATATGATTCATAAGTTGGCTGATTGTATGAACCAGAACGTGCCGGAAAGCACGAAGATATGGCAGTTTTGTGTGATTTTCCCTGAATGTGAGATAGGGGAAGACTGCAATATATGTTCGCATTGTTTGATTGAGAATGATGTGAAGATAGGTAACAACGTTACTGTTAAGTGTGGAGTGCAAATTTGGGACGGAATTGAGCTGGAGGATAATGTGATGATTGGCTCCAATGTGACTTTTACCAATGACATGTATCCACGTTCAAAGAATAAGGACTGGATATTATTAAGAACGAAAGTGTGTAAGGGCGCTACCATAGGAGCTGGATCTGTTATTCTCCCTGGTATTACAATAGGGGAAAATTCTTTTATTGCGGCTGGTAGTGTGGTGACTAAAGATGTACCTGCCGGTGAACTCTGGATGGGAAGTCCTGCGAAGTTTTATCGTAAGGTTGATTTTTAACATTATTAATAGAAAAGTTCTTGAGACTCTGCGAGTACAAGCGAGCAGAGCTCGAGCGGATTTTTAAGATATGATTCCTTTTTTATCACTGAAAGACGTAACAGCTTTACACGGAGCAGAGATTAATGAGGCTGTAAGCCGTGTTGTGAATGGAGGTTGGTACCTTCAGGGCAAAGAGAACGAGCGGTTTGAAGAGAACTACTCTAAGTTTATTGGTTGTAAATATACTATTGGTTGCGCGAATGGTCTGGATGCTCTTATCTGGATTTTCCGTGCATATATTGAGATTGGCGTGATGCAGCCAGGTGATGAAGTGATAGTACCGGCTAACACTTATATTGCCACCATCCTTGCAATCACAGAAAATGGTCTAAAACCTGTACTTGTGGAGCCTAAGCTCAATACCCTGGAAATAGATGATGACCTTGTTGAGGCAGCAATTACACCTAAGACTAAAGCGATAGCAATTGTTCACCTTTATGGTCGTAATGCCTATACTGAGAAGATTGGTGCTCTTTGTAAGAAGTATAATCTGAAACTTGTTGAGGATAATGCACAGGCGCATGGGTGCATGGCACCGGTTCAAGAGGTTCAGGGTTCAAGGTTCAAGGTTACTGGTAGTATAGGTGATGCTGCTGGTCATAGCTTCTATCCGGGCAAGAACCTTGGCGCTTTGGGTGATGGTGGTGCAGTTACTACTAATGATCCAGAATTGGCTGCGGCAGTTCGTGCTTTGGCAAACTATGGTTCACAGAAGAAATATGTTTTTAAATATACTGGTCGTAACAGCCGTTTGGACGAAATACAGGCAGCTGTGTTGGATGTGAAGCTAAAGTATTTAGTTGAGGATAATGCACATCGTAAAGAGGTGGCGAACTATTATTACGATAATATCAAAAATCCGCTGGTATCTATGCCAGACAGACTTTCTGACGAGCAGAATGCTTATCATCTGTTCCCGATACTTGTTGCAGACGGGAAACGTGATGCTCTACATGACTATTTGGAGCAGAATGGTGTTGGTACAGTGATTCATTATCCCATTGCTCCGCATAAACAGGAATGCTATGCCAAAGTGGAATGGAATACCCCTCAGTTAAGCCTGCCCATCACGGAGAAGATTGCAGATGAAGAGTTGAGTCTCCCAATAGGGCCAGCAATCACCATTGATGAGGTGTCTCATATAGTAGAATTGATTAATCAATTCAAATAATTATCAATTATGCGTATTTGGATAGTCAATTACTATACAAGCCCTAATTGCTCTAATCCCAGGTATTTGGAGTTTGCTAAATACTTCATGGCTTACGGCTGGGAAGTAAAGACATTCTATGCCAGTTTTAGTGGGGAGGAGAATATTCCTCTGTTTGAAAGGCAAGAGGTCAATGGGCTGGACTTTGTTCAGGTTAAAGCTCCCCATTATGTGGGTAATGGTCTGGCAAGAATGAAGAGTATTTTCAGTTTTGCCTGGTCTATCAAGAAACACTGCAAGGAGTTTGATCAACCAGATGTAATACTGCATAATATTCATACACCTTTTGATTATTCAATTGTATGGGCAGCAAAGAAATTGAATGCAAAATATATAGCCGAAGCATGGGATGCTTGGCCCGATGTGTTTGCACATTTAGGGCTTGTTTCGAGAAATAATCCCATGCTTAAGTTTTTTTATTGGATTGAAAAAAAACTTTATCAGAATGCGGATCAGATAGTCTTTACCATTGCTGGAATGATCGATTACATCAAGCTGATGGGATGGACAACAGATGCGGGAGGAAAGATAGATCTCAAGCGTGTGCATTATATCAATAATGGTATCAATTTAAAACAATTTGATAAAGACCGAGAGGCATGGCCTCGAAATGATGCTGACCTTAATGACACAAAGACATTGAAGGTGATATATTTAGGAAGTATCAATCGTGCGAACCATGTCCATACACTGATTGAGGCAGCAAAACTCTTGCTAGGCATGGAAAAGTACCGTTTCTTTATATATGGAGATGGTGCTGACCGTGAAGAATTAGAAAAGAAAGTCAAGGCAGAAGGAATCTCAAACGTAGTTTTTAAAGAGAAACAAATTCCGCTTCGCGAATGTGCCTGGGTTGTCAGTAAAGCGACTGTAAATATCATGAACTACCAAAAAGGGTTTGGATATATGGGCGTTTCTTCAGGCAAGATGTTCCAATATTTGGCTGCTGGTAAACCGATTGTTTGCAATGTGAATATCGCATTTGATAATGTAATTACGGATAATCATCTTGGAATTGCTAGAGATATTGATACGCCTGAAGCCTTTGCCCAGGCAATACGAGATATGGCTGAACAGCCACGAGCAAGTTATGATGCCATGTGTGAACGAGTTAGAAAGGTTGCAGAGCGTTTTGATTACAGAAAATTAGCTACAGAGGAGATAAAAGTAATTGAGGCAGCATTAAAAAGTTGATGGAGAAAAATTTGTTTATACTCCTGCGGCTTGGCTTGGGAACTAGTACGTTGGAGAAGGAAAATATATCTGATTTGTTGCTTTATTCTGAAGAGCAGTGGCTTGCATTACGGGATTTGACACGGGTTCAAGGTGTATTGGCAATAGTCATGGATGGAATAGACAAATTAGTGTCCAACGGTCATAAGATAAAGATAAGCCTAACTGCATCACAGAAACTTGAGTGGATAGGGGAAGTGTTGCACGGCATTGAATTGGGTAATCAACATCAGTTATCTGTTATAAAAGACCTGCAGGAGCAGTGGTCGAAGGAAAGTATCAGAATGCTGGTAATGAAAGGGCAAGCAATGGGGGTGTTTTATCCCAATCCCATACATCGTTGTCCTGGCGATATTGATTGCTATCTATTTGATGGATATGCAAAAGGAAACGAATTGGCTAAATCCTTTGCAAATAAGGTTGATGAGGGATGGTATAAGCACTCAGTGATTACATACAAAGGTGAGACCATTGAGAATCATCAATATTTTGTCCATACGAGAGAAGGTAGAAGTATCAAGCGATTGAACCAGATTCTTGTTGATATGCTGAAAGATGCTTCGTTTGAGACTCTGCCAGAAACCGGGGCATTATTGCCGCCCACTATGTTCAATGCTGTATTCCTCACTTATCATGCATTAGCTCATTTTTTAGAGGAGGGCCTGAAACTTAAACAGATTCTTGATTGGGCAATGTTTTTGAAACAGGATGCAGATAAGGTTGACTGGAAAGAATTCTACCGTATATGTGATGAATTCCATTTTAGACGTTTTGCAAATGTGATGAATGACATTGCAGTGAATTATTTGGGCGTAAAACTCAATAATGTAAATATTACATTTTCAAGTCCCTATACAGAAAAGGTGTTGCACTCGACATTGTATGACAAGGACTATGTGTTTGGAAGTGGTAAGGGTGATTGGACGAACAGATGGCATATAGTACGGAACATGTTCAAGTACAGGTGGAAGTATCACAAGATTTACCAGCATAGTATACTGAGACAAATGTGGTTTTATGTTGTGGGGTTCGTTTTTAAGAGTGAATAATTATATGTATAAGCATTTCCTTAAACGTGTTTTTGACTTTTGGATATCACTGATAGCATTGATATGTATCTCACCAATCCTGTTGGTGGTTACTATTTGGCTTCATTTTGCCAATAAAAAGGGAAGCCTCACCCCCAGCCCCTCTCCTAAAGGCGAGGGAGGTAATTATCTCCAGCGCTGGTTAGCACCAGCCATATTCCTACAGGAAAGGCCTGGTAAGGATGGGAAGATATTTAAAGTTATCAAGTTCAAGACGATGACCGATGAGCGGGATGCGGAAGGGAACTTATTACCCGATGAAGTACGATTGACAAAAGTTGGAAAGTTTGTGCGTAGCACGTCTATTGATGAGCTGCCACAGCTGATTAACGTACTAAAGGGCGATATGGCGCTGATTGGGCCACGTCCATTGTTAGTGCAATATCTTCCTCTATATTCTCCAGAGCAAGCACGTCGCCATGAGGTACGACCTGGAATCTCTGGTTGGGCACAGTGTCACGGACGTAATGCCATCAGCTGGACAGAGAAATTCAAGCTGGATGTATGGTACGTAGATCATTGTACGCTGTGGACAGACATCAAAGTAATTTATATTACCATTAAAAACGTGCTGATGCGGAAAGATATTAATTCTGCAACAGCCGCAACAATGGAAGCATTCAATGGACATAATTGATATGAATATGAAAGATATAGTAATATATGGAGCAGGGGGATTTGGACGGGAGATTG
>JAEEGL016702350.1_pt1 | contig 19390 bp, 15 predicted proteins | sample 9134231 | NCBI WGS metagenome assembly JAEEGL01 (sample SAMN16246548, study PRJNA631951) | gut metagenome | biome: gut microbiome; feature: rumen; material: fiber-attached | host: Bos | place: Iran: Karaj | collected 2018-10
AACGACAAAGCCTTCAAGGCCACCGAGGCCATCATTCTCTCGATGACCCCCGAGGAGCGGGAGCATCCCGACATAATTAACGGTAGCCGCCGCAAACGCATCGCCGACGGCAGCGGCACCTCCCTTCCCGAGGTCAACCGCCTCCTTAAGCAGTTTGAAGGCACCCGCAAGGTAATGAAGGGGGCCGTGACCGGTAACTTGATGCAGCAGATGCGGGGGATGAGAAGGAGATGAGAGGGCTTGTACTGACGTTTGTGGCGCTGGTCGCCTTGCTGCCGCTCCGGGCGCAGGATTCCCTCGCCGTGGAGGGGAAGATTCCGGAACAAGTCCGGAATGACGGCGAGGTCGTCCGGAATGACGGCGAGGTTGTCCGGAGTGACTCTTTGTCATCCCGACCGAGTGGCGGAGTCATGAGGGAGAGGATCTCCGTCCATTTCGACTACAACGCTCACTTCGACTGGTTCTTCGTCAACAACGAATATTCGGCCTCCCAGCAGGCCTACGGGCCGTCGCGGACGATGACCGGCCTGCGGCTGACGCCCCTTGTCGGACTCCGGATCGAGCAGCCGAACGGGATGAAGCACCGCCTGTTGGCCGGGATCGACATCGAAAAGGATTTCGGCGCCAATCCCTACGTCTACGGGACGGAAGAGGAGCAGGACCGCAAGCAGCAGAACTGGAATCTTTTCCGCGAAATCAAGATCTATTACACCTTCGAGGCGCAGTTCAAAAAGACTAATTTCTCCGTTGTTGCAGGCATATTCCCGCGGTATGAGACGCGGGGCAAATACACGACGGCCATCCTCTCGGATCCCGTCCGCTTCTATGACAACAACATAGAGGGCCTGCTTCTCCGGTTCGCCCGGCCGAAATCCTATTACGAGGTGGGGTTGGACTGGAACGGCAAATACGGCGAGTGGCGCCACGAACAGTTCAATATATTCTCCTACGGCGACGTCTATATCCTGCCCTGGCTGCATTTTGGCTGGCAGGGAATGTTCCATCATTATGCCGGGGCGAAACAGCAGCCGGGCGTGGTCGACGATCATCTCCTCAATCCCTATTTCACCTTCGATTTTGCTCCGATGAGCGGCCTACAGGCCCTGAATCTGGCCGTCGGCCCGTTTGTCGGCTATCAAAGGGACCGCCGTTGGGATGAGGTCAAAGTGCCGTGGGGCGTCGATGCCGTGACGGAGATCCGGCACTGGAACGTCGGCATCCGTAACGAATTCTATTATGGTATGTCGCAGATGCCGTATTATGCCGTTGAAGATTCGATGGGCAATCTCTACGGCGACAGACTGTATATGCGCGGCGCGTATTGGCAGGTGCGAACCGATCCGGGGAAATTGCCCGCGTATTATGACCGTCTGGAGGCTTATTGGCAGCCGCGCATCAGCGACTGGCTCCGCGTCCGTATTGCGGCCGTCCTGCATTTCAACGAGGGCTTCTCCGGCTGGCAGCAGATTGCCACGCTTGTTTTCGATCTTGACACCTTAATGAAACAACGCCATGAAATTCAGATGTTCCCCGGTCTCCGTCGCCGCGACCGCGACCGCCCTCGCGCTCGTGCTCGCCTGCAACAGCCTGAAGGACGGTGAGTATAACCTCACCCTCCTGACGACCAACGATGTCCACGGCCGCTTCTTCGATTCGACCTACGTGGACGCCAACCTCCGGAAATCCCTCATCGGTGTAAGCCGCATTGTCGACAGTGTCCGGGTTGCGGACGGGGCCGAGAACGTCGTCCTGGTGGATGCCGGCGACTGTCTGCAGGGAGACAATGCCGCTTATTATTTCAATTATGTAGACACCGCCGGTCCGCACCTTTATTCCCGAATGGTCGACTATCTGCACTACGACGCCCTCGCCTGGGGCAACCACGACGTCGAGACCGGCCACAAGGTCTATGACCGCGTATTCTCCGAGATGAAGGCCTTTAAAGTGCCCCTCCTGGCCGGCAATGCGATCCGCAACGACAACGGCAAAACCTATTTCCCGCTTTATACAACCGTGCGTCGCGCCGGGCTCAAGATTGCCATTCTCGGCTACACCAATGCCAATATCAAGGCCTGGCTGAATGAAGATATCTGGAGCGGAATGCATTTCGACCGGATTATGGACCACGTGCAGGAGGATGTTGATATGGTACGCGCCAAGGAGAAGCCGGACGTGGTAATCGCAGCAATGCATAGTGCAACGGGGAAGGGTGACGGCTCTATCGCCGAGGCGGAGGCCCTGGATGTATTCCGGAGCGTCCGCGGGGTGGATTTCGTCGTCTGCGCCCATGATCACCGGCCTTACACCGAGCAGAATGATACGATGGCTCTTGTGAATTCCGGCAGCCACTGCCGCTATGTAGGTATCGGGAAGCTGAACCTGCGCGTCGAAGGCGGAAAGGTGGTGGAGAAACGGATTTCCGGCGGGCTGATTCCCGTCTTCCCGGAAAAGCCCGACACCGCAATGCGGGAGGCTTTCCACGATGATTACCTCAAGGTCAAGGCCTTCACTCTGCAGGAGGTCGGCACGCTCGGAAGCGACCTCCGCACCCGGGACGCTTACAAGGGGATGAGCGACTACATCAACCTGATCCATACGCTGCAGCTAGGCTGTCCTCCGGCGGAAATTTCTGTCGCGGCACCCCTTACCTACGACGGTACCGTCAAGGCCGGCACGCTCATCTACAACGATCTATTTACCATCTATCCGTACGAGAATCAGCTGTACATCGTGAAGATGACGGGGGAGGAATTGCGCCTGATGCTCGAAGCTAGCTATGACCGGTGGATTCAGTCGCCCTCCGAAGGGCATGTCCTCAAGATCCGGGAGCGGGATGATCCCCGGACCGGCCAGAAAGGCTGGTCGTTCGTGGAGCGGTCGTATAATTTTGATTCGGCCGCCGGGATCAGCTACACCGTTGATGTGACGAAGCCGAAGGGGGAACGGGTCCGGATTAATAGATTCCGGAACAAGTCCGGAATGACGGGTAGTGCTGAGTCCGGAATGACAGAAGGTTTCGACTTGGAAAGGGAATATAACGTGGCGATGACTTCGTACCGTGCCAGCGGGGGAGGCGGGCTGCTCCGCGAAGCCGGGATCGATACTGACAAGATCGACGACCGGATTGTGTCGCGCTATCCCGAGATCCGCGAAATTCTCTACGATTATCTGAAAACCCACGGCGGAATCGACCCTGCCGTTACCGGAGATCCGGCCGTGATCGGCTCGTGGCGCTTTGTGCCCGAGCAGGTTGCCGGGCCCGCCATCGAGCGGGATTTATCGCTGATGTTCAGCCGCTAAAGGGTCCTTACCTCTTCTACGCCTTCAATGGCGGAAATACCGGAAAGCGTTTCATCCAGTTCGCCGGCCGAATGGACGGCAAAGCCAATTTTGCAGGAGACGATATCATCCTTTGTCTCCGTGCACAGGGAGGTCATCGACAGGTGATGCACTTCGACAATGCAGTCGATGATGTCGCGCAGAAGATGATACCGGTCGACGCCGAGAATGTCAATGGAGACGGGATAAAGGGTGTTCGGATCGGCCTTGAAATCATCGATGGCGACAATGGTGTTGCCACGCTCGGAGGCGATGCGGATGGCGTCCGGACAGTTGCGGCTGTGAAGGGTGATATGCCCCGCCGAATCCTTGAATCCGATAATCTCGCTGCCCGGCATCGGATGGCACTGCGGACAAAGGGTGTATTTGGGTTTGGGCAGCCTCTTGAGGTAGTTGCGGATGTGTTTCTTGGCCTTGTAGGAGACCGTCGCATTAAGCCAGTCTGGATGCGGATGGACGTCGGGATCGGTACCGATCTCCACGCAATCGCCTCGCTTGAGTACGGTTTTGACCGAGGCGAGCTGGCCGTTGATGCGGGCATAGCGCGCGTGGTCGCCGATCTCGGTATGCACGTTATAGGCAAAATCCAGGGCCGTGGCCCCCTTGGGGAGAGTGATCGGCTTGCTCTTGGGCGTATAGATGACGACATCCTCGTTATAAAGGGAGGCGCGGATGCCCGGCATCAGGGATTCCGGATCCTCGGCCAGGTCGCCCAGCACTTCGGTAAAGCGGTGCAACCACTGCTCCTGATTCTCGACGATACAGCCGAAATAGGACTGCTCGCGCATATTCTCCGAACTGAGATGGAATTCCTCGATGCCGCCGTAAGGATTGAGCAGGCGCACGTGTACGGACCGGTATCCGTTGGCCTTTGGCTGCGCCATATAATTGACGAAACTGCCGGTCTGCTCCCGGTAATGGGCGGCAAGGGTACTATAAATCTTGAGGACGATGTCGGCTTCGCTCATCTGGAGGCCGGTGTCGCGATTGACCTCCTCCGGTGAGAAGACGGCGCGGATGTAATGCTTGAAGGGAACGTGATAGAAATCACAGCCCAGTTCCTTCATTTCGCGGTACACGCTAAACGGTTTCCGATAGCGAATATCCCAGCGGACGGACCCGCCCAGCACCGCGGCGACGGTCTTCTCTGCATCCGCCTTAAAAGCCGTGACGGCATCCTCCGTACGGGCATTGTCCTCCTCCAGGGTCTTGGAAATGAGGGCGTACTCGGTGGGATTGAGGAAGCGGAAGGCGAGATTTTCCAGTTCGGATTTGATCTTGTACAGGCCGAGGCGGCCGGCGAGAGGGGCGAAGAAGAACTGCGTCTCGGAAGCAATCTTCCACTGCTTTTGCGGCCGCATCGATTCGAGGGTCCGCATATTGTGCAGGCGGTCGGAGAGCTTGAGGATGAGGACACGGATATCGCCCTTGACAGATTCAAGAATATGCTGGAAGTTGTCGACCTGGGCCTTGTTAGGCTTGGTAACTGCCCCGACGAGGAAGGCAACGTCCGGTCCGAAGCGTTCTCCGATCTCCTCGATGGTGTGATCTGTATCTTCCACCACATCGTGCAGCAGGGCAGAGGCAATGACGGCCACATCCCGCTGACGCATCTCCCGTGCCACGATGAGCGCCACCGCCAGGGGGTGCAGAATATACGGCTGACCGCTCTTGCGGGTCTGCCCCTGATGGGCCTCCCGCGCCAACTGGAACGCATCCTCTACCAGCGCCCGCTGCTCAGCACTGAAATCCTTCGGTAATGCCTGCATCAACTCATCGTGCGCAGCAGCAATCTTCTCACTATAATCTGTCATTGTAATAAAACCTTATCTTGGATAACTGAAATGGACTGGTAAGACGTAGGTGTAACGGACCGGAACGCCGTCGGCCTTAGCGGGCTTCCATTTCGGCGATTTGCGAATGACGCGGACGGCTTCTTCGTTCAGGAGCTGGTGAATGCCCTTGACGACCTCCACTTCCTGGACGTGCCCGTCGCGGCCGACGACGAATTTGACCTTGACGGTGCCCTCGATGCCGCCGGCCTCCTTGGGATAAACCAGATGTTCGGTAACCCATTTGGAGAAGGCCAGCTTGTCCTTCCCCTTAAAAGTGGGCTCGGTGATGACCTTGGCTTTGCTGTAGCCCGCATTGGCGTGGTCGGGACCGTCAGATTTGGCGACCAGCACGGCGTGCTGCATCTCCACGACCTTGCCGTCATAGACCGAACGGCGGCCAACGAGGGTCAGCGTGTCACCCTGGCGAACATCCAGATCTGGGAATTTCAATCCCTGGCCACTGCCGTCCCGGACGCCGTAGATCAGCACTTCTCCGGTGCCGTCGGTGAGGTACAGGTTGCCATTATCTTTGTTGCGGATCCGGTCAACGACGCCGTGAAGCTGGCACAGCGTAGTGTCTTTGTTGGACATCTTGAGGAAGGCACGGACCGTTTTGGGCGTCTGGGCGAAAGCTCCGCAGGCGCAGCCAAGCGTCACGAGAAGGAGGAGGATTCTTTTCATTTTTCGTTCATTTCCATTTCCTGCTTGTGGTCACCGCCGAAGTTGACGGCGATTTCACCCCGCTTGTTCTTGCCGAATTCGTATTTGTTGCCAGGAAGAATAGCGTTCAGGATAATTCCAGCGAGGGCGGCAACGGCCAGGCCGCTGAGAGAGGTGAAGCCGATGGAGACGGCATCTCCCGCCCCGTACTTGATGCCGATGGCGAGGACGAGGATGACCGCCGCGATGATCATATTGCGGGATTCGGTGAAATCGACCTTGTTTTCAACGATGTTGCGGACACCCACGGCACTGATCATACCGTACAGCACCAGACTTACGCCACCGATCGTGGCGGCGGGCATCACGGCAATCACGGCCGCGAACTTCGGGCAGAACGACAGCAGGATGGCGAAATAGGCGGCAATTCGGATCACTGACGGATCATATACCCGCGTAATGTTCAAAACGCCCGTATTCTCTCCGTAAGTCGTATTGGCGGGGGCGCCGAACAGCGAGGCGATGCTGGTCGCGAGACCGTCGCCGAGGAGGGTCTTGTTCAGGCCCGGATTCTCCAGGTAATTCACGCCCGTCGTGGAAGAGATTGCGCAGATATCGCCGATGTGCTCGACCATCGTGGCCAGGGAAATCGGCAGAATGGCGATGACGGCAGCGAGAATGAGCCCCCAGTCCGGATTCTTGAAGACTGCGAAGGCCGTATTCTCCATCTTGACAGGCAGTCCGATCCAGGCGGCGTCCTTGACGGCCGTCCAGTCGACCATTCCGAAGCAGGCGGCCACCGCGTACGATCCCAGGACACCCAGCAGGATCGGCACGATCTTGATCATCTTCTTGCCCCAGATGTTGCAGACGATGATGATGGCGATTGCCAGGAGGGCGATCCACCAGTTCTGGCTGCAGCTCTGGATGGCGCTTCCGCTCAGACAGAGACCGATGGCAATGATGATCGGTCCCGTCACCACGGGCGGGAAGAACCGCATCACCTTGCCGGTGCCGAACAGGCGGAACAGACCGGCCAGAATGAAATACATCAGGCCGGCGCAGAAAACGCCGATGCACGCGTAGGGGAGTGCCTGCGCCAGGGTGAGACCTTTGGCCATTCCCATTTCGGAGATGACGGCGTAACCGCCGAGGAAGGCGAAGGAGGAGCCGAGGAAGGCCGGAACCTTGAAGCGGGTGCAAAGATGGAAGATGAGCGTGCCGATGCCCGCGAAGAGCAGGGTGGCGGAAACACTGAGGCCGGTGATGACCGGCACGAGGACGGTGGCGCCGAACATCGCGAAGAGATGCTGCAGGCCGAGGACGGTTTTTTTGCCGATGGACATAGGGGATTATTGATAGTTAGGTGAGGTTTCAGTAATGGTAATGTCGTGGGGATGGCTTTCGGCCATTCCGCTGGGGGAGATGCGGATGAAACGGGCCTTGTGCAGGTCTTCCAGGGTGCGGACTCCGCAGTAGCCCATTCCGGAACGGAGGCCGCCGATGATCTGGTACAGGACATCGGCTACAGGGCCTTTGTACGTCGTGCGGCCGACGACGCCTTCCGGGACGAGTTTCTTCGTCTCGGTCTCGCCGCCCTGGAAGTAGCGGTCTTTGGACCCGGCTTTCATCGCTTCGACGGAGCCCATTCCACGGTAGGTCTTGAATTTCAGGCCCTCAGCCTCGAGAATTTCGCCTGGGGCCTCGTCCGTCCCGGAGAGCATCGATCCGCACATCACGCAGTCGCCGCCGGCAGCGAGCGCCTTGACGACGTCGCCGCTGTAGCGCAAACCGCCGTCGGCAATGACAGGGATGCCGTAGGGTTTCACGGCCTTGGCACATTCGTAAATAGCCGTAAGTTGCGGGACTCCCACACCAGCGACAATGCGCGTGGTGCAGATAGAGCCGGGTCCGATGCCCACCTTAATGGCATCCGCTCCCGCCTCGGCCAACGCGATGGCCGCTTCCGCAGTGGCAATATTGCCAACGACGACATCCAGCTGCGGGAAGGCTACCTTGATCTCGCAGAGTTTGTCGATAACGCCCTTGCTGTGGCCGTGGGCGCTGTCGAGTACGACGGCGTCGACACCGGCCTCTACGAGTGCCTGAACCCTTGCAAGGGCATCAGGCGTAATCCCGACGCCGGCAGCAACGCAAAGGCGTCCGGATCCGTCTACACAGGAACTGTCTGTCACCGGAGCCTCCTTGACACGCCGAACCTCCGCAGCCTGGGCGGCAGGAGACATATTCTTATGAAGGACGCCGATGCCGCCTGCCCTTGAAAGGGCGATGGCCATCGGCGCCTCGGTGACGGTGTCCATTGCGGCGGACACGACCGGGATGCGAAGGGAAATGTGACGACTGAAGCGGCCTTCCAAATGGACTTCCCGCGGCAGTACTTCGGAGTACGCCGGAACGAGCAGGACATCATCGAAGGTCAGCCCCTCCATCACAATACGGTCCTCGAGAAACGACATAAGTGTAGATTTTTACAAAAATAAAAATTTTTTCATATTCTTCCCTGCATCTTTGCAGGAATCGTTACGGAAAGTGCCGAGGGAATGATTTTCGCCGTGAGAATCCGTCCGGCCGGGAAGGGATCGCCGTCCCGGTGGGCGGCTCCGTCATTCTGCCGCTCAATCCGCACTTCCCGTCCCCGGAACAAATCCACCTCCCGTGCCTTGTGGGCCTTGCCCGTCAACAGGAGAAAGGCTAGCCGCGGGACATTCCAAAGGTGGAACGGCCGCACGACGGTCACATCCAGCATCCCGTCCGTTAGCGAGGCTAGGGGCGTGATCCGGGCCTGGTTGCCCCACTGGTTGACATTGCCGACAGTGACGATGGCGGCGGACGTTTCAACCGTCTTGTCATCCACGGTAATGGAATAAGTCTGCGGCTTGAAATGCATCCAGAGCCGGAGGGCAGTCGTGATATAGGTGAAAAGTCCGCGGCGTCCTGAGGAGGCAAAGGCCTCCGCTACGTCGGCATCGAATCCCACGCCCGTCGTGCAGAAAAAAGGCTCTCCATTGACCGTGGCATAATCCATTCGGGCGGATGCCTCCTCGTTGAGAACGGCAATAGCCCTGGCTGGACGCCGCGGAATGCCGAGATGGAGAGCCAGCCCGTCCCCGCTGCCACAGGGGATAATTCCGAAGGTCTTCGGCCTTTCAGAGAGAATCAGCCCACGGGCCACTTCGCTCACCGTTCCGTCTCCGCCAACGGCTACGACAAGGTCCGCATCGGCATCCCTGGCCAGTTCCAAAGCGTGTCCGGCCCGCTCCGTATAGCGGATTTCATATGAAAACCGGCTCTTGGACAGGAGCCGGTTAATGAGGGCGACAATCCGCCGTTTGGACTTTCCGCCGGAAATGGGATTGACGATAAAAAGGACCTTTTTCATCAGCGGTTGGCTTCGGCGGTTTTTTCGAGGTCAAGCGCTTCGGCCAGGACGCTGATCGGATTCTTGACGGGAATCCCGGTTGACATCTCAATCTGCCATTTACAGGTCTCGCAGTCGCAGGAGACGAAATCCGGAGCGCAGGCTTTGATCTCGTCGAAGAGCGGCTTCCCGATGGCCTGGGAGGCCTCGTAGTTCTCCTTCTTGAAGCCGTACGTGCCCGCGATGCCACAGCAGTTGCTGCCGAGCATCGTGAATTCCACGCCGGGGATCATCTTCAGGAGACGGGTGGAGAAGACGCCCCAGCCGAGTTTTTCCAGGTGGCAGGGCGTGTGGTAGGCGATCCGGGCCTTGTAGTCGGGCTTGAAGACCAACTTGGCCGCGCCGCTGTCCACGAGGGAAAAGATCAGGCGGGTCGCCATCTGGAGGGAATCCCGGTAGGCGGCGGTGTCGATGCCGAGGAGTTCGTGGTATTCGTCCCGCATCGTGAAGGTGCAGGAGGAGGATGTCGTCAGAATCTTCAGCCCTTCCGAGGCCGCTTTGCCGAGCACTTGCGCATTGTGGGCGGCGTGCTTCCGGGCGGCCGTGGCCATTCCGTTGGAAATCATCGCCACGCCGCAGCACTGCTCCTTATCGAGGAGTTGCACGCCGTATCCGAGGGCGTTCATCACCCGCACGAAATCTTTCCCCAGATCGGGGAAATTGTAATTGACATAGCAGCCGTGGAAGTAGGCGACGCTGCGCGGGAAGACAGCCTGGGCGGCCTTTGCGTGTTTCCGGAACCAGGACTCGAAGGTCTTGGAGGCGTATTTCGGGAAGGTGCGCCGCTTGTCGACGCCCATCACGCCGTCCAGGACGGCCTTGGTGATGCCGAGCCCGAGCACGGGATTGACAATCGGGGCGAAAGGGGAGGCGAGCGAGCCCATCAGGTCGGTCGAAGCCAGCATCCGGTCGCGGAGCTTCGGCTTCGAACGGGAATACTTGAGCCGCGCCGACTGAATGATATCTGCCACCTTGACCCCGGAAGGGCAGGCGACTTCACAGCGCTTGCAGTTCAGGCAGTATTTGAGGGCTTCGTCGAAGAAGTAGGGATGCTTGAGGCGAAGCCGTTCGCCGTCGGGACCGGCCTGCTTGGGGCCGGGATAGCGCGGATTGACGGGAACGACGGGGCAGTAGGCCGTACAGACCGTGCACTTCATGCACTCTTCAAAGTTGTGCGCGCTTGATGTGATTTCCTGCAGTGTCATACCCTTTGTGCCTCCATAATGTTATCAGCCGTGGCAAAAGCCGTCAGGATGGCGACGCCGCCGCCACAGCCAAGTTGTTGGCCGTACGTGCGGGCAAGCACCGATCCGGCCACGTAAAGATTTTCCATAACGCGTCCTGCTTTCAAGGCGCGGAACTTCTCGTCGGTCACCACGCCGAAGCCACCGTAGGCCTGCGGGGCAAAGAAATCCAGATCGTACCACTGGGTGCGTTCATCAGGAAACTCGACGTCCAGGCCGAAAAGCGGCTCGTAAATCTTCTGCATTGAGCTCGCAAGCCCTTTGCTGAAGAAACTGCCACTGGCGAGGATGTAATGGTCCGCCTGAAGCAATTGTTCGCCGAGATTGACCGTACGGAGCGCTTTTACGCGCGTCTCGTCCATAACGGGAGCGATGGCCTCATCTCCCATCAGGAAGGTGCCTCCGGCGCGCTCGTAGGCCCGTTTCAGGAGGAGTTGCGTCCGGATTCCGGGGACGGAAGGCGGCATCGTACCGATAAAGAGGACGCGGGAGGGAATCGCTTCCGCAATCCTGGCGGGAATGCCGGCATCCTGCAGGCCGAAAACCTGCGGGAGAATGACGAGATCTTCGTCTTTCAGCAGGGCTTTTACGGCCTCGGCCACTTTGCCGGAGACGCTGTCCGCCACACGCGAGATGTTGACTGAACGCATTTCCGAAGGGCTCGTACGAAGGCTCGTAAGTTCCGGCACGTCCAAACAGGCTACACGGGCGGGAATTCCGCGTTTTGCCAGGCCGTCGGCCAGGAAAGCCGTGTTGAAGTCGAGGAAGCCGGGGATGTTGACGATCAGGGCCTTTGTAGCCTTGAATTCATCTGGCGCTGAAAACAGCGTCGCTTCTTCCAAGGAGAAACGCCCCTCCTGCATCGTGCCGGTCGGCGTGAGCCGCCAGCCGTTCTTAAGAGGATCTCCGCCGAGGCGGATGCCGGCGTCCAGGAAGAAAGGCTTAACCTCCTCCAGATATTTTTCGAGAGGAAGATGCGTGTAGGGATGCCCTTCCGGAATAACGGAATCCTCTTTGAGTACGCCGAAAACACCTGAAGAGAAATGCAGGGCATTCTGGCCGGCACTGATGATGGCCGTCTTCTGCCCGGCTTTCTGGAGTCGCAGACCGGCCGTCAGGCCCGACAGGCCGCCGCCGATGATGATGGTGTCGAATCTCATTTCGCTTCCTCCTTCTGCAGGCCGAGGACCTGCGTATAAACCCATTCCATATATTCACCTTCGCGCAGCGCATCGCCCCAGGCGATGGGATATATCCCTTTCCAACGCTCCCCAAGGAAATGACGCAGGTCGTCCTTGGCCTTGGCCGTGCACTGCTGGGCTTCACCGAGGACACCGGCCGCCCTAAGGGCGCACAGGCCGCCTTGACAGGTTCCCATTCCGAAGCGGGTGCGCCGCCTCAGGTCGACGAGATTGTGTACGTCGAGGCGCTCGATGGCCGCTTTGACTTCGCCGACGGTGACCTCTTCGCATTCGCAGATGAGCGCCTGGTCTTCCTTCTGCTGAAGGGAGATTTTGGCGGCGCGGGTGCCGGTCCGTCCGACCAGCGCCTTGTGCAGCGTAAGGGGATGCGTCCAAATGGATTTGGAGACCTCCTCAATATTGCCGCCTTCGCTGCCCGGAAGGGGAGTCGTGGCGGTCTCGCAGCGCTTGTTCAGGTTCAGTTTCTTACAAACCAGGTCCGTTGCCTGCTCGGCCATCAGACGGTAAGTCATCAACTTGCCGCCGGTAATGGAAATAAAGCCTTTCAGACCGTCCCGCGTCTCGTGATCGAGGCAGACGATACCGCGGCTGATATTGCGGCCGGTAGGGTCGTTGTCTGCCGAAACGAGGGGGCGCACGCCCGCGTATGCACGCAGGATGCGGGTGGTTGAAAGGGAAGGGGCGAGTTTGGCGCCTTCTGTCAGCAGCAGGTTGACCTCTTCGGGCGTGACCTGCATATGGTCGCATTCCTCGAAGGGAACCCGCGTGGAAGTGGTGCCGATCACGCAGACGGTATCACCTGGGACAAGAATGTCCGCATTGGCGGGTTTGCGGCAGCGGTTGATGACGATACTGTTGACCCGATGGGCAAAGATCAGAAGGGCGCCCTTGGCCGGGAACATTCCGATATTGACCCCGGCGAGCGCCGCGATGTTATGCCCCCAGATGCCGGCTGCATTGACCGTGATGGAGGCGCGGTATTCCGTTTTCTCTCCGTTCTTGTGGTCGAGGACGGTCACGCCCTTGACAGTGCCCTGCTCGATGATGAAGCCCGTCACCTCCGTGTACAACAGCACTTTGGCCCCGTGCAGTTTCGCATCCATAATATTGGATGAGCAGAGGCGGAACGGATCGATGCTGCCGTCGGGGACACGAACCGCTCCGATGAGGTCCGGATTGAGGGACGGCTCCTCCCGGAGGGCCTCCTTCGGATCGACAATGTCGGCCCGGATGCCGGCGGAGAGGCAGGATTCCACAAATTTGGCCTGGTAGTCCAGATCATCCTCCGGCAGGGTGATGAAAAAGCCGTCGGTCTCATCGACGCAGTGGCGGGCGATCTTGCGGAGAATCATATTCTCCTCGATGCACTCAGAGGCCGATTCCTTGTCCGTAACGGCATAGCGGGCACCGCTGTGGAGCAGGCCGTGGTTACGGCCGGTAGCTCCGTCTGCGATGTCGTTCCGTTCGATGAGAAGGACCTTGAGGCCGCGCATCGCGCAGTCGCGCGCCGTGCCGGCTCCCGTAATGCCACCGCCGATGATGATTACATCAAACTCTTCGTTCATTCGGTTATCAGTAGTGGTGTGGTTATTTTTATATTTAGTAGTTGTCAGGCCTGAGCATAAAGTAGCTCTTGGGATGCTTGCAGACCGGGCAGAGTTCGGGTGCTTTCTTTCCGACGACGATGTGGCCACAATTGGAGCATTCCCAGATCATATCCTCCTCGCGGGAGAAGACCAGTCCGCCCTCGATGTTGGCGAGAAGCTTGCGGTAGCGCGCCTCGTGCTCTTTCTCGATGGCACCGACCTTCTCAAAGAGGAATGCAATGTCATTGAAGCCCTCTTCGCGGGCTTTGGCGGCGAATTCGGCGTACATATCCGTCCATTCGTAATTTTCGCCGTCAGCGGCATCCTTCAGATTCTCGGGGGTGCCGGGCACTTCGCCTCCGTGGAGAAATTTGAACCAAATCTTGGCGTGCTCTTTTTCGTTCTTGGCCGTAGCCTCGAAGAGTTCCGCAATCTGGACATAACCGTCCTTGCGCGCCTTTCCGGCATAATACTGATACTTGGTGTGCGCCTGCGATTCGCCGGCGAATGCGGCCTTGAGGTTGGCCTCTGTCTGGGATCCTTTCAGTTCGGGCATAATAAGGGGGATTTAGGGGTTTGATTTCTTAGAGAAGATGGCGAAAATTACGCACATCAGAATATATACAAGGAAAGTAAGAAGAATCGCGAGGCTCCAGTGCCAGCCTGCCAGCAGCACGGCAATCGTCAGGATCACCGCTACCGTCACAATCGACACCTGCTTCACCATTCCTGCCAACTCTTGCTTCCGGTGTATTTTCAGCGAAAACATCGGCAGTTCGCTCACCAGCAGAATGCCCAATACAAGGGCTACGGCCGGGAGGAACCACGGCGACCCCGCCCAGTGTGCCAGGAAGCAGTCGGGGGTCTTGTCGATATATACGCAGAGAGACGCGGCAATAAGGGCGGACGACGGAGTCGGGAGACCGATGAAACTGGTGGTCTGCCGGTCATCTACATTGAATTTGGCCAGCCGCAGGGCAGAGAAGATGGCGAGCAGCAGCGGGACCAGATAGAACCAGCTCTTCCACGACTGGACAGCCTCCGGATCCTTGTGGAGGATCATCGTCTCCATCAGCATCAGGGCCGGCAGCACGCCGAAACTCACCATATCGGACAGTGAATCCAATTCCTTGCCGACAGGGGAGTAAGCCCCCAGCAGGCGGGCAAGGAGACCATCCGAAAAATCAAATACCGCGGCCGCGAGCATCATCACGAAAGCCGCGAAGATATTGCCCTGAAGGCAAAAAATCACCCCCAGGATCCCGCTGAAGAGATTCAAAGAGGTGACGGTATTGGGAATATGCTTGTAAAAAGCCATTATTTGATGCCTAATTTCTTTTTGATGTCCTTCGGGAGGGCCTTTTTGTTAACGACGATATTGAGGGTCTTGGCGCGCATAAAAGTGTCGGACATATACCAGATGCCCTTGTACTTGCCGGCATCGCCCCAGGAATTCTTCACGAGGAAATACTTCGTGCCGTTCTGGTCCTCGGCAAGGCCGTAGATGTGCATTCCGTGGTCGTCGGTCGTCTGTTTGTTGTCGTAACCGAGCTGGCGGCTCTCCTGCGTGACGGTATCCTCCTCGGGAATCTTGGCGTCAGGCTTTGCGGCAGGACCGCCGGAGGATCCGACCCAATGCTCCTTGTCGGATCCGCTCGTGGCGGAAGTTTTGGCCTTCATAAGCACGCCAATTCCATCGCGGGTGAAGCCCGGCTCACTGACATCTCCGCCCCAGGCCACGGTGTAACCATTGTCAAGGGCATTGTAGATGACCTGCATCATTTCGTCGAGCGGAAGATTCCAGGCCGTGGACCAGCGCCAGTTGTCTTCGACCTCGATCACGAACTGCGTATAGAACGGATGGTGCGTGAAAGAGGAGATGTTGACGTAGTCGTCGGGATTGATGCCCATCGCGTCGCGATAGGTCTCCGGAGTATATGATACGCCGTTATCGCTGAACGTAGCCGGAATCTCGCCGAGGTATGCATCCATAATGCCGTCAAAGCCCTTGATCCAGTTGGGGGTGAGGGTTTTGTTGGGATTTTTGACGATGCCGTCGACATAGCCTTTGAGGGCAGCATCCAGCTCACCCTGGACGGGAAGCTCGGTGCCGTAATTCATCCCCGAGAAGGCGCTCTGGGGCTCCAGACCGTAGGCGCGGATGACTTCCAGCACATCGCCGAAGCCACTGCCCGCGCTGAAGCCAAGGTGACCGTTCAGACGGACATACTTGATGGCGCGGTCGTGGTATGCGTTGCGGACGATGAACATTTCGGAGAAATCCGGGTATTTCGTCGTGTCGGCGATATTCTTGGCCTTTATGACCTCGGACTCGAGGAAGGAGAGGGCCGAGAAGCACCAGCAGGTGCCGCTGCGATTCTGATCCTTGACGGAAGTGATGGGGAGTTCCTTGAGGGTCTTGAATTCGTAATTTTTGGCAACGGGACGGGCTGCGGGGCGCTGAGCCGAGGCGAAGAAACCCGTCAGAAGCAGAGCGGCTGTTGCCGCCAGAAGGCTGCGTACGTTCATCTCAATTCGTTTTTATATATCTAACTTACAAATCTACATAAAAATGTTTATTTTTGCAAAGGAAATCCTATGAAGCAGATTCTTTACATCCACGGTATGGGCGGCGGCCGCGACAGCCGCATTCCGAAAATCCTTGCCGGAGCCCTTGCGGGGAAGGCCGAAATCACCATCCGCACTTACTCATTCGACCCGGATGAAGGTGCGGCCGAGATCGCGTCCTGGGTGGAAGAAACACATCCGGACCTCATCATCGGCGAATCCCTCGGCGCCATCCAGGCGATGCGCGTCCGCGGAATTCCGCATCTCTACGTGTCTCCGTCGCTGGGCGCTCCTGCGCGCATCGGTTTCCTCGCCGCGCTTTCCCTGATCCCCGGAATGCGGGCTCTCTTCAATCACATCTGGTCGCCCCGCGAAGGTGACCGCCAGGTGCTGGATTTCCGATTCAGCATCCTTCGCAAATACCCATCCCACGGCCGTAAGGCGTTGGAAAATTCGAAATATGATGTGTCATATGCCTTCTTTGGCACGCACGACCACTACCGTCGGAACGGTGTTGTTTCTGTCCGCAAATGGATCAGATACTTCGGTCCTGACAGCTACACCCTCTACAACGGCACCCATTTTATGGAGGAAGAGTACATCCACTCCCTCCTAATTCCGAAGATACTGTCTCTGATCTGATTTTTGGGCATTCTCCGCCCCGCACTGCGCCCAATCATGCATCCAACTGCACGATTAGTAACACTTGAATAACGCTGCGGAAAGTACTGGTCTGAAAACCTGTGGCCGCCCGTGGCCGCATGAACGGGAGGGGCCCGCCGGCTCCATTTGCAGCGCAAATGCAAGCAGTGGGAGGGACGGAGGATCGAAGATCCGGAGGGTTCTTCAGACCAGTACTTTCCGCAGCGGTTATTTAAGCGAGGATTTGGCAGTGCGGAGCCAGGTGGAGAAGGCGGCGGCGTCGAGGTCGTAGCCGCGCATCGGGGCGATCTGCTCGCCAGAAGGGGAGAGGACGGTGTAGTTGGGTTGGCCGTTGACCCCGAAGCGTTGCTTGACGAAGTACGAGTTGACACGGCCGACGTCCTTGAGGACTTTGCCGCCGTCCGTCGTTACCCACTGGGATTCGGGGAGGCGCATCTTGTCGTCGGTGTAGAGCGCGACGAGGATGAAATCGTCCCGGAGCTGCTGCAGCACATCCGGATCACTCCAGACGCGGGCCTCCATCTCGCGGCAGTTGACACAGCCATGCCCCGTGATGTCCACGAAGACCGGCTTGCCGGAGACCTGCGCCGCGGCAAGGGCAGCATCAAGGGATGTGTAGCCCATAAGGCCGTGGGGGAGGGAGATGGTGGGGGAGGAGGAATAAGATTCCGGATCAAGTCCGGAATGACTGGACGACGGGTCCATAACGAAATCCTGCGTCTCCAGCGGGGGCAGGTAGCCCGAAAGGGCTTTGAGCGGAGCGCCCCACATTCCCGGGATCAAATAGACCACGAAGGCAAGGTCGATGATGGCGAGGACCAGTTTTACGAGGTTCAGCGGGCGCCGCTCGGGATCGTCCTTGAAATGGATCAGACCCAACAGATACAGGCCCAGCAGGAAGAAAATCACGATCCACAGCGCCAGATAGACCTCGCGGTCCAGAATGCCCCAGTGGTAGGTCTGATCAGCCACGGAGAGGAATTTGAGGCCCAGGGCGAGCTCAATGAAGCCCAGTACCTTCTTTACGCCGCCGAGCCAACTGCCGCTCTTGATCTTTGTCAGGAGCGACGGGAAAAGGGCCAGCAGCGTGAACGGCAGGGCGAAGGCGACCGAGAAGGCCAGCATCGTCACCATCGGGGTCCAGAATTCACCGGCGGTGGATTTGATGAGAACCGTGCCCACGATCGGTCCCGTGCAGGAGAACGATACCAGTACGAGGGTCAGCGCCATAAAGAAGACGCCCGCAAGACCCTTCTTGTCCGATCCGGCATCCGCCTTATTGGTCCACGAGGCCGGAAGCGTCAGTTCGAAAGCCCCGAAGAAAGAGGCCGCGAAAAGCATAAAGACAACGAAGAACAGCAGGTTTGGCAGCCAGTGCGTGGCAATCCAGTTGAAGATGTCCGTCGTGACCGCTTCGCCCCCGATGAGCCGCGTCAGCAGAATGATCACCGAAATGGGCACCGTGTAGAGTAGCACGATGAAAAGCCCGTACATAAAGGCCTTAAAACGGCCCGCCGCCGGAGAGGACGATCCCTTCAGGAAGAAGGACACCGTCATCGGCACCATCGGGAATACGCAGGGGGTAAGCAGCATTGCCAGCCCCCAGAGCAAGGCTTCCAGAATCAGTGCCCAAAGGCCGCGGGAGGAATGCCCGGCCGCCGATTTCAGCGGCAGCGTAAAGGCATAATCTTCCGGCATTCCACATTCATTGCCGCTGCAGGCAATCCAGCTGACGGTCCCGCTAAGGGAATTTCCGTCGATCTGCACCTTCTGCCGATAGACAGCGGTCTTGTAGAAGACCAGGCTGCCATTCTCCTCCACGCCTTCGGAGGCATTCTCAAGCGGACCTGCGGCCACGCCTTCCGTCAACTCCACCGTGGGCCCCTGAAAGGGAACGCCGGCACCGTAGATGTGATAGCCATCGGCAATCGTGGCGGTAAGCTCCAACGTATATAATCCCTCTCCGTCAGGAGAAGCCTTGGCCTTCCAGGTGACGGAAGGGGACTGCCCCCAGGCGGTGAAGGCGCAGAGCAGAAGCGCCAGGCAGATGGACCATCTATTTCGCATAGGCTACCGAACGGGTCTCGCGGATGACCGTAATCTTCACCTGGCCGGGATAGGTCATCTCGTCCTGGATCTTCTTGGCGATTTCGCCGGAAAGGCTGGCGGCCTCGGCGTCGGTCACTTCCTCGGCGCCCACGATGACGCGGAGTTCGCGGCCGGCCTGGATGGCGTAGGCTTTGGTGACGCCCGGATAAGACTGGGCGAGGTCTTCCATCCCTTTGAGGCGCTTGATGTAGGACTCGATCACCTCACGGCGGGCACCGGGACGGGCGCCGGAGATGGCGTCACCGACCATCACGAGCGGGGCAATCAGCGAGGTCATCTCAATCTCCTCGTGGTGCGCACCGATGGCGTTGCAGATCTCGGGCTTCTCTTTGTACTGCTCCGCGATCTGCATACCCAGCACGGCGTGCGGTAGCTCAGGCTCCTCTTCGGAGACCTTTCCGATATCGTGCAGGAGGCCGGCGCGTTTGGCGATCTTGGGATTGATGCCCAGTTCAGAGGCCATAATGGCGCAGATGTTGGCCACTTCGCGGGAATGCTGGAGGAGGTTCTGTCCGTAGGAAGAACGGTATTTCATCCGGCCGATCAGGCGGACAAGCTCCATCGACATCCCGTGGATGCCGAGATCGATGCAGGTGCGCTTGCCGGTTTCCAGAATCTCTTCTTCCAGCTGCTTCTGGACCTTGGTAACCACTTCCTCAATACGTGCGGGGTGGATACGGCCGTCCACTACCAGCTGGTGCAGGGCCAGACGGGCAACTTCACGGCGGACCGGGTCAAAGGCGCT
>JAEEGL011396387.1_pt1 | contig 19389 bp, 15 predicted proteins | sample 9134231 | NCBI WGS metagenome assembly JAEEGL01 (sample SAMN16246548, study PRJNA631951) | gut metagenome | biome: gut microbiome; feature: rumen; material: fiber-attached | host: Bos | place: Iran: Karaj | collected 2018-10
GAGAGACGTAACGGTGAAGACAAGCCCGTTATCAGAAAGGCTCTCGTTGAGCTTGACGGCGCACCGTTTAAATACTTCGAGGCACACAGAGACGAGTGGGCTGTTGAGACATGCTTCACATTCCCCGGTGCTATCCAGTACTACGGACCCAGCGAAGTATGTGATCTTACAACAAGAACACTTGCTCTTGAAAAGGGTATGATGAAATAAATCAGGATAATGATTTTGGAGCGCTCGCAGATAACGCGGGCGCTCTTTTTATTTCTATGTTTTTGCCATGATCTATGTTATTATATAAGTTGGAGTCTAAATTTTTAGGAGTCACATCAAGGAGGAAAAAATGTCTCTGCAGGCAACTTTAAAAAGGAACATTATTGAAGACCATATCGAGGACGAGCTTGTATCAATAGCCGACAAGGTTTTTAAGAAAAAGTTTGAGGACTGTACCGACAAGGAGGTATATTACTGCACGCTTTATCTTGCAAAGTCTCTTACCGAGTCTACGACTGAGATCGCAGGTCCCAAGAAGGTCTATTACATATCGATGGAGTTTCTTATCGGAAAGCTACTGTCAAACAATCTGATAAATCTTGGCGTATACGACAAGGTAAAGAACGTGCTAAGCAAGTACGGCAAGGACATAAATGTTATAGAAGAGTGCGAACCCGAGCCTTCACTCGGAAACGGCGGACTCGGAAGACTTGCCGCATGCTTTCTTGATTCGCTCGCAACACTCAATCTTCCCGGAGACGGCATAGGATTAAACTATCACTACGGACTATTTAAGCAGGTATTTAAAAAGAGAGCACAGTGCGCCGAGCCCAATCCCTGGATAGAGCATCCCTCATGGCTTAACAAGACGGATATAAAGTTTGATGTTACATTCGGAGACTGCAAGGTAACATCACGCCTTTATGACATAGATGTTATAGGATATGACAGCGGCGTTAACAAGCTGCATCTTTTTGATGTGGAGAGCGTTGACGAATCCATCGTTAAAAAGGGAATAGACTTTGACAAGAAGGATATAGAAAAGAACCTGACACTTTTCTTATACCCCGATGACAGCGATGAAGCCGGAAATCTCTTAAGGATATATCAGGAGTATTTCATGGTCAGCAATGCCGCTCAGTTCATCTTATGGGAGATGAGAGAAAACCATGTTGATCTAAGAAAGCTCGATGAGCATGCAGCCATCCAGATAAACGATACCCATCCTTCGATGGTCATCCCCGAGCTTATCAGGATACTCGTTGAGGAAAAGGCATTCTCTATCGATGAGGCTATTGAAGTAGTCAGCAAGACATGCGCATATACAAACCACACGATCCTTGCCGAAGCACTCGAAAAATGGCCTTTAAAATACCTTGAAAAGGTAGTGCCTCAGCTCGTTCCATATATAAAGGAGCTTGACAAGAAGGCAAAGAAGAAATACAAGGATCCCAAGGTAGCCATTATCGATAAGGAAAAGAGAGTCCATATGGCGCATATGGACATCCACTACGGATATTCCATAAACGGTGTTGCCGCTATACACACGGAGATATTAAAGAATACCGAGCTTAACCATTTCTATAAGATCTATCCTGAAAAGTTCAATAACAAGACAAACGGCATCACTTTCAGGCGCTGGCTGATGAGCTGCAACAGAGAGCTTGACAGCCTTATCTGTGAGACCATCGGAAAAGAATACAAGAAGGATGCTTCAAAGCTTGAAAAGCTCTTAGAGCATAAGGATGATAAGAAGTTTTTAGCAAGACTAAGACAGATAAAGAAGGATAACAAGCTTGCTCTTGCTTCTTATATAAAAGAGCATGAAGGGGTTGAGATCGATCCCGAATCCATCTTTGATATCCAGATAAAGAGAATGCATGAATACAAGCGTCAGCAGATGAATGCTCTCTATATCATCCACAGATATTTAGAGATAAAGAAGGGAAAGAAGCCTGATTCAAAGGTGACGTTCATCTTTGGTGCAAAGGCGGCTCCCGCATATATAATCGCACAGGATATAATCCATCTGATACTGTGCCTTTCTGAGATAATAAACAACGATCCCGAAGTGAATGAGTTCATGAAGGTCGTTATGGTAGAAAACTACAACGTAAGCTATGCCGAAAGGCTCATCCCTGCATGCGATATCTCCGAACAGATATCTCTTGCCAGCAAGGAAGCCAGCGGTACCGGAAACATGAAGTTCATGCTAAACGGAGCCGTGACCCTTGGTACAGATGACGGAGCAAACGTTGAGATACACGAGCTTGTCGGTGATGATAACATATATATCTTTGGTCAAAAGAGCGATGTTGTCATAAAGCATTATGAAAAAGCCGACTACGTATCAAAGGATTACTACAAAAAGAGCAAGGTCATAAAGGAAGCAGTTGACTTTATAGTAGACAAGCAGGTTATAAAGGTTGGAAACAAGACAATGCTCACAAGACTTTATAACGAGCTTCTAAACAAGGACTGGTTCATGACTCTTCTTGATCTTGAAGACTATATAAAAGTCAAGGATAAGATGCTAAGCGACTATGCCGATAAGGACAGATGGGATCAGATGATGCTAAACAACATCGCAAAGGCAGGATTCTTCTCATCTGACAGGACCATAAAGCAGTACGATGAGGATATATGGCATCTGGGGACCAGTGTATGAGAAGAAGCGGTATACTGCTCGCCGTATCATCACTTCCCGGCGAGTACGGAATAGGCACATTTTCCAAAGAGGCATACGCATTTGTGGATTTCCTTGACAGGGCAGGACAGTCTCTGTGGCAGATACTGCCGCTTGGACCTACCGGATACGGAGATTCTCCATATCAGTCATTTTCTACATTTGCGGGAAACCCCTACTACATAGATCTTGAGGATTTCATAAACAGGGGCTGGCTTACAAAAAAGGAATGTGAAAAATATCAATACGGTAATGACGATGCTGTGGATTACTATGTGATCTACAAGGCTAAGTTTGCGCTTTTATACAAGGCATATAAAAAGAGTCTCATTTCTAATGATGCCGACTTTATCGCATTCAAGGAAAAGAACTCCTTCTGGCTTGATGACTATGCTCTCTACATGGCTATCAAGGATGATCATAAGGGAAGCGGATGGACAGGCTGGGAAAAGAATATAAAGCTCAGAAAAAAGACCGCCCTTGATAAATGCAGGAAGGAATTTGCCGATCAGATAGAATTCTACTGCTTCCAGCAGTATTTCTTCTATAAGCAGTGGAACGATCTTAAGGCATATGCAAATGCTAAAGGCATACAGATAGTCGGTGACATACCGATATATGTAGCCATGGACAGTTCCGATACATGGTCTCATCCCGAGCTCTTTGATCTTGACAAGGACTGCAATCCGATAAACGTTGCGGGATGTCCTCCGGATGCGTTTACGGCACTGGGACAGCTCTGGGGCAATCCCTTGTATAAATGGGACTATCATAAAGAGACAGGATACGAGTGGTGGATGAAACGTTTGTCTCACTGCTTTGAGATATATGATATAGTCCGTATAGACCATTTCAGGGGATTTGACGAATATTATGCCATCCCCTTTGGAAACGAGAATGCCATCATAGGAAAGTGGCTTCCCGGCCCCGGGCTTGAATTCTTTAAGATAATGAAGAAAAAGCTCGGAAACAGAGAAGTCATAGCAGAGGATCTTGGCTTTCTGACAGACTCTGTCATAAAGATGGTAAAAAGATCGGGCTTTCCGGGAATGAAGGTCTTGCAGTTTGCGTTTGATTCAAGAGAAGAGAGCGATTATCTTCCTCATACGTATGACAAAAACTGCGTTGTCTATACCGGGACTCATGACAATGATACGACAAGGCACTGGTATGACACTCTTGCAAGGAAGGATAAGTCCTTTGCAAGACGCTATCTTGATGTAAAGCATCCAAAGGATGCAGTCAACAAGATGATAAGAGGCGCGCTCTCAAGCGTTGCCGAGACTGCCATCATACCCATGCAGGATTATCTTGAGATGGGAGGAGAAGCCAGGATGAACTTCCCTTCAACACTCGGGAACAACTGGAAATGGAGAGTGCTGAGCTCTCAGCTGACTGATACAGAGGCAGACAGGATATATAAGTTATGTAAACTATATGGCAGAGCAAAAAAACCTGCCCGGGAAATATAAAAAAAGAGGAGTAGATTATGAAACAGCTTGAAAAGAAATTCAGATCAAGGTCCGTCATACTCGCAGCGGTGCTTCTTGCGATCGGCCTTTTGATCACACTTGTTTATTTTAGGGACTATCTTCCCATCGGAGAAGAGCAGAACCTTGATGAGATCACAGTCGATCAGATCCATGAGGGAAGAGCAAGGATAACGGTCTATTACATATATGACTATTACTGCTATTTCACAGACGAATACGGCAAGGAAGTACAGAGAGACTACTTTGTATGCATGGGCCCCGATGGCGATAAGTATGTCGGAGTAGAACTCAGAGGAAAGAAAAACGACAAGGCTTATCAGCTTATGAACGACATCTATGATGCCGAAGCCGCGGGTGAAGAGCTTGACTATGACAAGCTTGGATACTTTACCGTAAAGGGAAATATCCAGAAGCTTACAGGTGATGACCTTGACTACTACGAGGATTATCTTAAGGAATGCGCCTCATACTATGACATGTCAGTGGATGAGCTGCATGAGATCTTTGCTCCGTATGTTCTGATCGCTTCAAAGGCAGGCGCACGTGATGAAAAGACCGACTACATGGTAGTTATAGCAGGGATTATCCTGATAGTGAGCGGTATCGGCGTACTTATAAGCGGACTTTTCGGAAACCACATGAAGGATCTTAAGGACTTTGTAAACAGGAACGGATCAGAGGAGGCAGCATATGCACGTCTTGACCGCTTTGTCGATTCCACTCCCGAAAGATACGGCATGAGAGTAAACGATGAATTCTTCATGGTGACAAACGGGATGAGCCTTACATTTGCAGAAACTAAGGATGTCATCTGGATCTATCCATATATAGTGACTCACAAGACATACTTTGTGACAACAGGAAAGACCTACTATGTAAGACTAAGATTCGCAAACGGAAAGATGGCTCAGGTCCAGACAAAGAAAGACAACAACGAAGAAGTAATGAACTATCTTACAAGGATGATACCTGATGCGATATTCGGCTACAGCGATGACCTTGAGCGCATGTTCAACAAGGACAGAGGCCGCATGATAGCAGAGGTCAACAGAAGAAGGGATGAAAGACTCGGTAACATTGGTTCGGCTCAGACAGTGGAAGAGCCCGCTGAACCCCAGATGCCCGAAACACCTGATATAAGCATCCCGGATATGCCTGATCTGAGCATTCCCGCTCAGCCCGATCAGAATCCCGATGATTACTCAGGATCTTCATTCAACTGATTATAATAAGGAGAATACTATGACAAGAGTAGCGCTTTTATTTGCAACCGGAACAGAAGAGTGCGAAGCTCTAAATGTTGCGGATATACTAAGAAGAGCCGGCATGGATCTTTCCATCGTATCGATAAGCGGTGATAAAAAGGTTACCGGCAGCCATGACATAACGATAATCGCAGACGAACTCATCGAAGATCATGACTTTTCAAAAGATGATGTATTAGTCATCCCGGGAGGAATGCCGGGAACAAAGAACATGGACGGACATGAGCTTGTACAGAAAGCCATAAAAGAGCTTTATGATTCTAACAGATATGTATGTGCCATCTGCGCTGCTCCCACGATCCTTGGAAAGGGCGGATATCTTAAAGATAAGAATGCATGCGTATATCCCGGAAATGAAGATAAGCTTATCGGAGCAAAGGTAAACTTTGAACCCGTAAACAGGGACGGAAACGTTATAACCAGCAGAGGACTGGGGACAGCGATAAGCTTTGCGCTTGAGATAATAAGCGCTGTCCAGGGAAGCGAAAAAGCAGCCGAAATGGCAGCAAAGATAGTATTTAATGCTTAATAAAGAATTTATAGATTTTAAATAAGTCTTATGCTATAATATACGTCGGCTCTAATCAGAAAATTAGGAAGGAAATATTAAAATGAGTGTACAGGTTGAAAAATTAGAAAAAGGTATGGCAAAGCTTACGATCGAGGTTCCCTTCGAGGAGCTTGACAAGGCCATTGAGAAAGTATATCAGCAGCAGAAGAGCAAGATCTCTATCCCGGGATTCAGAAAGGGCAAGGTTCCCAGAGCAATGGTAGAGAAGATGTACGGCAAGGGAGTATTCCTTGAGGATGCTGCTAACCAGATCATTCCCGATGCTTACGAGAAGGCATACGATGAGTGCGGCGAGGAGATCACATCAACACCCAAGATCGAAGCTGTTCAGCTCGAGCCCGGAAAGCCCTTCATCTTTACTGCTGAAGTTGCTCTTAAGCCCGAAGTAACACTTGGAAAGTACAAGGGTGTTAAGGTTGACAAGGTGGATACATCGGTTACAGATGCCGAGATAGATGAAGCTATCGAAAAGGAACGCGAGAACAATGCAAGAAGCATCAATGTAACAGACAGACCCGTTAAGGACAAGGACGATACTATAATCGACTTTGACGGATATGTTGACGGTGTTGCATTTGCAGGAGGAAAGGGCGAGAACTATCCTCTTACTATCGGTTCGGGCGCATTCATCCCCGGATTTGAAGAGCAGCTGATCGGCAAGAACATCGGCGAGGAATGCGAAGTAAACGTTACATTCCCCGAAGACTATCATGCAGAGGATCTTGCAGGCAAGGCTGCAGTATTCAAGTGTGTTGTAAAGGAGATCAAGGAAAAGGAGCTTCCCGAACTTGATGACGAGTTCGCATCAGAGGTTTCTGAATTTGATACTCTTAAGGAATACAAGGAAGACATCAAGAAGAATCTTTCAGAGAAGAAGATAAAGAACGCTCAGGATGCAAAGGAAGAGGCAGTTGTAGATGCGATCATCGCAGATGCGAAGATGGAGATCCCCGATGCTATGCTCGAGACACAGCAGAGACAGATGATCGAGGAGTTTGCTCAGAACATCAAGCAGCAGGGCCTTTCATTCGAGCAGTACCTTCAGTTCACAGGCATGTCAACAGACAAGTTCATGGATCAGGTTAAGCCTCAGGCTGAAAAGCGCATCAAGTCAAGACTCGTTCTCGAAGCTATAGTTAAGGCTGAAAACATCGAAGTTACAGATGAAGACTATGACAACGAGATAAAAGAGATGGCTGAAATGTACAAGATGGATGCCGCAAAGGTTAAAGAGATGATGGGCGAGGAAGGCAAGAAGCAGATGATGACCGATATCGCCGTTAAGAAAGCAGCAAAGCTTACAGTTGACAGTGCAGTAGAGAAATAATAGCTGCAAAGGAGACAGATATGAGTTTAGTACCTTACGTCATAGAGCAGACCTCAAGAGGCGAGCGCTCTTATGATATATATTCAAGATTATTAAAAGACAGGATCATCTTCCTTGGAGAAGAGGTAAATGAGACAACAGCTTCCATTGTTGTCGCTCAGATGCTCTTTTTGGAAGCAGAGGATCCGGAAAAGGATATAAGCCTGTATATAAACAGCCCCGGCGGAAGCGTTACGGCAGGAATGGCTATCTATGATACCATGCAGTACATTAAGTGCGATGTTTCCACCATATGCATAGGCATGGCTGCCAGCATGGGAGCATTCCTTCTTGCAGGCGGTGCAAAGGGAAAGAGATATGCTCTTCCCAATGCAGAGATAATGATCCACCAGCCTCTGGGCGGAGCTCAGGGTCAGGCTACAGAGATCCAGATCGCTGCAGAGCACATCCTTGCAACAAAGAAAAAGCTAAATACCATCCTTTCTGAGAATACAGGAAAGGATTATGAGACTATCGCTGCCGATACAGAGCGTGATAACTGGAAGACAGCACAGGAAGCCAAGGAATACGGCCTCATCGATGCAGTAATCACCAAGCGTGTTGAAGAATGAGGTAGGCAATGGCTAACAAGAGTATGACCGGACATGTTAAATGTTCGTTTTGCGGTAAAAAGCAGGAGCAGGTCCGCAAGCTCATAGCAGGTCCCGAAGGCGTATATATCTGCGATGAATGCATTGATATCTGTGCAGATATGATAGCCGAGGAGTTTGATGAGGATTTCGGCGAACCCAAGATCGAATCACCCGATATCAACCTGCTAAAGCCCATACAGATAAAAGAGTTTCTCGATGAATACGTTATAGGACAGGAACTTGCCAAAAAGGTCCTTTCCGTTGCCGTATACAATCATTACAAGAGAGTAACCTCAGTAAATGAGGATGACGGTGTTGAACTTCAAAAGTCAAACATCATCATGATGGGGCCCACAGGATCCGGAAAGACCTATATAGCTCAGACACTCGCAAAGATCATAAATGTTCCTTTTGCCATAGCCGATGCAACAACTCTGACAGAGGCAGGATATGTCGGCGAGGACGTTGAAAACATCCTCTTAAAGCTTATCCAGGCAGCGGATTATGATGTAAAGAGAGCCGAATACGGCATCATCTACATAGATGAGATCGACAAGATCACCAAAAAGAGCGAGAACGTTTCCATTACAAGGGACGTATCTGGCGAAGGCGTTCAGCAGGCGCTTTTAAAGATCATCGAAGGAACGGTTGCAAGCGTTCCCCCTCAGGGAGGAAGAAAGCATCCTCACCAGGATCTCATACAGATAGATACATCGAATATCCTGTTTATATGCGGAGGAGCATTTGACGGACTCGAAAAGATAATCGAGGAGAGATTAAACCGCAAATCCATTGGATTTAATGCAGAGATAGCCCAGAAATCGGGAGAAGAGATCGGTGAGCTGCTTGCTCAGGTAAGCACACAGGATCTTGTCAAGTTCGGACTTATCCCCGAATTTGTCGGACGTGTTCCCATCAGGGTCGCTTTAGAGGGACTTGACAAGCAGGCGCTTAAAAAGATCCTTTCGGAACCCAAGAACGCACTTGTAAAGCAGTATCAGAAGCTGTTTAAATACGACGGAGTAAAGCTTTCCTTTGACGAGGATGCCATAGATCAGATAGCTGAGGAGGCATTCACGCAAAAGACCGGAGCAAGAGGACTTCGCACGATCATGGAAAAAGCCATGATGGATGTGATGTATACTATACCTTCGGATGATACGGTAAAGGAGTGCAAGGTCACAAAAGATGTAATAGACGGCAAAGCACAGCCGACAATAGTAAGATAAAAAAGTCCCCTCGGGGGCTTTTTTGTTCTGATATCAAATAACATATTGACATTAACAGATTTAAGTTGTATATTAAGTGTACTAATTAGATTAGTACACCAAAAGGAACACAAACATGGTAATAAAAAGCGTTAATCTGGAGACGGTCTGCGGAGTCACGAGCAAGATGCCAGACAACACACTGCCTGAGGTGGCATTTGCCGGAAAGAGCAATGTCGGCAAGTCTTCCCTTATAAATGCGCTGATGAACAGAAAGAGCTATGCAAGAACGAGTTCCCAGCCCGGAAAGACCCAGACTATAAACTTTTATAACATAAATGATGAGATACTGTTTGTAGATCTTCCCGGCTACGGCTACGCAAATGCCAATGTAAAGGTAAAGCAGCAGTGGGGCAAGATGATAGAAAGATATCTTCACAGCTCAAAGATGCTAAAGAGGGTATTCTTGCTTATAGACATAAGACACGCGCCGGGCGCTAACGACTGTGACATGTATCAGTGGATAGTGCACAACGGATTTGAACCTGTGATAATCGCGACCAAGCTTGACAAGATAAAAAGAAGCCAGCTTGACAAGCAGATAAAGCTCATCAGAGAGACCCTGAGAGTGAGCAGGGAAACGGTCATCATCCCGTTTTCTGCAGAGACAAAACAGGGAAGAGATGAGATATATGAGATCCTGGAGCAGTTGATATGACAAAAAAGCTCAAAAGGAAAACGGCACTCTTTCTTGCTCCGAGCATAACAGGAGTAGCTACATTTTTCGTAGTGCCGTTTCTTGTTGTAATATTTTATTCGTTTGTTGACAATCCGATCAGAAAAAGATGGGTCGGGTTTGATAACTTTGTGTCCGTAATGCACAACAAGGCTTTCAGACTGGCAGTGACCAACACGGTCAAATTCTCTCTGATAAGCGTTCCGCTAATAATCATCCTGTCTTTGCTGGTGGCATTTGCCCTGGATAAGAACGTTCTGGCAAAATCACAGATACGTTCATGCATACTAAGCCCGATGATGGTGCCGATCGCATCGGTAATACTCATCTGGCAGGTTTTATTTGACAACAACGGGATAGTAAATGAGATCCTTGCAAGATATGATGTAACAAAAATAGACTGGATGAAGTCAGATGGTGCGCTCATTGTCATCATCTTTCTGTTTGTCTGGAAGAACCTCGGCTACAACATGATCCTTTTCATGGCTGCCATCGCAAACATCCCAAAGGATCTTATCGAGGTAGCAAAGCTTGAGAGCGCTTCCGACTGGGTGATATTTAGGACGATCAAGATAAGATATCTGGCTTCCACCATACTTTTTGTGACTATAATGTCACTCATCAATTCGTTCAAGGTATTCAGGGAGATATATCTTCTTACGGGAGATTATCCATATGAATCGCTGTATATGCTGCAGCATTACATGAACAACATGTTTGCGGCGCTTGACTATCAGAAGCTTTCGGCCGGAGCGATAATGATGTCGCTTGTTATGATAGTGCTTGTCGGACTGCTGTTTATCATAGAAAACTTCGTAGGAAGGGATCTGGAGGATTAGCAGTGAAGTACGACAGGAAAATAAGACCGAAAAAGAAAAACAGAAAAAAGAAGCTGCTCTCGCTCATACTGATAATAGTAGCCATTCTTTACGTGATACCTATCATCTTCACCATATGCAACTCATTCATGGCTGAATCGGAGATAGCCGCCAATTACGGAAAGATATTTGAGAGCGTAACGGAAAAGGGAAGCAGCAGATACATATCCGAGACTGTCCATCTTAAGTTCATTCCGGATATGGTAAGCTTCAAGCAGTATTTCACGGTACTGTTTAACAGCCCCGACTATCTGTTAAAGTTCTGGAATTCGGTGATACTCGTTATCCCGATAGTGATATTTCAGATGGGGGTCGCACTTTTAGCTTCATACGGCTTTGCCCGCTACAGGGGAAGATTAAGAGAGATCATCTTCTTTGCATATATAATACTGATGCTGATGCCTTACCAGGTAACACTCGTACCAAACTTCTTTGTGAGCGAATGGCTCGGCATAATAGACAGCAACTGGGCCATATGGCTTCCGGGCATCTTTTCTCCATTTGCGGTATTCTTGCTGACCAAGTGCATGAGAAGGATACCTGTGGGCATAATAGAGGCCGCAAAGATAGACGGTGCGGGAGAGTTTAAGATATTCACCCAGATATGCATACCGCTTTGCAAGAGCGCGATAGCCAGCGTATGCATCCTATTATTTATCGACTACTGGAACATGGTAGAGCAGCCGCTTGTACTCTTAAGCGACAGCGACATGCATCCACTGTCGGTCTTCTTATCAAAGATAAATCAGGGAGAGATAGGCATAGCTTTTGCTGTTGCCACGATATATATGATACCTACACTTTTGGTATTCCAGTACGGAGAGGAATATCTTGTCGAGGGTATCACATACCAGGGCGGTATGAAAGGATAAGGTTTACATAACATGAACGATGAGATAAACGAGAAGAATACCATAAAGATAAAAAAGGATGTCATAAAGAACATCGCGATCATCTTTTTATCAGTGATGCTGATACTGACATTTTTCTCAAACAGTATCATGAACAAGTCACTGCCTGAGGTCGCTACCAAGTATATCCAGGCAGCTACCATCACGGAAAAGATAAGAGGAACGGGAACGGTTGAAGCTGACGATCCCTACAGCGTTATGGTAAAGGATTCAAGAAAGATAGCAAGTGTTGCCGTAAAGGAAGGTGACACCGTTTCAAAGGATCAGGTGCTCTTTTACCTTGAAGACAGCGAGAGCGAAGAGCTTGAAAAGGCAGAAAAGGATCTTGAGGATCTTATCTATAAATATACTGCAGGAGCTCTTACAGGCGAGATGACCGCTCAGGCCTATGCACAGGCTACGACAGGGCGTGTATCTTCCATGGCTGTATATGAAGCTCAGATAGAAGCTGCAAGAGCAAGGGTAAAGGCAGCTCAGGACAATGTTGACAGTATAACAAGACAGCAGGCTGTTGCTTCAGTAGCAACTTTGTCTGAAACAGATATAAATGAAGCCAAGCTTGATCTTGAAAAGGCTCAGAATGAACTTAACAGCGCCAAGGCAAAGTATGATGAATTAAAGGCTGTTGTTGATGCGGGTGACGGCGGAGCTGCAGCACTTGCAAGTGAGCTTGAAGCAGCAAAGCTTGAAAGAGACAATGCGAAGGCTAAATATGAAAGATATCAGGACAGTATTGTAAGCAATATAAATCCGACAACGCTTTCAACATTTAAATCCAAAGACACAGAAAACAAATATGATGCTGTTTCTACAATCGATGATGCAAAGAAACTGTTATTCTGTGGTGAAGATCCAAGTGTAAATGAAGACAAGGCCATTAAGAATACCGAGGCATTAAACGATTGGGTTTATGCGGTTTCAGCTAATCCTGATACAGATATAAAAGATATAACAGACAGTTACAAAGCTTATATGGATGCAAAATCAGCCTGCAGTACCAAGGAATCCGCTGTTAAATCTGCAGAAGCAAAGGGCTCGGAATATGCCAGTGCAAAGAGCAAACTTTCAGGCGCAGAATCAGATTACAACAGTGCTAAGAACAAGGTTGATGAATTAAATACAAAGATAAGCAGACTGACAAACGAGCAGGCTGAGGACAAGGAAGGAAATGAACAGCTTGTAAACGACCTTGCCGTAAGAAAAGCCGATGCAGATCTTGAGCTTTCCAAGGCAAAGGAAGCTCAGACACAGCTTTTACTTGATATAAGCAAGACTCTCGATCTTGCAAACCAGAATTCCATAATAAGAGATCAGCGTGAAAAGGTTGAAAAGCTCAAAGCTGATGCTACGGGAGCGACTGTACTAAGTCCTGTAGACGGAATAATACTTACCATAGGCAAAAAGGCGGGAGAGACAACATCCGCTTCAGATCCTCTTGCAACTATACAGGTAAGCGGAAAACCTATGTACATGAATATTGCGGTTAATAACGAGCAGGCAAAGAAAGTAAATGTCGGTGATGTTGCAAGCCTTCAGAACTCGTGGTATTACAGCGAGAACATAATGGTAAAGCTAAACAAGATCGTAAACGATCCAAAGAATCCCGGAAAGGGAAAGAAGCTTGTCTTCAGTGTAGAGGGTGATGTAACAAACGGAGAGAGCCTTAGCATATCGATCGGACAGAAATCCAGAGAATATGACAAGGTCGTTCCAAACAGCGCCATAAGAGAAGATAACAAAGGCAAGTTCATCTATACGATCGAAGAAAAGAGCACGCCTTTCGGAAACCGTTACAAGGCAAAAAGGATAGATGTGGAAGTGATAGTGAGCGATGATCTTAATACGGCGATAAATGCCGATATCAATGAATGGACATATGTCATTACCACATCGGACAAGCCTATATCGGCAGGACAGCAGGTAAGACTGTCGGATAACTAAGCTATGAAGAAAAAGATAGTCATATGCGCTGCTATATCGCTCATTTTGGCCATAGTGCTGTGCATATGTATAAATGTTAAAAAGAATAGTCTTTACGATCAGATGGCCGCGTCAAGATGGTCAGAAGAGGGAATGGTAGCCCAGATCTCCATAATGTATCCGGTAAGCGATACCGAAAAGACTGAGGAACTGTATTTTACCGATCTTTCTCATCAGATCCAGAAAAAACTCGATGAGAGCGCCTACTCAGATCTTTCGGGAAAGAAGGATAAGAGCGGGATAAGCTTTCCGTATGCCGTAAGCATCACTGGAAAGATAAGCATAAACTCGGATTCGGCAGGTCTTGAGCTTACCGCATACGGTGTTGAGAAGGACTTTTTCATATTTCATCCGATGAACCTTCTAAACGGTTCATATCTTTACGATGACGATGTAATGGATGACGGTGTCATACTGGATGAGGATGCGGCATGGAAACTGTTCGGATCTTCCGATATAGCTGGCCAGAGCGTCATGATAGGAAATGTCCCTCATATCGTAAAGGGAGTCATAAAAAAGGATGAGGGAAAGTTTGCTAAAGCAGCCGGTCTTGACGAGCCCATGTGCTTTTTAAGCCTTAAGAGCCTTAAAGCATACGGAAGGATCTACGGCAGCTATGATTATGAGATGATAATCCCCGATCCTGTTGACGGATCTGCTATAAAGCTAGTCAGGGAAGTACTCTCAGAGAGAGCCGATGACCTTGTAATAGTTGAGAACAGCTACAGATACAACAGGGACAGAATGGTTGACATAAATCGTGAAAAAGGCATAAGGAGCATGTCTACAAAGGGCGTGGTCTTTCCCTACTATGAAAACATCGCAAGGGCATGGGAGGATGTATTTGCCCTTGGGTATCTGATCATCTGGGTAATAGTGACTGCAAACCTCATTATCTTTGCGGTCTTTATGATAAAGCTTATAAGAAGCGAAGCATTCAAAGCTTTCAAAAAACGGATAAGACACAATCTTATATATATGATCAAAAACTTTCAAAGGAGTAGTCAAAATGAAAAAAAGGAGTAGGATCTTATCGCTTTTGATGGTGTTAATCATAGCTGTCATGATGACAGGATGTGGCAAAGGCGATGATTCCAAAGAGTCCGACAAGAAAAAGGACAAGAACAAAAAGGGGGAATCGATAGAGGAGCTCATTTCCGATATCGATAATTACGTTTACAAGAGCGAGGTTTTGATAAGCGATACTGAAGGCTCGGGAAGATGCAAGATCTTCAATGACAGTCTGTACGTGATGTACTGCGAGTACAGCTATCCGGAAGGTGAAGAGACAGGAGAGGGTCCTATCCTTTATACCGAAGGCGTGGCTGATGATAAAAAGCCTGCGGCTGAAGCTGAAGCAGAAGCAGCAACTGAAGCTGCAACTGAGGATTCAACAGAAGAGGAACCTGAAGAATTCATTGAAAGCAGTGAATCAAAGCTTGATGTAAAGATCGTATGCAGTGATCTTAACGGCAATACAAACAATGAGATCTCATTTGCATTCACTGATCTGGGAGTAAATGACTTTGCCGTTGACAAGAACGGAAATATATATCTATTGACCGAAAAATACGCACTTGACGATGTCAGCGGAGAGTATAACAGCCAGTTTTCTGTTGCAGGATATGACAAGGACGGAAACAGTCTCTTTGAAAAGGAGATTACAGGCGAAAGTGCGCAGGATTACTTCTATGCATATTCGATAAAGCCTACCGACAACGGATTTTTGCTTGCTACAAACGGCGGTGTTGATGTTTATGACGATGAATTTAACAAAAAGAACCACATCGGAGAGATAAACGGCGATGTTGAATGGGGAAGCTCATTCATCCTTCGTGACGGCAGGATAGCAGCAATGGTATACGGATCCGATAAGCCTTCTCTTGCAACCTACGATCTTGAAACAGGCAAAAAGCAGGAAGATCTTGAGGTTCCGATAAACCTGTTGAACAACAATGTATCTGCCGGAAACGTTCATGATCTTATACTCAGCAATTCAACGGGTGTATTTTATTACAACCTTGGCGACAAGGATATCACAAAGTTTATCGATTACGTAGCCAGCGATCTTTGCTGCTACAACATCTTTAACATCGTTGAGGTCGATGACAATACGTTTTACGGAAGCTTTTATGACGAGCTGAGCGATGGCGGATCGAATGTGACTGCAAAGTTTACAAAGATACCCCCTGAAAAATCCGCAGCAAGAAAGACGCTCACACTCGGCGGCATGTATATAGGGACAGATATAAAGAAGGATATAATCCTCTTTAACAGGGGCAGCGAAAACTACAGGATCATCGTAAAGGATTATTCAAACAATACCGAAGACGGTGATTACAATGCGATGTTAGATGCGATAAGCAATGACATAATCGCAGGCACTATGCCCGACATAATGCTGCTTAATACATCAATGGACATTTCCAATTATTTTGCCAAGGGAGCATTCGAACCCCTTGACTCATATATGGAAAAAGACAGCGAATTTGATCGCTCAGACTACATGGAAAACGTCCTTGATGCTATGACGTTTGACGGAAAGCTCTACTGCATCACACCTACGTTCTATGTCAATACTCTTGTAGGAAAGAAGTCTGTTGTAGGAGATAGGAACCTTTCACTTACAGAACTTGAAAACATAGCAAAGGATATGGGCGATAATGTAAAGGTATTCTCATCAGATACAACAAAGGAACAGCTCATCAGAAATGTCATGAGCTATGACAGGGATGAATTTGTTGATATGAATACGGGAGAAGTAAAGTTTGATTCACCCGAATTCATAAAGGTGCTTGAGTTTACCGATAACCTTCCTGTAATGCCTCCGGATTACGAAGAGGACAACGGGGAAGAGTATGAAGCAGAGTTTCGTTTAAACAGAGCGCTCGTAATGACAATGGGACTGTATGATTTCAGAGACAGCATGTCATATTACAGGACCGTAATGTTTGGCGAAGAACTCGGATACATCGGCTTCCCTACATCAGACGGCAGCGGAAATACGATCGGTTTTGACAATGCACTTGCAATAAGCGCTGATTCACAGTACAAGGACGGCGCATGGGAGTTCATCCGTACATATATATCAGATGATTTCCAGGACAAGATAACATACGGATTCCCCATCAATAAGGCTGCTCTCAAAAAGAGAGGGCAGGAGGCTACAAAACCTCAGACATACATTGATGAGAACGGCAAGGAGCAGGTCGTAAAGGAAAGCTACTGGCTTGACGGAAAAGAGGTTGAGGTCGATCCTCCTACACAGGCTGATATCGATGCCTTTATTGAAGTGCTTGGTACTGCAGACAGCCTTGTAAACTATAATGAAAGCATAACAAACATTGTATTGGAAGAGGCTTCAGGCTACTTTGACGGACAAAAGAGCGCGGAGGCTGTTGCAAAGGTAATACAGAGCAAAGTACAGATATACGTTAACGAAAACAGATAAATATAAAAAGCAAAGGGGCTGTCGTTTTATATCTAAAGCGACAACCCCTGTTTTATTATATAAAAATATTACCTAAAAATGCGGCCTGACGCAAAAGATGGTAATAAACATTTGATTTTTTTCTTTAAAAATAGTATTATATTACCATAAAATGCGGCAATCCGCATAAAGAGGTAATGAAATGCTGGTAAAAAGGGACACTTATTTAAATGAACTGATCGAACGCCAGAATAATGGAATGGTAAAGGTTATTACCGGAATTAGGCGTTGCGGGAAATCGTTCTTATTATTTAAACTGTATAAAGAATACCTCCTTAATAATGGCGTAACCGCAGACCATATAATTGAGATTGCTCTGGATGGTATTGACGCTGATGAATTGCGTGATCCAAAAGTTTGTTTTAGCTATATTAAAGAGAAGATCACGGATGATGAAATGTATTTTGTTCTGCTGGATGAAGTTCAATTCATGGACAGATTTGAGGAGGTGTTAAATTCTCTTCTAAGGATAGAGAATGTTGATGTATATGTCACGGGAAGCAATTCAAGATTCTTGTCAAAGGATATAATTACAGAGTTCAGGGGAAGAGGAGATGAGATACATATGTATCCGCTTACCTTCGCGGAATTCTATTCGGCTTTTGGCGGGGAATACGATGATGCCTGGGATGAGTATTTGAACTATGGCGGATTGCCGGCTCTTATGGATATGAATAATGCAAAGCATAAGATGGACTATCTTAAAGGAAGCTTTGACAATGTATATATGAGGGATGTTATTGAGCGTAATAAGATAAAAAACAAGGATGAGATAAACATACTTGTAGATATCCTTGCGTCAGCTATCGGAGCACCGACTAATCCAACGAAGATATCAAATACGTTTACTACAGAAAGGCATGGTCACTATACACATAAAACGATATCAGCCCATATAGATCTTTTAGAAAATGCATATCTGATTTCCAAAGCAAACAGATATGACATCAAGGGTAGAAAATACATAGCCGCTAATTTAAAATACTATTTTACGGATGTCGGTCTTAGAAATGCCAGATTGAATTTCAGACAGCAGGAACCAACGCACCTTATGGAAAATGTTGTGTACAATGAACTTTTAGCAAGAGGATATTCTGTTGACGTTGGCGTAGTGGAAGTAAATCAGCGAAACCGTGAAGGCAAAAACGTGCGAAAACAACTGGAAGTAGATTTTGTGACCAATATGGGAAACGGACGCTACTATATTCAGGTCGCATATGATCTTTCTACAGAAGAAAAACAGCTGCAGGAATTTAATTCATTTAGGAAAATTCCCGATTCATTCAAAAAAATCGTAATAGTAAATGGCTCTTCAAAACCATGGAGAAATGAAGAAGGATATGTGATCATGGGAATGAAGTACTTTCTTTTGAACAGCGATAGTCTGGATTTTTAACAGAAAATATACCAGGTACAAATTGAGCTAAATTGGTTGAAACCAAATGGAATCAAATCGTAGCAGATAAACCTAGAAAAAATGATAAAACACAGGTTAAGTTTGGAAAAGAGAATATATCAACTATGAAGGCGGTGGATTTATGAGAAGAAGTGAAGTAGGTCTGGCAAGGTTTTTTGCGGTGATAGGAATGTTTGTCTTTGTGATCGGGCTCATATACAGTGCAAAATACAACAGATATGTTCAGACAAGCGCGACGGTTGTAAAGTGTGAAAAATCCAGAAGCTCATCAGATGATCACAATGACTGGACGGTGACAGTCAGATACAGCGCGGGAGATAAATCATATAAAAGATCTTTTGGCTCAGACAGTGAGTACAAGGAAGGAGATACTGTTTCAGTAAGATATGATCCCGATAATCCGCTCGAGCTTGCAGGCGGCAAAAAGAACGGTGCTCATACAACAGTCTTTTTCGGACTGGCTGTGACTATCGCCTGCCTGATATACAGTATCTATATGGGCTCAAAGGAAGAAGATTACTATTAACCATAGATAAGAGGTCGGATTTATGTTTGATGTTGAAAAGATGGAATGGCTCAGACAGCCAAAGGACTGTGTCCTCAGTAATGAAAAGATTCTGATAACGACCGCTCCGCATACGGATCTCTGGCAGAGAACATATTATCATTTCAGAAATGATAATGCGCCTGTGCTTCAATTAACAACCGAAGAGAAATTCTTTTCTTTTAAAGTAAAGACTGATTTTAAAGACAGCCATCATCGCTTTGACCAGTGCGGGATAGTGATGTATCTTGACAGCGATA
>JAEEGL013243597.1_pt1 | contig 19389 bp, 15 predicted proteins | sample 9134231 | NCBI WGS metagenome assembly JAEEGL01 (sample SAMN16246548, study PRJNA631951) | gut metagenome | biome: gut microbiome; feature: rumen; material: fiber-attached | host: Bos | place: Iran: Karaj | collected 2018-10
ACAGCCCCCCGATGTCCTCCGCCTCCAGCCGGGCCGGGAAGTTCTTCAGCCGCACGGGGTTCACCCCCCGGCACAGCGCCGGCAGGTCCTCCGCCCTCGCCCCGGGAGCCGGCAGGGCCAGGCCGTCCACCAGCCGGGCAAAACGGTCCGCGGCCTCCTCCGGGCTTCCGCAGCCCCATGCCGCCGCCAGCCGCTCCAGGGCTTCCCGCAGATGCGCCTCCCCCCGGGGGTCGATGCAGCGGCCCGTGTGCCGCACCAGCCAGGGGAAGAGCGCCCGGTTGCACAGGGCCGCCGCGTGGCCGTGGGCCAGGCCGTAGAGGCTGGTGAGCTTGTAGCACATGGCGTGGCCCGCCGTGGTCTGGGTGACGTTGATGGCCTTTCCCGCCAGGTGGGCCGCCCGGAGCATGGGCCCGTTCTCCCCCTCCTCCCCGGCCAGGTAGCCGGGCAGGCCCGCCAGGATCAGCCGGATGGCCTCCCGGGCGTATTCCCGGCTCTCCTCCGTGCTGTTCACGGACCAGCAGGACTCCACCGCGTGGCACAGGGCGTCCAGCAGGGTGGCCTTCTTCTGATAGAGGGGCAGGGTGGTCAGCACCTCCGGGGCGAAGAGCACCACGGAGGGGATGCAGCTCTCATGGGTGATGGACTGCTTCTCCCCCTCCCGGTAGATCACCGCGAACCGGGTGGCCTCCGAGCCGGTGCCCGCCGTGGTGGGCAGCGCCATCAGGGGGATGTCGTTGGGCACGATCTCCTGTTCCAGAAAGTCTTTTCCCGGGTCCAGGGTGGAAAACAGCTTCACGCACTTGGCCACGTCCATGGCCGAGCCGCCCCCCACCGCCAGGATCCGGTCCGCCCCCGAGGCCCGGAAGGCCCGGACGCCCTCCGCCACGGACTCACAGGACGGGTTCGGGGAAAAGCCGCTGAAGCGCACCACCCGGATCCCCAGCCGGTCCTGCACGGTGTCGAACCAGCCTCCGATCCTCAGGAAGCGCAGGGCCTCGTCGCAGACCAGGAAAAGGGGCTTCCCGCTCCCCTCCCGCATCAGGCTGTCCAGCTCGGCATACGGGGCCTCCACCCGGACGATTCTCTGTGCCATGGCTCACTCCTCCGCCGGGATCAGCCGGATGATGTCCTTGAAGGGCATGAGCATGCTGTCGCACTCCAGGGCCCGGTGGTGCTCCAGGATCATCCTCGCGGCGTTCTGGATGGCCGGCACCGCGGCCCGCATCAGCTGGTTGGCGTAGATGACCACGTTGGCGCCCCGGGCCTTGAACTCCTCCTCCGTGACGGAGTTGAAGCTGGTGGGCACCAGCACCACGGGGGTGACGGCGTCCTGCGAGCGGAATCTCTCCAGGAACTCAAAGATCTCCGCCGGGTCCTTCCTCCGGCTGTGGATCATGATGGCGTCCGCCCCGGCCTCCGCGAAGGCAAAGGCGCGCTCCAGGGCGTCCTCCATGCCCCGCTCCAGGATCAGGCTCTCGATGCGGGCGCAGATCATGAACTCCCGGGTCTTCTGGGCCTTCTTTCCCGCCCGGATCTTCTCGCAGAAGTGCTCGATACTGTCCTGGGTCTGCTGGACCTCCGTGCCGAAGAGGCTGTTCTTCTTCAGGCCGGTCTTGTCCTCAATGATCACCATGGAGACCCCCAGGCGCTCCAGGGTGCGGACGGTATAAACGAAATGCTCGGTCTTCCCGCCGGTGTCCCCGTCGAAGATGATGGGCTTGGTGGTGACTTCCATGATGTCCTCGATGGTGCGGAAGCGGCTGGTCATGTCCACCAGCTCGATGTCCGGCTTGCCCTTGGCGGTGGAATCGCACAGGGAGGAGACCCACATGGCGTCGAACTGGTGGGCGCCGCCCCCCTGGTACACCACGCTGTTCTCCACCACCAGCCCCGTGAGGCCGTCGTGGGCCTCCATGGCGGTGACCAGCCCCTGGATCTCAATGGCCCGGCGCAGGCGTCCCCGGCGGATGTCCGGCATGGCCAGCTCCGCCCGGGTGCGGCGCTCCAGCTCCCGGTAGCGGTCGTCCCTGGCGTAGGGGAACTCCACCAGCCGCCCCCCGTAGGTGCCCAGCACGGCCAGCACCTCGTCCCGGATGGGCTTCTGGAAGCCCGTGACCCAGTCGTCCCCGTGGACCACCACGTCCGGACGGTATTTCTCCAGGTTCTCCCTGTAGGACAGGGTCCTCTGCTCCACCACTTTCCACACCCCGGCAATGCTCTGGAACATGGCCGCCCGGTCCGCCCAGGGCACCAGGGGGAAGCGCTTGTAGGAGGCCACCGCCTCGTCGGACATCACGCCGATGATGAGCTTCCCCAGCCGTTTTGCCCGCCGGATCAGGGCGATGTGGCCCCCGTGGAGGATGTCCGTGGAGAAGCACAGGTACACCGTGCGGTTCTCCACCTTCCGGAGCCGGGCGGAGACGGCGGCCAGGTCCTCCGGGTTGTCGATCTCGGCGCAGAGGAGATCCTCCACGTCCAGGGCATCGATCCGGCAGGCCCCGTCCAGCACGTTCAGGGCGTTCTCCGCGTAGACCTTCCGCTCTCCCCGCTCGCAGAAGGCGGCAATGCTCTCCAGCCAGCGCCGCCAGTCCTCACGCCGCAGCTTGTACAGCGGCTGGGCGGCCACGGCGTCCTCAAAGAACTCCACCCCCACCTTGACCACCTGTCCGTCCCGGAGCACGGCCTTGAAGTCCTTCTCCGGCAGGGGCAGGGTGGAGGAGACCGCCATGCAGGACCCTTCGTGGGCCAGCACCCGGTCCAGGACCCCGTTCTCGAACACCAGGTCCCCGTGCATCAGCAGGATGTCGTCATCCAGCTGCTCCCGGGCGCACCAGATACTCCAGATATAGTTGGTCTCCCGGAAAACCGGGTTTTTCACAAAGGTGAAACACAGGGGGAGATCCAGGCTGCGGCAGTAGTCCATCAGCACCTCGTCGAAGAGGCCCGTGGTGATCACCACCTCCGTGATCCCCCTGTCGGCGAGCTGCTGCAGCTGCCGGGAGAGGATGGTCTCCCGGGGGGAGATCTCCGTCATGCACTTGGGATGCTCCGAGGTCAGCACCCCCATGCGGGTGCCCAGGCCGGAATTCAGGATCAACGCCTTCATGGAATGCCCTCGTCCTCCTTCTCCCTCCGGGGAGATCCGCTGTATCTTCCGTTCCTTCCGTCCCTTGCGGCAACGCGAAAACAGCGGCCGTTCTGCCGCTGCCATTCTACCATAGTCCGCCTGATTTGACAATATGCGGCGGCGCGGCTCCCGGGCGCGGGAGGAGATGCTGCGCGGCCAAAAACCGCAAATGCTGCGCGGCCAAAAACCGCAAAGGACTTGTTTCTGCCCCTCCTATGGTGTATAATCGTTCCCGAGGAGGGATACACATGAAGTATGAAATCAAGGGTCAGCCCATGCCTGTGGTCATCTGCCAGGTGGACCCCGAGGAGACCATGATCTGCGAGTCCGGCGCCATGAGCTGGATGTCCACCAACATGGAGATGCAGACCAGCGGCGGCGGCATCGGCAAGGTCTTCGGCCGGATGTTCTCCGGGGAGAACATGTTCCAGAACCGCTACACCGCCCGGAAGACGGAGGGCCTCATCGCCTTCGCTGCCAAGTTCCCGGGCGCCATCCTGGCCTTCGACATCACCCCGTCCGCCCCCATCATCTGCCAGAAGCGCTCCTTCCTGGCCTCCACCAGCGGGGTGGATCTGAGCGTGCACTTCCAGGAGCGCCTGGGTTCCGGCTTCTTCGGCGGAGAGGGCTTCATCATGCAGAAGATCTCCGGCAGCGGCACCGCCTTCATCGAGATCGACGGCTCCACCGTGGAGTACAACCTGGCCCCCGGTCAGCAGATGCTCATCGACACCGGCTACCTGGCCATGATGGACGCCACCGTGAAGATGGAGATCCAGCGGGTCAAGGGCGTGAAGAACGTGCTGCTGGGCGGCGAAGGGCTGTTCAACACCCTGGTCACCGGCCCCGGACGCGTGGTCCTGCAGACCATGCCCGTCTCCAACTTTGCCGCGGCCATCGCCGCCCTGATCCCGTCCAAGAACTGAGCCGCGTCCCGGCAGCCCCACATGAAGAAAAGCGCCTGTCCTCTCCGGAAGATCCTCCGGCGGGGGCAGGCGTTTTTGGATCAGAGGGGTGCCGCGGGCGGATCCGTTGAAGAATGGCCGTCCCCCGCTTGCTCCGGGGAGGGCACGCCCTCCGTCAGTCACCCTCCACCACGGGGGTTTCGGGCTCCACCGACGGATACCACGCGAAGTATTCCACGGCCGCCTCCGGCTCCGTCCGGAGGATGAACGCCACCGTCATGCCGGGATCCGTCAGCTCCAGGTAGCGGGTCTGCTCCGTGGTGATCGTCCCCATGCAGAACAGCTCGCCCATCTGCGCCGCCGCGGCCGGATTCAGCTTCTCCGCAAAGGCCCGGGCTTTGGCCACCGCCGCCTGGACCAGCTCCTGGTCGATCCCGGCGGGGTCGGCGTCGTCCAGGGACAGCCAGACCCAGGGGGCATACAGCTCCTCCACACTGTTCAGGTTCCCGTCCTCGTCAAAGGTGAGATAGTAGGAGGCGCCCTCCGGGTTGTCCAGGTTCATGCAGACGGTGCTCCCCATGAGCCAGCCCGACCGGGCCGCCTCGGGGTCCACGGGGAAGCCCATCTCCGTCAGCACCTCCGTCGCCCGGTCGAACCACGCCTCCCAGGCATCCGCATCCAGATCGATCTCCGCCTGGAACACGTCCTGGGCCGGCACCACCTGGTATTCCTCGGGGTCAAAGGGTTTCACGCTGCTGGTGCCGTAATCCCCCAGGGTCAGGCCGGCGCGGACCGTCACCTCACGCTCCGCCCCGTCCCAGTAGGTGGAGGTCACCTTCACCTCCGCCTCCACGGCGGTGAGCCTACCCTGTCCGTCCAGGGTGAAGGAGGCGTCCACCGCCTGCAGGGTCCAGCGCACGGTACCGCCGGTGAGGGCCTGGGTCACCGTGACGTACTGGTCAAAGGCGGTGTGGTTGTCCCCGGCGTCCTCCCGCTCCACTCCGTCGTGGAACCAGCGGTCGGAGAGATAGTTGGCGGCCAGGTTCAGGGCGCTCACCGCCACGCCGGGGATGTCCTCGCCGGCCAGGACGACGTGCACCGTCTTCCCGCCTTCCGCGTCCGTCACCGTGACGGCGCCCTCCGGCAGGAGAGCCCCCAGCTGTCCCACCAGGCTGCCGCCCAGGTCCACCATGGCCCGGAGCTGGGTGGTGGAACGCAGCAGGCTGTTCTGGGCCGTGTCGCTGCCGCGGCGGTAGATGCCGGGCCAGTACGCCTCCATGACGGTGTACATGCCCTCCTCGTCCGCGATGATGGTCCAGCCGTTCTTCAGGGTGCCGCCGTCCCGCTTGGGCGTCTCCAGGTCCAGCCCGTAGAAGGAGCGGAAGCCGTCCTGGACGTAGTTCAGCCTGGCGATCTTGAAGAGCCTGCCCTCCAGGGTGAAAACCGCCTCCCCGGTGACGGTGACGTTGTCGGTATCAAAGAGCAGCGCACAGCCGCTGTTCCACAGTTCTGCCAGGGGATCCTCCGCCATGGCGGCGGTGGAGAAGACGATGCAGAGCAGCAGGGCGGCTGTGCAGATGATGGCTTTGATGGAACGCATGATGTTTCCTCCTGTCGCTTGATTGGGAATGGGTCAACCGTACATCAGACGAACGCCGGGACCGGTTTCTTCCCGTTTCCGCGGCGCCGGAACGCAATGTGTGTAAATTCACCGGGAGCGGGGGTCCTTCCTGCCGCTTTTCCGTCTTTTCCCGGAGGACGGGATATGCTATACTGTTCCCGGAAGACAATGGAACCGATGCATGGGACCCGCAGGGAGGGGAGCAGCATGGAACTGGACAGGCTTTCGGAACGGGTATGGATCCATCCCTACGAGGAGGAACGGGACAGGCCCAACCTCATCTATATCCGGGGAGACCGCTGGAACCTGGCGGTGGATGCGGGGCACTCCGCCGCCCATCTGGCGGAGTTCTACCAGGCGCTGGAGGCGGAGCATCTGGGCCTCCCCGCCCTCACCGTCCTCACCCACTGGCACTGGGACCACACCTTCGCCATGCACGCCGTCCACGGCCTGTGCCTGGCCAACGAGCGCACCAACGCCCACCTGCTGGATTTCCGGCGGAAGCTGAGCCGGGAGGGCCGGGAGGCGTTTCTCGGCCTGCACGAGAGCGTCCGCCGGGAGTACGCCGGGGACAGGCCGGTGGTCATCGTGCCGGCGGACCTCACCTTCTCCGGGGAGATGCACCTGGATCCCGGGGGCTGTCCCATCCGGGTGTTCCAGGCGGAGAGCCCCCACACCGACGACGCCACCCTCATCCTGCTGGAGGAGGAGAGGATCCTGTGCACCGGGGACGCCGACAGCGGTCCCTTCCCCCACTGGAGAAAAAATCCCGCCCTGGCCCGGAAGCTGGCGGAGACCATCCGCGCCACCGGGGCGGCGTGCTGCATCACCGGCCACTGGACGCCCCTCACCACCGAGGAGATGATCCACGACCTCCTGGAGGACCAGCCGGAGGGCGAGTGACCCTCCGTTCCAGCGAAAACGCCTGCCGCACCGCCGTGATGTCCGACGGGAGCAGGCGTTTTCCTGTGGGCCCGTGAGGGCCGCTCAGACCCCCTGGGCGCGAAGCTTGCGGAATTTGTCGGACTTGCTGTCCAGCAGGGCGAAGGAGGCCTCGGTGGGAATGTCGTTGACGCCGGAGGCCATGTAGTTGCGCAGCACGCCCACCAGCACGAAGGGGCGCACGAACACGCTGTGCAGGATGTTCCAGAGGATCAGGCCCGCCAGACCGGCGCAGATGAGCATCAGGGTCCTGGGGTCCTTCAGGGCCTCCACCGTGGCGCTGCCGCCCTCCTCCACGGCCAGCTCGCCGAACTCGGCGGCCAGGGCCGTGAAGATCTGCGGCATGGCGCTGAAGATCACATAGAAGATGCCGAAGAAGACGCCGCCGATGATCGCCAGGGACGCAAGGCCCATGCCGAAGACCCGGCCCAGGTTCTTCGCCAGGGTCTTCCCATGCTTGAAGAAGAGCACGGCGCCCTCGCAGGTGGCCTTCACCGCGGTCTGGTCCTTCCGGAAGAAGATCCAGCCCAGGCAGCAGTCGCACAGGTAGTTCACCACCACCTGGATGGCGGTGTCGATGGCGCTGGCGACCTGGTTGCCCGTGTCGCCGCCCACCGACTTGCCCAGAGCGGTCAGGCCCCGGCCCAGCTGGCGGAAAATGCCGCTGATGATGCGGGTGGCGGCGAAGTACAGGGCCACCGTGGCAAAGCGCTCCTTTACAATGGCCTTGCCCTCCCCCAGCACATCCTCCGGCAGGCTGTCCTCCGTGACGGCCCGGGTCATCATGGCGATCTGTCCGGCCTTGTAGGTGTAGGAGATAAAGCGGGTGGCCACCACCACCACCACAATGCCCAGCACCAGCCCGATGAGCAGGCCGATGAGCCCCTTGTCGCCGATCTTGTCCAGCAGCAGGAAGCCGCCGACGGTCAGCGCCACCAGGGCCAGCCAGGCCAGCACCTCAAAGAGCACCCGGTGCAGGGAGAAGGTCAGGGTCTTTGTGTAGATTTCCTTGTTGGTCATGGTTTTTCTCCATCTGTCTTTTTTGATCCGGGCACACGCGTCAGCGTTTGTCCTTGTCGATGAATTCCAGCACCAGCACGGACAGCAGGGCGAAGGCGGCGGCAAAGACGCCCAGCGCGATCCAGTTGTCCACGATGTTCGACTTCGAGCTCTCATAGGCCGGGTTGCGGGCGCCCTGTGCGGTGGCCGTCTGCACCGCGGTGCGGACCCTTTCCTCCCCCAGGAGCTCCAGCACCTCGCCCACGGTGAAGCGCAGGGTGAAAGAGTGGTCCCGCTGCCCCTGCAGCGCCTCGCTGGCGTTCATCACGTCGACGAGCTGTCCCAGGGTGACGGACGGCGTCATGGCCTGAGCCGTCTCCCCCTCGCCTGCCGGAGCCGGGAACATCACAGCCGCCAGGAACTCCGCCAGCTCCCGCACGGTCATGTGCAGTTCGATGGGCTCATCCCGTCTCTCCCGGAAGACGTCGCTCTCACTCAGGACATCAACGAGCTGTCCCAGGGTGACGGCGGGGGTCATGACCGCGTCCTCCGCGTCCGACGCCAGGAAGGTGCGGATGAAGTCAGGCAGCCTGTCCTCCATGCCGAAGACGCGGAGCATGTCCCCCAGCGCGTCGGAGAGCTTCCTGGAGGGGGCGAGCTCCACGTCCCGGTATTTCGCCATCCCCGGCGAGTTCAGCAGATCCAGGAGCTGTCCCAGGGTGATGGGAGGCAGTTCCCCCTCGAGGCCTGTCATGCGCAGTGCCTGCTCCAGCAGGTCCGCCGCCGGCATGGCGGGGGCGATCTCCATGTCCCGGTACTTTGCCATGGCCGGCGTGTTCAGCAGATCCATGACCTCCCCCAGGGTGACGGTGCCGCCCACCTCCTGGTCCCGCATGCCCACCAGGGTCTTCCATCCGGTGGACATGGGCTGCTCATTGTAGCCGGACTGGGCACAGATCGCCTTGACGCCGTAGCTGGAGATGGTGAGGCCGGCCAGGCTCTGGCTCCACGCGGGCAGGGGCAGGAGGGTGCCGGAGAACACCAGCTGGAAGATCAGCACGAAGGGCATCACCGTCATGGCGCCGGTGGTGGTGTGGGAGATGCTGGAGATAAAGAGGCTCATCATGTCCGAGGCATAGGTGATGAGCATCAGGCTGATGCCGATATCCAGGATCATGGAGGAGGTGATGAAGCCCTCCTCGGGGAACATCACGCCCGTGAGGAGGAGCACATACATGGTCAGGGCGGTCTGCATCGCGCACAGCAGGAACTGATAGATCATGTGCGCGGCGATGTAGGAGGATACGTGCATGCCGGAGCGGTGTTCCCGCTTGACGATGGCCCGTTCCCGGCAGACGGACTGGATGGAGTTGAAGGACCCGTTCCAGATGCCCACGCAGGTCAGGGCGAAGCCGCCGAAGAGGCTGCCCTCCATGGTCACAAAGAAGTTGCCGCGGATCACCAGGCTCACCAGCATCGCTATGACGGCCGCCATGGGAAGCACTTTCCAGTCGCTCTCGTTCACGAAGAAGCGCAGCTGCTTCCCCAGGTAAATGCCGACCTGGTTGTACCGGCCCAGATGGCGGATCTTGCGGCCGCGGGTTTTCTCTGCTGCATTCGTCTCAGCCATGCTGCGCCACCTCCGCATACTTCATGATGAACTCGTCGGCCCGGCCGTCGCCGCCCTCCTCCTGGCGGTTGATGGACTTGACGATCTCTTCCATCTTTTCCTTGCCGAAGAAGGTCCGGGCCTCCCCGATGGGGCCGAAGTAGGCCAGACGGCCGGTGCGGTTGGAGTCCTTGGCCAGGACGATCACATCGTCGAACAGGTCGATGACCCGGTCCGGGGTGTGGGTGATGACCACCACGATCTTGCCCTGGTCCGCGATGCTCCGCAGCTGCAGGAACAGCTCCCGGGCCATGACGCCGTCCAGGCCGCTGTCCGGCTCGTCCAGGATGAACAGGGTGGGATTGGAGATGAACTCCATGGCGATGGAAAGGCGCTTGCGCTGGCCGCCGGAGAGCTTCACCACCAGGTTGTTCTTCACGGGGGTGAGGCCGAAGATCTTCATCACGTCCTCCACCCGCTCCGCCCGCTGGGCCTTGGTGAACTCCTTGGGCAGGCGCAGGCAGGCGGCGTCCATCAGGGTGCGGTAGACGCTGTCGGAGCCCCGCATCAGGTCCAGCTGGGGCACGAAGCCGATGTCATACTGCATCTCCTTGTAGTGCTTGTAGAGGTTTTTCCCGTTGAGCACCACCTCCGCCTTGGCCCGCTCGTAGCCGTTCACGGCGTTGAGGAAGGTGGTCTTGCCCGCGCCGGAGCCGCCCAGCAGCAGCACCATGTGCCCGGGTTTGATGTACATATGGATGTCCCGGAGCAGGTACTTTTTCTTGAAAGCCTCGGTGGCGGTGCGTGCCTCCAGGTTCACCGTCAGGCCCTGGTCCAGCACCATGGCCTTGGTCCCGGAGAAGAAGTTTGCCATGGCGCTGCGCCGGTCCTGCACCGTCCACTGGGGCTGATACTTCTTCAGCCAGCCCCACAGCATGGCCATCAGGGCGGAGAAGGGCAGCCACAGCAGGACCCACCACCGGCTCTTGCCGTAGACGTCGCACAGGCCCATGATCACGCGGATGTAGAAGATCCCGCTGATGGACCACAGCACCAGCTCCAGGACCATCAGTCCCATGAGCACTTCGATGGGCGTCTCCGGATTGGTGAAGAGGATCACGATGTTCACCAGCATGCGCGCCACCGAGCTGGCTGCCGCGTTGCGGCCCTCCGGCTCGCGGTCCGCGGCCTCGCCCATCTTCACTTCCCGCATCACGGGGATCAGGGCCCACCAGCCCTTGATGCCGCACTTCCGGAAGATGCCCCAGGCACCGGCGAAGTACAGCAGCGACAGCACGATCATGCTCGGGCTGTCCAGGTTGGCGTCGATCAGGATATCCCCGATCAGGTTCAGGATGCTTCCGACAGTCATGCAACTCCCCCTCGCACTCTGGTTTTCGGGCCGCCTGCCCGGGTCTGACGCTGGGATGAAAACGCGGAAATACAAACAGTAGTTGCTTAATCGTTGATTGTAGATCTGTCAATCCAACAAATGTCCATCATGTCAGGGGCAGCGGCGCAGGGCGTCCGTCCCCCCGGCGGAGCATGCCCTCCTTTATTTCCGCCCCTCCAGGATGGTCTGGATGAAGGCCCGGGAGCGCTCCTGCCGCGGGTTTTCGAAGAAGCTCCGGGTGTCGCCGCTCTCCACCACGCTGCCCTGCTCCATGAACACCACCTTGTTGGAGACGTTCCGGGCGAAATCCATCTCGTGGGTCACCACCAGCATGGTCATGCCCTCCTGGGCCAGGGTGCGCATCACCCCCAGCACCTCCCCGATGAGCTCCGGGTCCAGGGCGCTGGTGGGCTCGTCAAAGTAGATGATCTCCGGGGAAAGGGCCAGGCCCCGGGCGATGGCCACCCGCTGCTGCTGGCCGCCGGAGAGCATGGAGGGATAGCTGTTCAGCCTGTCCGCCATGCCCACCCGCTCCAGGGCCTCCACGGCGATGGTCACCGCCTTCGCCCTGTCCATCCTGGCCCCCGCGGTGAGGCCCAGGGTGACGTTCTGCAGCACGGTCTTGTTCAGGAAGAGGTTGTAGCTCTGGAAGACGAAGGCGGTCTTCTTGCGGATCCGGGCGATGTCCGCCTTGCGGGCGTTGTGCAGGTCCACCCGCTCCCCGTCGAAGACCAGGGTGCCGCTGTCCGCCCGCTCCAGGAAGTTCAGACACCGCAGGAAGGTGGTTTTCCCGGAGCCGCTGGGGCCCAGGATGGCCACCACATCCCCCTTTTCCACCGACAGATCGATGCCCCGGAGCACCTCCGTCTCTCCGAAGCGCTTGGTCACCTGCAAGGCCTCCAGCATCATTTGATCACACCTCCGTAGCCGGCCAGTTTCCGCTCTCCCAGGTGCTGCAGCCAGGTCAGCAGGGTGCAGAAGGCCAGGTAGATCAGGGCCACCTCGGTGTAGAGTCCCAGGGACTCATAGACCCGGCCATTGATGACCTGGGCCTCGCGGAACATCTCCGTCACGGTGATGGTGGCCGCCAGACTGGTGCCCTTGAGCATGGAGATCAGGGAGTTGGAGAGGGCCGGGAAGGCGGTGCGGAAGGCCTGGGGCAGCACCACCCGGGTCATGATCTGCAGGTAGCTCAGCCCCACGCAGTAGCCCGCCTCCACCTGTCCCACCGACACGCTCTCCAGGGCGCCCCGTACGGTCTCCGCCATGTAGGCTCCCTCGTTGAAGCCGAAGACCAGCACCGCCGTGGGAAAGGCCGGCAGCACGATCCCCACGCTGGGCAGGCCGTAGAAGACCAGATAGAGCTGCACCAGCAGCGGCGTCCCGCGGATCACCCAGATGTAAAAACGGCAGAGCTGCCGGAGCACCCTCACCTTTGCATACTGGATCAGGGCCACCGCCACCGAGATGAGCAGGGCCAGCAGGAAGGACAGGATGGTCAGGGGCACCGTCACCCGGACGCCGTACTCCAGCAGTTTCGGGAAGGAGTCCGCCAGGATGTTCCACAAACGTTCTGTCATGACAATGATTCTCCGGGGCCGGGGCTGTGCGGCTTTTCCGCCTTCCCGGCCCGTCTTTCGTTTTTCGGCTTCCATGTCCCCAGCAAAACCGCGGGGGAAGTTCCCCCGCAGCGCCGGGTATACTCAGGTCAGTCCGGCCGGGTCAGGTCCAGGCCGAAGTACTTGATGGAGATGGCCGCCAGGGTGCCGTCCTGCCGGGCCTGCTCCAGGATCTCGTTGATCCGCGCCAGCAGGGCCGCGGAGCCGGGGCCCTTGCGCACGGGGAAGGCCACCGGGTCGCCGGGGAGCACCTGGACGATCTTGACCTTCTCCCGATCCTCGGGGTGCTGGTTCAGGTAGTCCTCGATGGACACCTGGGCATTGATGGTGGCGTCCACCCGGCCGTGGACCAGCAGCTCCATGGTCTCCCCCAGGGTGGAGACATAGGTGACCGTGGCCCCCTTCTCCTCCGCCAGCTGGGCGTAGGTGGAGGAGGCGGAGTTCGCCGTGGTGCGGCCCTGCAGGTCGTCCACGGTGTGAATGTCCTCGTTGTCCGCCGCCACCACCAGCACCTTGTGGGTGTAGACATAGGGGGTGGAGAAGTCATATTTCTCCGCCCGCTTCGGGTTGTAGCCCACGCCGTTGCAGGCGATGTCAAAGCGGCCGGAGTCCACCCCGGCCAGGATGGCGTCCCAGTCCGTCTCCTGGAAGCCCGCCTCCACCTGCAGCCCGGCGGCCAGGAGCTGTCCGATCTCCACATCCAGGCCCACCAGTTTCCCGGACTCATCGTGGTAGGTCCAGGGCGCCCAGTTGCCCTCGGTGGCGATCACCAGAGTCCCCCGCGCCTGGATCTGGGTCAGCAGATCCTCCTGCGCCTGGGGCGCCGCCGTGGCCTCGGGCTGCGCCGGGGCCTCCTGCCGCCAGCCCACGCCCAGAGCGTAGAGCACCGACACCACCAGCAGCAGGCACAGAGCCGCGATGGCCACAGTCCGCCAAATCATAAGCTGTCGTTTTTCGTTCATTGCTTTTCCTCGTCTTTCTTTGTCGATGATGGTTTTCGGGGGATCTCCCCCTCTGTCCCCCGGGACGGGCGACTACGACAGAATAACATATTCTTCCCCTTGAATCAAGGGATTCTCCCCCCCTGTCGGGAAATTCCGAGAAAAAAACTCGGGAATCGGCCGGAGAGGGGGGCAGCGGCAGGCAGACGGCCGGGAGGACCGCGGCTCAGGACAGCGAAAAAAGCCGCGGCACGAAGCCGCAGCCGCCGGGGGCGTCTCAGTCCTCCTCCCCGGCCTTGAAGTTGTAGATGGGCCTGATCCGGGAGACGATCTCCGCGGTGGGGCCGATGTGGGCGACGATCTCGTCCATGGGCTTGTAGGCGAAGGGGGACTCATCCAGGGTGCCCTTGTTGACGCAGCTGGTGAAGATGCCCTCCATGGCCTCCCGGTAGTCCTTCATGGAGATGGTCTCCCGGGCCTCGGCGCGGGACATGAGCCGGCCGGCCCCGTGGGGGGCGGACTCGTTCCAGTCCGGGTTGCCCTTTCCCAGGCAGATCAGGGCGCCGTCCCGCATGTTGATGGGGATCAGCAGGCGCTCCCCGGCCCGGGCGGAGACCGCGCCTTTCCGCAGGATGCCCCGCTCCAGGTCGATGTAGTTGTGGATGGTCTCGAACTGCTCCACGGCGTGGAGCTTGCACTTCTTGAGGATGACCTCCGTGATGATCTGGCGGTTCAGCATGGCGTAGCGCTGCATGACCCCCATGTCGTGGAGGTAATCCCGGAGCAGGTCTCCCTCGCACCAGGCCACCTCAAAGGGGACGTCCGCCCTCCCCTCGGGCAGGGTGGGCTTCCACTTGGCCAGGCGCTTCTGGATCTCGCCGCTCCGGCCCTCGGCCTGCAGCTGCTCGATGAAGGCCTTGCGCTGGGCGGCGATCTCCTGCTTCAGCTGCTTTCCCTTGCCGTTCCGGTCCTCGTAGGCCTTCCGCTGGTAGTACTCCGCCACGTCCTTGCCGGTGCGCCGGGAGCCCGTGTGCACCACCAGCCAGACAGCCCCGGTCTCGTCCCGGTCCAGCTCCCAGAAATGGTTGCCGCCCCCCAGGGTGCCCAGGCTGTGGTCGAAGACCTCCGGGGAGACCTTGCAGCCGGGCTTGTGGAAGCAGCGCAACTCCTCCACCCCCATATCCGCCGCCCAGGCGTGGGGGGTCGTCCGCAGGCGCATGCCCGCCGGCACCTCCGCCTGGCTGACGCTGTCGAAGCGGGGCAGGTCGATGCGGGTCTCCTCGAGCCGGGTGGCCAGCATGCCGCAGCCGATGTCCACCCCCACCAGGTTGGGGATGACCTTGTCCGTGACGGTCATGGTGGTGCCGATGACGCAGCCCGCCCCGGCGTGGCAGTCCGGCATGATGCGGACCCGGGATCCCGCGGCGGAGGGCTGGTCCATCAGGTTGGCGATCTGGGCGGCGGTGGCCTCGTCCAGCCGGTCCGTGAAGACCTTCGCCGTGTTGAAGGTTCCGCTGATCTCAATCATGTTTCATCTTCCTTGTCTGTCTGGTTCCATGGGCCGTCCGGCGCCTCCATCCGCTCCAGGTAAGCGGGCGGGACGAAGCGGGTCAGCCACACCCCGTTGGCGGAACGCCAGAAGGGGAAGCCGTGCTCCGCCATCAGCCCGGTGTCCACCCGGAACAGGGCCGGGGTCCCGTGCCGCCGCCCCACCTTCAGGGCCGTGGGCACGTCCGGGGAGAGGTGCACATGGAGCCGGCCCATGGGCCGCAGCCCCTCCCGGAGAATGGCCGGGACGGAGCGCTCCCCGGTGCCGTGGTAGAGCACCGCCGGGGGCGCCGTCTCCTCCGGTTCCACATCCACCCGGACGGAATGCCCCTGGCTGGCCCGGATCAGGCTGTGATCCTCATTGAAGGCGTAGCGCTGCTTCTCATCCTCCGCCACGATGCGCTCCAGGGTCTCCCGGTCCATGGGCCGGGTGCGGCTGACCCCCGCGATGAGCTCGTCCACCCGGGCCCAGCCGTGCTCGTCCAGGGCGATGCCGGCGGCCTCCGGCTTGTGCCGGAGCACCAGAGCGATGAACCTGCTGGTCCTGGTCAGATCGTCGTGCATGTCATTGCTTCCCTCCGTGGAAGATCAGCTGAAAGTAGTTGTAGAGATGGGGTTTCACGCTGGTGTGGTCGTGGCCGGTCTGCCGCATCACATGGGTGAGGAAGGGCTCGCCGTTGTCCCGGAGGATCTGCCGGTAGCTGTCCGGGAAGGTGGTCACCACTCCGTCCGCCAGGGAGGAGCTGATGAGCAGGATCGCCGGCTTTGCCTCCGCCGGGAAGCGCATCTCCTCCGGGGTGATCTGTCCCGGGTGCATGGGGGAGCCGGGGATCTCCGTGAGTCCCGGCGCCGGGCACACCGCCCCGATGTATCCGAAGGTCTCCGGGAGCCGGAAGCCGATGAACAGCGCCTCCCGGCCGCCCATGGAGAAGCCCGTGACGGCCGTGTTCTCCCGGCCCTTCGCCGCGGGGAAGTTCGCCTCGATGAAGGGCATCAGGTCTGTGGTGAGGTCGTTGATGAAGTTGTCGTAGGCCAGGGAGTTGGCGAGGTCCATCCCCGTGCACCGGGGCAGGTCCGGGTCGCAGAGGATGTAGGGCAGCACCACGATCATCTCCTCCGCCTTCCCGTCCAGCTGGAGGTTGGTGAGGATCCGGGGCAGCGCCACCACCTCCCGGGCCATCCAGTCCTCGGTGTCCCAGAAGCCGTGGAGGAGGTACAGCACCGGATATTGTCTCCCCGGCTCCGGGTCCAGGGGCAGCAGCACGTTCACCGGGGTGTCCCGCCGGGCGGTGTTCGAGTAGTAGCTGTACTTCCGGAAGCGGGGGTACGCCACGCCCTCCCGCTCCGCATCATAGCCCGCCGGGGGCAGTTCCGCAATCAACTCCTGGTATACCGTCATGGTGTCGTCCTCCTCCCCGGCGTCCGCCGCGGCGGCCGCCATTTCCTCCGGGATCCCCGGGATCAGTGAACAGACCGCCAGCCCCACGGCCAGCAGCAGAACAAGCCGGTCTCTCAGCCGCATGCCGGTCCCTCCCCGTGTTTTTCCGTGTTCTGTCTGTATCATAGACAGGGCGCCGTTCTTTGTCAAGGGAGGCGGAAGCCGGCGCCCCGCCTGCCCGGGCTGCGGAAAAGGCCGCGAAAAAAGCCGGGTGCGCGCGGCATCCGGCCAATGGGTTCCAGAAAAGTCACGCCTTTTCGGCGGAGCCGGGCTTCGCCCTGTCCCCTGCCCGCAGCCAGGCGGGAAGATGGAGCTTCTTGCCCCGGCTGGAGAGCACCACGCTCTGCAGCAGGATGAAGAAGCACAGCATGGCGCCGGTGGTGATGGACTGCCACCAGGGCTCCCGCAGGCCGGAGGTCACCACGATGGACTTGATGGTGGTCAGGGTCAGCACCCCGAAGAGGGTGCCGATGACATTGCCCACGCCGCCGGTGAGCAGGGTGCCGCCGATGATGGAGGAGGCGATGGCGTTCATCTCCGAGGCGGTGGCGTTGGTGGCGTTGCCGGCGCCGGTGTGCATCATGAAGACGAAGCCGGCGATACCCGCCAGGGTGCCGGAGATCAGGTGGGCCAGGAAACGGGTCCTGCGGACGTTGATGCCCAGCATCAGGGCGCTCTGCCGGTTGCCGCCCACGGCGTAGAAGCCGCGGCCGGTCTTTCCCCAGCGCAGCAGGGCGAAGATCACGGCCACCACCGCCAAGGCGATGATCACGCCGATCTCCACCTTGGCGGGGATCATGACCCCCTTCTTGTTGGGGGAACCCAGCCAGGGGATCTCCAGGCGCTGCTGCAGGGTCTCGATGATGCTGCCGGTGGCCTTCTGCGGCTGGACGCTGATGATGGTGATCATGCCCCGGGCGAAGAACATGCCCGCCAGGGTGATGATGAAGGGCTGGATCTCCAGGAAGGCGATGAGGGCCCCCTGGACCAGGCCGAAGGCCACGCCGATGCCCAGGGCAGCCACGGCGGCCAGGAAGATCCGCATGCCGTCGGAGAGATTCGCGTCGGGCCACATGCTGCCGTTGAGGATCATGACCCCCACCATGGCCACCAGGGCGGTGACGCCGCCCACGGAGATGTCGATGCTGCCGGTGATCATCACCACGGTGAGGCCGCAGGAGATGATGATCAGGAACGCGTTCTCATTGAACATGTCGAAGATCTGCTGCGGCTTGAGGAAGCCGCCGCCGAAGGCCAGCATGGCCACGGCGTACATCACCAGGAAGATCCCGATGGTGATGCTCATGAGCAGGATGGTGTCGGTGATAGGTTCCCGCTTTTTGACGGGAGCGGCGGGCTGCAGGTTCGTCATGGTCAGGCCGCCTCCTTTCCGGCGCCGGCGGTGCCGCCCCGGGCAGCCAGCCTGTTCCTCACGGAGCTGAACCAGGCCTTCACCACCGGAGAGCCCAGCACCACCAGCAGGATGATGACCACGGCCTTGTAGGCCTTCACGTCGGTGGAGGAGACCTTCATGGCGTAGAGGGTGATGGTCAGGGCCTGGATGACGTAGGCGCCCAGCACCGAGCCGATCATCTTGAACTTGCCGCCTCCCAGGCTGTTGCCGCCGATGGCCACGGCCAGGATGGCGTCCATCTCCACGTTGAGGAGCAGGGTCTCATGGTTGATGAGCTGCAGGCGGCTGACGCCGATGACGCCGGACACCGCGCAGCACAGGCCCAGCAGGATGAAGGCCAGGAGCTTCATGCCGATGGCGTTGATGCCGTTGAGCCGGGCCGCCCCCTGGTTGATGCCCACCGTCTGCATGTACAGCCCCATGGTGGTGAAGCGGAACACCAGGGCGAAGAAGAGCCCCATGAGGCAGACGATGAGGATGGGGGTGGGCACGGGGACCCCCGGGATGAAGCCGCCGATGGCCTTGATGATGGCGCTGTCCACCGTGGGGGTGGCGCCGCCGTTGATCCAGTAGGCGATGGAGCGGCCGCAGGTGAAGAGGATCAGGGTGGCGATCATGGGCTGGATGCGGAACACCGACACCAGGGTGCCGTTGAAGGCCCCGAAAAGCATGGCCACCACGCAGCACACGGCGAAGCCCCCCAGCACCAGCCAGGGGTTGATCTCCGTCCCGCTCTTGAGCACTTTCACGAAGGCGCTGCCCGCGATGGCGGCGAGGCAGCCCACGGAGATGTCCTGTCCGCCGGAGGCGGCCGTCACCAGGGTCATGCCCATGGCCAGGATCACCAGCTCGGAGGCGCCGTTGAGGATGCTGATCAGGTTGCCCTGCAGCACCGGGTTGCCGTCGTTGTTGGTGGCGATCTCCACCGAGAAGAAGCTGGGGTCCCGGAACAGGTTGAAGATGACCAGCAGTCCCAGAGCGATCAGCGGCACCAGGAGCTGCGCGTTGTTCTGGAAGAAGGTGCTCTTTTTCTTCTGTACGGCGCTCATCTCACTCGCCTCCTCCCGCAATGGTGTACATGACGTGGTCCTGGGTCAGCTCGTCCCCGGTGAGCTCGCCCACGATCTTCCGGTCCCGCATGACGATGAGCCGGGAGCAGGTGCGGAGCATCTCCTCGATCTCCGAGGAGATGAAGGTGATGCTCATGCCCTCCTCGGCCAGCTTCAGCACCAGGCGCTGGATCTCCGTCTTGGTGCCCACGTCGATGCCCCGGGTGGGCTCGTCCAGGATGAGGTATTTGGGGTGGGTCAGCAGCCAGCGGGCCAGGATGACCTTCTGCTGGTTGCCGCCGGAGAGGGACCTGATGGGGGTCTCCTTGGAGGCGGTCTTGATGTCCAGGGCCGCGATGTACTCGTCGGCGAAGGCCTCCTGCTGGGCCCGGGACATGGGGTGGAAGAAGCCCTTCATCACCTGCAGGGCCAGGATGATGTTCTCCCGCACCGACAGATCCGCGATGATGCCGTCCCGCTTCCGGTCCTCCGGCAGGTAGCCGATGCCCTGGTGCATGGCCTGCACCGGCCGGGTGATCTTCACCGGTCTGCCCCCCGCGGTGACATGGCCGCCCGTCACCCGGTCCGCCCCGAAGATGGCCCGGACGCTCTCGCTGCGGCCGGAGCCCAGCAGGCCCGTGAAACCGTTCACCTCGCCCTTGGCGATGTGGAAGTCGAAGGGCTTCGCCTCCGTGCTGGACAGGCCCTCCGCCCGGTAGACCTCCTCGGCCTGCGCGGCCGCGGCGGCGTCCTTGTGGATGACGGACAGGCTCTCCAGCTCCTC
>JAEEGL017412598.1_pt1 | contig 19389 bp, 11 predicted proteins | sample 9134231 | NCBI WGS metagenome assembly JAEEGL01 (sample SAMN16246548, study PRJNA631951) | gut metagenome | biome: gut microbiome; feature: rumen; material: fiber-attached | host: Bos | place: Iran: Karaj | collected 2018-10
AACGGCGATGCCCGTACCGTCACTCTCAAGAACGCAAAGGTCAGCATAGACATATCCACTAAAGGAGCCATTCCCGTATCAGCCGTTCTCTACGGATACAAGGAACAGGACGGGACTGACGTAACCCTCTTCAACCAAAATGAGATAAGCCTCAATTTCCTTCTTGACGGCAAGAACGAAAACATTAAGACCAGGGACCTCTATTTTGAACCGGTCATGAAGACTGACAGTTCAGTCGTGATGCGCCTTGCCGTTCAGGGACACGGTTATATTGACTTCAGCTATGGGCTTAAGACTGACAGCCACCTTCTGGACCTCAGAATCAAGGCACAAGGAATGGACAATTTTTTCAGCACGGACCTCAACAGTATCTCCATTGACTGGATCCAGAACCTGCGCCAGCATGAAAAAGGCTTTGAGTTCGAACAGAGATACACCACCCTCACATACAAACTGACAGATAAGATAAGGTCTAAGATCATAGGCATGAGAAAGACCACCTCCAAGACCGGAGTGGAAGAACCTATTGACTGGATAGCTTACAAGAACCAGTTTTTCTCATGCATCCTTGCATCTGACCAGACCCTTACCGGCGCCACCCTTTCAGGCCTCACCTACCAGAAAGGCAGGGGTTACATGAAGAAATTCCAGAGTAAGGCCAACACCTCATTCGACCCCACAGGCAGCGAACCCACCACCATGCACTTCTATTTCGGGCCCAATGACTACGCTCTCCTCAAGGCCGAGAGCAAGCTGATATCCGGCAACAGGAAGTTCCGTCTCAACAGGGTCATAGATTTAGGTTGGCCTGTGGTACGTGAGATGAACCGTTTTCTCATCATGCCTCTCTTCAACCTACTCTCCAGATGGAATCTCAACATGGGAATAGTGATACTGCTCATGACACTCATCGTAAAGGCACTTGTATTCCCTGCACAGTTCAAATCCTTCATGTCATCAGCCAAGATGCGTGCCCTCAAACCATACGTGGATGAAATAAGCGCCAAGTACCCCAAGCCTGAGGACGCCATGCAGAAACAACAGGAAACTATGGCCCTATATAACAAATATGGTGTAGGACTTATGGGAGGCTGTCTGCCTTCATTGGTACAGATGCCTGTATGGATGGCCTTCTTCTTCTTTGTACCCAACGCCATAGAGCTTCGTCAGGAGAGTTTCCTCTGGGCTACTGACTTGACCGGATTCGACGATATTATAAGCTGGAGTAAGGCTATTCCTCTCATCGGTACACATCTGAGCATATTCTGCGTACTGTTCTGTGTCACCAACATCATCAACACCATCATTTCCATGAGGCAACAGCAACAGGCTCCGGGACAGGAGGAGCAGATGAAAATGATGAAATGGATGATGTACCTCATGCCGGTAATCTTCTTCTTCTCGTTCAACAACTACTCATCCGGACTATGCTACTACTATTTCATTTCAGGTCTTGTAAGCATACTCACCATGATCTGGCTGCGTCGTTCCACTGATGAGAAGGAGATACTCGCCAAACTGGAAGCCAACTACCAGGCTTCCCGCAACGACCCCCAGAAACAGAAGAAGGCGAGCAGCATGATGGCCCGCCTTGAAGCTATGCAGAAAGAGCAGCAGCGTCTTCAGGAGCAGCAGAGAAGAAAGAACTGAGAAGTGAGGGAATATTCAATCCTCACTTCAACCACCTCTCCAGCCACCCGAAGAAGGTTCTCTGCCACAGTATTCCGTTCTGAGGCTTGAGTACCCAGTGGTTTTCGTCCGGGAACAGCAGCAGTTCCGCCGGAACCCCTCTCAGTCGGGCAGCCTGGAAAGCAGCCACTGCCTGTGAGTAGAGAATTCTGTAGTCCTTCTCTCCGTGAATACAGAGTATAGGAGTATCCCATTTATCCACGAACAGATGTGGCGATGAAGCATATGTACGTTGCGCCGTACTGTTATCCCTCTCCCAGTACGGACCTCCCAGATCCCATTCCGGGAACCACATCTCCTCAGTCTCTACATACTGCTGCTCGCAGTTGAAAATACCGTCATGTGCGATAAAAGCCTTGAACCGTCCCTCATGATTACCAGCCAGCCAATAGACGGAATATCCTCCGAAGCTTGCACCCACGCACCCTAACCTGTTACAGTCAACATACGGCTCCCGGCATACATCATCTATTGCCGAGAGCAAATCCTTCATACACTGTCCTCCGTAGTCACCGCTTATCTGCTCGTTCCACTCATGTCCGAAACCGGGAAGGCCCCTGCGGTTCGGGGCAACCACTATATAGCCTTGTGCGGCCATAATGCGGAAGTTCCACCTATAGCTCCAGAACTGTGAAACCATACTCTGGGGACCACCCTCGCAGAACAAAAGTGTGGGATATTTTTCAGAAGGGTCGAACTTGGGAGGATAGACCACCCACGTAAGCATATCCTTTCCGTCCGTGGTGGTTACATGCCTCTCCTCCACCTTTATATTGTCAAGCTGGCTGAATATGTGGTCATTTTCGTGGGAGATCTTCTCAGCCAGACCCTTGTTCACATCAAAAGAGTATATCTCAGTGGCATACTGCATGGACTGTCTGGTCACTATAAGGCGGAAATCATTGCCTATAGCAAGTGAATTGTAATCAGCCTCATCGTTGCTCAGTTCCTTGACTCTACCCGCAGGATCTGTGCTGAATAATGCCATCCGGCCTTTCCATGAACCTATGAAATAGATGTCATAACCCTCTTTGCTCCAGACAAAGGCATCCACATTGCTGTCAAACTCCTCGGTGGCGGACCATTTGCTCCCGGTCTCCAGGTTCATTAAGTACAGCCTGTTCCTGTCACTCTCGTAACCGTCATGCTCCATACTCTGCCATGCTATCAGTTTCCCGTCGGCACTGAACTGAGGATTGGTGTCATACCCCATGTTCATATCCTCCGTACCCGAAAGCTTGCACAGATTTACGGTCTCTCCGCTCTGAATATTATATAGGTATATGTCAGAGTCCGTACTTTTGGCATAATCAAGCCCGGCCTTCTTACGACAGGTATAGGCCACACTCCTGCTGTCGGGACTCCAGGCAAACTGTTCTATTCCTCCAAACGGCAGCATGGGGCTTTCATATGGCTCCCCTTCCATCAAATCGAACACATTCCCAGAGACCTGCTTTCCGTCAAAGGCAGCCACATAAGGATGCGGAAGAGCTGTCACCCAGCTGTCCCAATGTCGGAACATCAGGTCATCGGCCACCATACCGGAAGCCTTTGGCAGATCCTCATACTGTTGCTCCCTGACGAGAGGATTGGGCACACTCATAACCATCAGGACATTCGACAAATCTGGTGCAAACAGGAAACCCTCCACATCCCTGTCGGTATCCGAGAGTCTGGAACGGTGCCGGCCATCCTTATCCATCACCCATATCTGCTGGCTCCCGGATTCTCCTGACAGGAATGCGATCCTGTCATCATCCAACCACGCAGGACTGTGTTCTGACCAATGGTCCCTTGTCAGCAGCCTGACCTCCTTACCGTCGGAGGACATCACATAAATAACAGTATGGGAGGCGTTCTCACTCACGCTGTAATAGGTTACCTGATACGCCACTCTGGAACCGTCGGGAGAGACTGTCACTCCACCCACACGCCCCATGGCCCACAGCACCTCTGGTGTGAGATGTCCGTCACTGATCCTGATTTCACTCCTTCCGATGTTTACGGAACTTTCGTTTTTCTCCTTCATGCCGAAAATACTGATACATGCGGCTATGATAAGCGCCACAATGATAAGAGTTGATAAGAATAAGTTTCTTTTGTTCATAAGAACCGGATTAATTACGCGAAGATATAAAAATTCTGTATTCTCACCGTTTTTTTTTAATTTCGCCGCCATAACAGTCTACCATCATGACACTTTCATCCATACTGTCAGCATTTTTCAGCATACTCCTGGCGGCGCCCCAGCTGTTGAATCCATCAACACCGGTAAAAGTCAGAGAGTCAATGACTCATATCTCTCCCGATACCGTAAGTGTCCGTTTCAACATAGACATATCTTCCGGATGGCACGTCTATTCCACATCCTTACCGGACGGAGGGCCCATCTCCGCTGAGATGCGGTATGACTCCATTTCCGGTGCCGAACCCATCTCCGGGCTACGTTTTACAGGTAGTGAGAAGGAGCAGTATGACGCTGTTTTCGACATGAAACTCCGGTATTTCGAGAAGAAAGTCACATTCATCCAGGATTTCGTGCTAACAGCTCCGGACTGGCATATCGAAGGAGCTCTCATATACGGAGCCTGCAACGATGAGAGCTGTCTACCGCCACAATATGCCGAATTCAGCCACTCATCAGCCCCGGTACAGGCTTCCGCCGCAGCTTCCGGTGCAGGGATAGAACTCCTGGACGGCTATGACGCTGAACTCTGGGCACCCGTATCATACAGTGATGACATCCTGTCCAAAGGAGGAAACGGCCTGCTGGGGTTGTTTCTCACCAGCTTTCTGGGTGGACTCATAGCATTGCTCACCCCTTGCGTATGGCCGGTCATCCCTATGACCGTCAGTTTCTTCCTTAAAAGGGCACAGGACAGGAAAAGAGGAATCAGAGACGCTCTCCTGTACGGTCTCTTCATTGTTGCCGTCTATGTGGCACTGGGACTCGCCATAACCATGATATTCGGTGCCAACGCCCTCAACTCATTGGCCACCAACGCTGTGGTTAACATCATTTTCTTCCTGATACTGATTGTGTTCGCCCTCTCTTTCTTCGGACTGTTTGAAATCACGCTGCCATCTGGATGGAGTACCGGAACAGACAGGCGCTCAGCCTCCGGAGGTATAGGCGGCATATTCTTCATGGCCCTCACACTCACCATAGTGTCATTCTCCTGCACCGGTCCCATAATAGGATTCCTCCTGGTCGATGCAGCCTCAACCGGAAGCATACTTGCCCCCACTATCGGAATGCTGGGTTTCTCAGTTGCCCTGGCCATACCGTTCGCCCTTTTCGCCATGTTTCCGGGCTGGCTCAAGTCACTACCCAAATCCGGAGGTTGGATGGACAAGGTAAAGGTCATACTCGGGTTCATAGAACTGGCCTTCGCACTCAAGTTTCTATCCGTGGCCGATATGGCATACGGATGGGGCATACTTCCGCGTGACCTCTTCATACTGCTTTGGATAATCATGGCGTTCCTGCTGGGACTCTATCTTCTGGGAATCTTCAGTTTCAGGCATGGGGGAAGACGTACCCGCCCGGGAATAATCTCCCTATTAGTTGCAGCAGTATCATTCATTTTCGCCGCTATGCTTGTTCCCGGACTGTGGGGCGCACCGCTCAAGGGAATCAGCGCTTTCACCCCGCCCATGAACACACAGGTTTTCGGCAAGAGCAGCGAGACGGTGGAGCCTCAGTTCACCGATTACAGTGAAGCGCTTCGGGCAGCCGCAGTAAGTGGCAAGCCGGTGATGATTGATTTTACAGGATACGGGTGTGTCAACTGCCGCAAGATGGAAGCCGCCGTATGGACTGACCCCCAGGTGGCCGGTCTTATTCGCAACCGGTTCATACTAGTATCGCTCTATGTCGATGACAAGACGCCATTACCGCATCCGGTCACCATAAACGAGAACGGCAGCAACGTGAAAATACGTTCCGTAGGTGACAAATGGAGCCTGTTCCAGCGTCACAAATTCGGTGCCAATGCCCAACCTTTCTATGTAATAGTGAACTCCAAAGGCAGACTGACAGCAGGGCCTTACACATTTGACCCCGACCCGGACAGATTCCTGAAGTTCCTCAAAAAGGCTGATGACTGATCAGCCCTTTCTCATCTCACGCTTTATAACCTTCTTGCGCCGGACGGACCATCCGAAGAAACCGGCAGGGTCAGTGACATCGAAATATTCGCCATGAGCATATGCGATAAGCTCCATGGCAGCCATATCTATCTTGTTGTCACCGTCAATGAACCTCTCGTCCACCAGGACGTTCACCACTTCAGCCATAAACATGTCATGTGAGCCGAGAGGCTTGATATCCACCACCTTGCATTCTATTGAAACCGGAGCCTCCTCTATAGTGGGAGCACTGACCTTCTCCGCCTTACCGGGAGTTATGCCTGCCAGGCTGAACTTGTTACAGTCACGACCTGAGCGTACACCGCAAAAATCCGTAGCGCGGGCTAAAACCTTATTGGTCAGGTTAATCACAAAACAACCGTTCCTCTTTATGATATCGTACGAGTATCTCTCCGGACGGACTGATATATAACACATCGGAGGATTGCTGCATATCGTACCGGTCCAAGCCACAGTAAGTACATTATACTCATCGGGAACTGATCCGCAGCTCACCAGAACTGCCGGCAACGGATAGATCATCGTTCCCGGTTTGAAACTTCTCTTCTTCATCTGTCTGATGTCAATTTCCTGAATACAGGAGGAGTGGAAAGTGAAAAACGCATCAGCACACCTGTGACAGGATGTATGAATACAAGCCTGTAGTTGTGCAGCATGAGCCGTCTGGCTGGATTCGTTTCAGCACCGTATTTCATATCACCGGCTATGGGACATCCTATATCGGACATATGGACCCTTATCTGGTTTTTCTTACCTGTGAAAATCTCCACATCCACCAGTGCATACCTTCCCCTTGACTGGATAACACGGTAATGAGTCACGGCTCTGCTCCCCGCCGCCCCGTTATCGGTAGAGAACATCTGCAAACGGGATTTCTGAGCGAGAAAACTCTCTATGGTATCCTCCCTCACGGAAGGGACGTTCTCAGTAACGCACATGTACCTGCGCTCCTTGACATAAAAATCCCAATTGGAACGAAGCTCTCTCATAAGCTCCTCGTCCTTGGAGAACATCAGGATTCCCGATGTGTACTGGTCCAGACGGTGACACACAAACAACTTGGCATCAGGATTACCGTGCCGTACATAATCCGTGACAATCTTGAAAGCGTTCCTATCCTTTGAGTTTTCGTTAGCCACAGAAAGAAGTCCGGAAGCCTTCTCTATGACTACAAGCCAATCATCCTCATAAATAATCCTAACCTGGGGATTACTGAACCTGTAGAATGAACGCCCGAAATTCACCTGAACCGTATCCCCCGGTTCAAGCGGTGTGTCAAACTGTGTGACGGCTTCTCCCTTTATGGCAACATGCCTGTATTTAAGCATAGACTTGACTTCTGTCTTGCTCAGATTATCCAGTACGGAATAGAGGAAAGGAAGAAGTGTGGTCTCCTCCACAACCTTATACTCCCTAATATTGTCCGGTGTATGATAATTCATGTCTGACTTTCCCTGTCACATTCAAAAACTCAGCAAAAATAAAAAAAACTATTCAACTATTGGAAAGAACAAATAACTGTATTATATTTGCAACGTGTTTTTCATGGTATTAGATTTTATTTCAAGACGAGCGGAACTGTGAAGTCCCGCTCATCTGCTTTTATACACCCCCATACTCACCGTATCATCCCATTTTGAATCCGCAACCTGATTTTCGGCAGAAAACAGTTGCCCGGATTATTCATTTTACACTTTTTAACAATTTTTATTTTGAAAATATATACCATAAATAATATCTTTGTCATGCAAACAAGGAAAAAGAGAAGATTGGTTGTGAAACCGGTTAATCTGTAATTTCAATTATTGGAAAAGGACTATTGAGAACAGGAAGATCCGCTTTGGTAGCGGGTCTCTTGTTTTATATGGGACGTGTCTTCTCCTTCAGCCATTCAGCATCGCCGGCATCCAGCAGCGGGCATATCTCCTCAGCCACCGAAGCATTGAAACAATTCAACCACTCCAGTTCAGCGGCATCCATCAGACTGGGAATGACGGCCGATGTATCTATATAAGTACGCGTAAGAGTCTCGAATGAGAGCCAGTTACCGAAATCGTTCTCACTATCCTTTACGCACAGGATCATGTTCTCATGACGCACCCCGTGAAAACCCTCCCTGTATATCCCAGGTTCATCGGAAGTGACCATACCCGGAAGTAACGGTTGCGCGTTCAGGTTCTGCCTTATGGCCTGGGGACCCTCATGAACGGAAAGCAGATTACCCACACCGTGTCCCGTTCCGTGTCCGAAATTACGTCTGGTCTGCCAAAGAGGCCTGCGGGCCACCGCATCCAGCCGGCCACCGGGAGTACCCTCCGGGAATACTGCCATAGCAAGGTCAATCATAGCCTTCAGACAAATAGTGTAATCCTCTCACTCCAAATCAGTCAACGGGCCCAGAGGAACAGTCCTGGTTATATCGGTAGTGCCGTAACTGTAGTGCGCTCCGCTGTCATTCAGGTATAGTCCACGGGGGTTCAGTACAGCATCCTCACCCTTCACCGTAGTGTAGTGCGGCAGTGCCGCGTTAGCCCCGTAGGCCGAAATCGTCTCAAAACTCTCATCGAGGAAATCCGGCATTGCAGCCCGGAGTTCATGCAGTTTCTCTGATGCGTCCCATTCCGTTATCCGCCGGCCGGAAGCTATAGTGCTTTCCAACCAATGGAAGAAACGTGTCTGTGCCACTCCGTCCTGGATATACGCCTTACGGAAGCCTTCAATCTCAGTCCCGTTCTTCACCGCCTTCATCACACTTATAGGGGACGCCGCCGTCACCGTTCCGTCGGCTCCGAAAACACTCTCCACCGCCTGCCCTGTTTCAAAATTCAGGGATGAGGGGTTGATCAGTATCTTTCCGTCCGCCTTCATTGACCTAATGAACCCGCTTACACCGGAATACGGGAGCAGCTCTATACCGGATTCAGCAAGTACCTCACGTACGTCCTCCGGAAATTTGGACTCCTTGGCGAATAGCCATACGCGGGACGGACCCACTACGGCGAACGATATCACAAACGGACAGTAAAGCACATCACCGGAACGTATGTTCAGCAGCCAGGCTATCTCATCCAGACAGCTCACAAGCATATAACTGCATCCCATGGATTCCAGTTTCTTCCTCAGGTCCGCAAGCTTGCAGTCCCTGCTTCTGCCCGCATAACAGTCCTCATGTAACCACACGGTATCATCGGGAAGACCGGGACGGTCCGGCCATAAAGCCTCCAGATAATCCGGCTTTGAGACCACTCTCACACCTCGGTGTCCGGTAAGACGCTGCAGTTCCCCGGCATCGCCCATACTCATGCAGAGTCCGTCCACACCTATGGTCCCGCCATCCCTCACATTAGCGGCTATCCATTCCATCCAGTCCCTGTCCTCCACGGAAACCGTCTTGTGAAGCTCTATCCCGCTCCCCTCAAGCTCACGTGAAGCCTGTATCCAGTACCTGGAATCCGTCCACAGCCCCGCATGATTCCCGGTCACTATCACAGTACCTGCAGAACCGGTAAAACCGCTGATAAACTGTCTTTGACACCAGCGCAAAGGTGTATATTCACTGTCATGCGGATCCGAGCCCACAGTCACTGCGGCATCCCAGCCCCACTCCGCCATCAGGCGGCGAAGCTCCTGAATCCTATCCTTTATCATATTCCCTGTCATTTACGAGAATCAGCTTTTTTACTCGGATACAGTACTTATATTCTCCACAAATTCGTTCAAGGCCTCCATATCCTGTATCTTCATCCTGCTCCTGATAGTCACCACAGGATCGATGATGGTCACATTCTTCATGACACCCAGCATATCCCTCATCACTCTGCCTGCCGAAGGCGCCCACGAGCCGTTCTCCACGAGACCCACCGTACGATTGGAGAATCCTTTGATCTGTAGCCTGTGAATGAAATCATGCATCGGTGTGAACAGACCACCGTCATACGATGAGGCTGCCAGAATCATCCTGGAATAGCGGAAAGCATCCTCCACGTTCTCCGCCACATCAGAACGGCACAGATCACTCATGGAAGTCCTTACTCCCCTGGCCTCAAGCATCTCCTTCAGCTTACGCGCCACCTCCAGGGTCCCGCCATGTATTGAAGCACACGCTATGAACACACCATCCGTCTCAGGCATGTAACTGCTCCATGTGTCATACAGACTGACATAACTCTCCAGATTATCCTCAAGCAGCGGACCGTGTAAAGGTCTGATTGACTTCACGCTCTTGCGCATCACCTTGCCGAGCAGCGTCTTGACCTGCACCCCATACTTGCCCACTATGTTGAAATAGTAACGGCGGGCTTCACAAGCCCAGTCATCATCATCACGACCCATAAAACCGCATTTGCACAGTGCACCGAACTTTCCGAAAGCATCAGCACTGTAAAGGGTCCCGTCAGACTGATCGAATGAGACAATCACCTCCGGCCAGTGCACCATAGGGGCAGCTATGAATTCCAGTTTATGTGAGCCCAGATCAAGGACATCGCCCTCCTTTACGGCTACCGTACGGCCCTCAAGGGATATCCCTTCAAAGAACTGCGGCAACATCTGGAGAGCCTTTGCGCTGGCCACGACCTTCATCTCGCCGTATCTGTCAAGCAGTTCACCTATCATGGCAGAATGGTCAGGTTCCATGTGATGCACCACCAGATAATCAGGAGTACGGCCTTCCAAAGCCTCCGTAAGATTACTCAGCCACTCCTCACCCTTACGCGCATCAGCCGTATCCAGTACAGCCGTCCTTACATCAGAAATCAGATACGAGTTGTATGATATACCGTCAGGTACGATATACTGACTCTCAAATAAATCACAATCCAGGTCATCCGTACCTATGTATCTGACCTTTTCACTCAATTGTCTGAACATATCGTCTCATTTACTGGTTTATATTCTTATTCTTGTTCTTGTTCATCCAATCCGCCGGTGTCATACCTGTAACCTTGCGGAAATGACGGTAGAAAGTGGCGTCATTGTTGAATCCCACCTCCTCTGCAACAAGCCTTATGGGGGTGCCCTCCTCTATTTCAGCCAGTTTGGACATAGCCTCCTCAACACGCATCCTGTTTATATAATCTGAGAATGACATTTTGAGCCCGTGGTTTATGGCATTGGACACGTATGTGCGGTTTGATGCCACTGCATTGACCACATCCGTTATCTTGAGGTCCGGATTCCTGTACATTCTCCTCTCCCTTATTACCTTTTCCATCTCCTCCAGCAGCTCCATATTGGTCTCAACCGGGATGCTCTCCTTCCTGATCTCTTCCCGCCGGATGAAAGATGAATTCCTCTTCCAGAACTTCAGGATCTGGCTTACATCCAACTGGTCCGATGCGGCATCCTCAGCCGAGAAGTCAATCCTTATCCCCTCATAGAAGAACAGATATATTATCATGCTGATCAGCAGCGACGGCACAGCCCATAGCTGGTTACCGTAGAAAAAGTCCTGCCCTATCAGCTTCATACTGATGGAGAATACTGACGACAGGAGCATCAGGTACATTATCCACAGCATGATGTCGAAAGTCTTTCTCGTAGTGTTGGAGTAGAAATTCCTGATCTGCCGGTTATACCTTATTATGAAGATCGTGGATTTCACGTTCACATACAGCATCACGACCAGGAACACCGGAGAGGTCCAGTCCAACAGACCATTATGGACAGAACCGGTCATCCTGAATACCACAGCACAGACGACAGCCGCAAATGAAGGCGCCAGCAGCAGGAAATCATAAGAATCAGCACCCCTGGACGTAGTTATCTTCTTTATGAAAAGGAAAAGTACCGGATAGACAGCCTGCCTGCAAACAACGGAAATAATATCAAAAACGCCTGATTCCAAGTCAGGAACATTATAATAGACCGCCTGTCCCAGCATCAGTAGGGTGCAGACCGCGGAGTGCAACAGGAGGTTAGGCATGAACCCCTTTCTCCACCCGTTTATATTATAAAGCGCTATGGTGACTGTCCAGAAAAAAGCAGCCATGAAAGGCAGTAAAGAGAACAGAGTATATACAAACATCCTATTGTAAGCCTATAATGGTTTCAGATTGCGAAGGTAGTAAAAAACTCAATCCGGGCCCACAACAGGAAACAAGTTTCAGTTTACATAAAACAGGACACCTATCCGGAAGCCCAGCCCGGTCCTGTCATACAGAAGAGAGGTGGAGAACGCATACTGCTCCGTAATGCCGCACTTGAAATTTATTCCGCCGCGCAGGTATCCCCTCCAGCCGCTTACGGCCGTATCCACATGGTCATACCATATCCCTGAAAAACCTATCTGCGGAGTAAGGCGAAAACGGTTGAGACGGCCCATCATGAATCCGTAACCCACATTACCCTCAAACGACACAGTATTGGATATACCTATATGAACCACAGTTGTCTGTTCCAGGTTTATGTTCCTGAAATATCCGCCCCAGGAGTTACCCACTCCCCAGCCTTCGGCATTCACCCCGCTATTCTCATATATAAGCGTGGTGTATAACTCACGGCGGTCAAAAAAGAAATGCTCACGGGGCTGCAGTCCGGCAGAAACATTGGACTGGAGCGTGGCGGCCACATTGAATACCGTATAATAATTAAGGTAACCCTCCTTCTCGAAACGTGCGTTATACGTTCCGTCATTCACATTATCAATAAGTAGCGGAGTCTCGCCCTGGTAAACATCATCAATGAAAACCTTTGCCCCGGGAGGATTGGTAACGAACACCACCGAGCCTATACCTGAAGGAGGCCTGCCTATTTCAAGCGGAGCACCCTGTTCCAGAGGATACTCATAATGCCTGTAATTGTCATCGATGACAAGAGGGTCCTCCCATTGCGCACGGACCGAACCGCACAGGCATGACACCAGCACGGCCACAGCGGTTCTGAACAGGGAACATTTGTCCATATAACAATTAGATAAATCTGACGTCAAATGGTTTAACTCTTCCTGTCATTTAGCTATTTTTGCAAAAAACAAGCCTATGGACAAGAACAGGACATTATTGTCACTTTTGACAATCACCTTCATAGTAACCCCAGCCCTTAACGCCCGGACGGATTCATTCGATGATGTATACAAGGAGGCCGTTGAGCGTGTGAACAAATATCTGCACAAGGACAAATACGGTGCAGTAACCCCCACATGGAAAGATTCCCGCACATTCTGCTACCAGACAGACGGCAAGGACAGCACGGAGTATTATAAGGTGGACTTGAGGAGTATGACAAGGACACAAGTCCCCCGGGACACTGCCGATGCCTACCGTTCCCCCGCACGGTTCCGAGGAGCGGCAGGCGGGTTCAACGGCAGCTTCAGCGGCTTTCCGGGCCGCAGTGAGACAGGCACCAGATCACCTGACGGCCAGTGGGAGTGCCTGATCCGTGACCATAACATCTGGGTGCGCCGCATGGAGGGCGGACAACTCACGCAGCTGAGCTTCGACGGCAATGAACAGGACTATTATACGCAGTTTTTCTGGTCACCTGACTCCAGGTACATTTCCGCCCTTCGTAAGCAGGAACACAAACAGCGCCAGATACTTCTGCGTAACTCCCGTCCGGACAACCAGGTCCAGCCCACATACCGCTGGCTGGACTATGACAAGCCCGGTGACCCGCTGCCACAGGCCGTACCCGCACTGTTTGACGTGACCTCACTCAGGCAGGTACCCGTTGACGCCACTAAATGGACCAACCAGTATGACCTCACGCTGGGCCGCTGGTCGCCGGACTCCAGGTTCTTCACCTTCGAGTACAACCAGCGTGGACACCAGCTCTACCAGCTTGTTGCCATCGGGACAGACGGTACTGACCACATACTGGCCGAGGAGAAATCCTCCACATTCATCTATTACAATGACCTCTACCGACGCTGGATGAATGACGGCCGTCACCTACTCTGGATATCGGAGCGTGATGACTGGCGACACCTATATATGATTGACACTGCTGACGGCAGCATCCGCCGGCTCACCCAAGGCCAGTGGAACGTAAGGGAGATCCAGCGTATCGACGAGCAGCAGGCATACATACTTTTCTATGCCAACGGTTACAACTCCTCCACCGGCGAAGACCCTTACAACAAGCATCTCCTGCGCCTGGACCTGGACAGCGGCCGGATCACTGACCTCACCCCCGACAACGGCAATCATCAGGTACATTTCAATCCTGACTACACCGCATTTGTGGACAACTGGTCACGTCCGGACCAACCATTTGAGAGCGTGGTACGCAGCACTGCTGACGGCAAGATCCTCCTTAAGCTACAGAAACAGGACATCAGCGGAATGCTCAAATCAGGATACCTCCTGCCGGAAGTCTTTCACGCCAAAGGACGTGACGGCAAGACCGACATCTGGGGCAACATATACCGTCCCTCAAACCTTGATCCCAAAAAGAAGTATCCGGTAGTGGAATACATCTACTCAGGACCGCATGACTCATTCGTGACCAAGGATTTCAGCACCTACGAGCGTTTCAGCCATCTCGTGGAGATGGGGTTCATCGTAGTCACCATTGACGGTATGGGAACTGATAACCGCTCCAAGAGCTTCCAGGATGTAGCATTCCGTAACCTCAAGGACGCCGGTTTCCCCGACCGCATACTCTGGATCAGGGCCGCACAAAAGAAATACCCCTACATGGACACATCCAACATGGGGATATACGGTTATTCGGCAGGCGGCCAGAATGCACTCTCCGCCCTGCTCTTCCACAATGATTTCTACAAAGTATCAGTGGCTCTCTGCGGATGTCATGACAACCGCATGGACAAGATATGGTGGAACGAGCAGTGGATGGGCTGGCCCATAGGTCCCTGGTACTCCGAGAACTCCAATGTGGACAACGCATGGCGCATGGAAGGCAAGCTCTTCCTCATAAACGGTGAGATGGATGACAATGTTGATCCCGCCTCCACCCTTCAGGTAGTATCGGAACTGGTCAGGCACAACAAGGATTTCGAGCAGCTGTATCTGCCCGGCTTCACCCATAACCTGGGCAGTGAATATATCAACTACCGGATATTCCGTTTCTTTTACCGCAACTGCATGTTGTCTTTTCCTGATTTTGGTTGACAAATTCAGGCCTTTTTTCCTGAAAAAGTTGACAGTGTTTATTATTGACAAATTGGCCTCAGAGTAATCTCTGAGGCCAATTAATCGTGATTCCGTTGGGATTCGAACCCAAGACCCACAGCTTAGAAGGCTGTTGCTCTATCCAGCTGAGCTACGGAACCGAGGTCGATGAAGTCCAACCTACCATAGTAGAAAGAAGTTCACCCCTGCAAGCGGCCGCAAAATTAAGCAAAAAATTCTTATTTCAAACCTCAATATTCCTTTTTTGGTCTGAGATAATTATAATAGGTAGAGGAATCCAATAGACAAGGAATGAAATGACCGACATCATCACGGGAGTGATGCCTGACAAAGCATCGAGACGGGTATATTTAATCGTCTCCATGAGCTGAGCTGCAACGAGCATAGTCAGCAGGAATGAAGCTGCAACCCTTATCATGGACGAAAGGGCTTCAACACACTCTCTGGCTGTATGGAACGTATCAGTTGATATACCGTAGATAAGCGATGGCAGCAGGATGGCAATCATCAGGATGAAGACTGCTCCATGCGCAAGCGGGCCGCCTTTGATGGCTCGCGTCACCCCGAGCAGCAGATTACTTCCGGAGAACAATCCGAAGAGTATTACCGCTATAATAACCGCAAAGATTATCAGGCTTATCAGCAGTGAGACTCTTTCCCTTGGGGAGAGTGTCATGGAATGGGCCAGAGCCCTGAACAGACCGCTCTCCTTCCCTGCCCCGATAGCAACCAGTATCATCAAGGCCTCCCCGACAGGCGCGTTGCCCATGCAGCTTGCGGCATTGCGCACAAACCATCGTATCCCCTGTTCACTGAGCAGGCTCTGGAGCATGGGGCCGTTCCTCCCCATCGTCCTGAACTCCAATACACTCCCTATCCAGGAGAAGAAAACCACCAGCACCAGCAGAATAAGATATACTATGACCGGATGCGGTAGTTTCCTGTTTCTGTTCTCACTCATCGGCCTCAAGTCTGGTGGGGTCAATAATATTGAGCTCTATTGCCTTCACGACAAGACGGGTTACATTCACGCCACGTTGTTCTCCTTTAGTGAAGAGGCGTGAAATGAGGTCCGCCTGCCGTTTCTCTAAGGACTTGGTACTGAACGGCATGGTGCGCAGCTCGCTTATCATCTCCTTGGTATAACCGAGGGCCAGATGCCGCAGAAGACGTTCGTCGTATTCATCTATCTCATACCTGATGAAAGCGGTACGCTGGAGTCCCTCCTCAGAGACTGACCTGCTGAACCGCTCCACCATCTTCTCCAGGATGGGCTGGTTAAAGACATACCGCTTACCGGACATAACATCCATCACCTCTGTTCTGGTGAGCAGCTCGCCTGTCTTGAGGACTATACCGTGAGCACCGGCTTCAAGCACGTCAACCCACAGTTTCTCATTCAGGAGCTCACCTGTGAAGATAAGGACCTTTATCTCCGGATGGTCCGAATGGACCTTCCTGCAGATGTCCACACCAACGGTTGTCGAGCCTCCCAGCCCCAGGTCCAGCAGGATGAGGTCCGGTTGGGCTCCTTCCTCCATCAGTTTCCAGAACTCTTTCTCGGTCTGTGCCGTACCCACCACCTCAATCTCCGGAATATCATTGCGTATGATTGATAGTGTACCCTTCAGTTCAAGGGAGACATCCTCCACTATGACTACTTTGAACTTTTCCATATATATATTATCCGTTAATTCCACAAAGGCATTGTAAACCATATCACCACTCCATCCTGCTCACGCTCTGCATTGATCCTGCAGCCGGGATACCCGAACAGCTCGTCATGTTCCCTGATTATCTGGCGGCATATCACGTATGACATGCTCTCCCTGTTCTTCAATGGCGAGAAAAGCAGGTCAGTATCCGCATCTGTGAACTTATCCCCTTTCCTATGAACCGATATCCGCACGAATCCCCCCTCCACGGATGAATCCAGAACCACACTTTCACCATCCGATACGTCCTCCACCAGACTCTCAAGCATATAACGGAGCATACCGCCGTCACCTTTAACCGCATAACCGCTCATGTTACATTCCATACTGGCGTCAACACCTCTGCGTGAGGTATGTTTTCCGAAGAATGTCCTGGTGTCCGTCATGAGCGTATCCACATCCACTCTCTCAGCATGAAGCAGATGCTCCTTGGTCTGTGAGAGCGCGTACTGACTCAGTATCCCGTAAATCTCCCCGTAATAATCGACAAGTGCCTGCATGTCCGATACACTGGCATCCGTCTGGGCCATCTGCATAATGCGGTTAGGGTACCATACAGTCTCGTGCTTGAGTGTGGACAGGCAGTTGTCAAGAACCAGATTGCTCACATGCAGGCGGTTGTCCTCAAACCGTATCCTTTCCGATTCCTCCTGCATCTGCTCCAGGTTCCTGAAACCAATCTGGAAACGCATCACGCAGCTGTTGAGAGCCGTAGCTAAGTAATGGGTCACCATATCCGTCACAACTCTCCATGTATCGTCCGGCTCATGCTCCAGACGTATCCCCAACGCTCCGGTACACTGCATATTGCCGTCAGTCTCCACGAGCAGTGGAAGAGCCTGACACAAACCGTCCGTAGTGCTCTGCGGAATCCCGTTTTCAATACATTCACGTACGCGGTCATTCAGCCGCTCGTCATGTGACCTGCTCACGGCCGATGCGGAACATACCTTTCCCTCATCAGTTATCGAGACGGTGAGCTCCCGCAGGTCATAGAGATGCTCCATCTCTTCCGACATACCCTCAGCCACACGCTGCAGCACCTCATTTATATTGAAGTGTTCAGTATCCCTGACGGATGTGGTCTCGGAAATCCTGTTCACCACCCTCACCACCTGCTGCAGGTCACTGCGGTAACGGAGCCAGTGACGCGAGCGCATCATGAAACGCATGAGCAGCATAATCATGAGCAGGATAACCAATATGATAACCGCAATAGTCAGGTTGCTGTTGTACCGCTGCAGTTCCAGACAGTCCTTCTCAATCTGATCCTCACTGTAGAACAGCTTGAACAGCTTGAGGTAAGCCTCGTCATTGTATCGGTAAACCGTCCAGTCCTTCAGGGCAAGAGCCGATACGGCCACCTCATTCCTTATCCAGAGCACGGTCTCGTAATCAGTGGCATAACCTGATTCCAACCAGAAAGTCTCACACGGTGTTCCGGAATCCAGGAACTTAAGCGTCAGCTGCGGATTTCCCCCATGGGCCATATAATCCTCATTCAGAGCGGCAAGAGCTGAATCAGCGTAAGTGAGAGCCTCCTCAAAACGCATCTCCGTATTGCAGAGATAGGTCTGGTAGGCATAGTTGTAGGCTTTCACGATAAGGGAATCGGAAGTATAGCCCTCAGCCGTTGTTTCGGAAAGGGCGGGAACGGTCCAGACCAGGGCGATCAGCAGCCCAAGGGCCCTACGGACTCCCTTGGGCAGCCTGAAAGAGAAACGGCTGCCCTTGCCCGGCGTGCTCTCCACGTTGAAACGGCATACGGTGAATATCTCATCGGACTTGCGGTATTTCTCTATAATTCCGCGGCAGCTCATTATCCCGAACCCGCTGCCTTTGTTGCGTCGGGCATCAGCGGAACCTATGCTGTCAGGGTCATACACCTTCTCCTCATTTATACGCCTCACATCCTCCGCGCTCAGCCCTATACCGCTGTCCTGAACCGATACCTCCACCCAGTCATTCTCCTCCACGGCCTCTATCCTCACCTTTCCGCCCGATGGAGTGAACTTACGGGCATTCTCAGCCAGAGTGTTCAGCATGAACAGCGTCAGGACGCGGTCAGCCCGCACTGTGGCATCGGTCCTCTCCACATCCAGCTCCAGACCCTTGAGCGTGAAGCTGCGGCTTCCGTGACTCACTATATCAAACAGCTGCTGCAGCGGGAAGCTCTCAATATTGAGCCTGACCATCCCCTGACGGACGTTTATCCAGCTGGCCAGCACATCATTATAGTCATTTATACAGCTGGCCAGCTCCCGTATGTATTCCAGACTGCGGGCATACTGCTCACTTTCAGGAGAGAGCCTGGTAAGATGCCCTATCTCCGCCCTCATGCGGTCTATGTAAGGCAGGCATTCAGCCACCACCTGGCAGCAGGTCTTGCGGGCAATGTTCTCCCTCTTGTTACGGTCAGCGTGCATCCTGTACACATACTGCTGTTTCTCCACCTGACGCAGACGGTTCTCCTGTCCGGTCAGCTCATCGGCATTCCTCAAGGCCACCTTGATGAACGGATTGACAGTCTTTATCACAGCCATAGTGTGCCTGTCAGGCCTGCTGCCGTTCCAGTCCGCATCAATCTGTCCGTCGGCTGACACCGATACAGCACGTGCACCGGTAATCTCACGTATGGACTCTGAGACGGTACTGTTAAGATATTCATGAATATCTGAACCTTCGGGCACAGGATGCAGTATCTCCTCACAGATGGACACCGTCCTGCGCATGAGTTCCGC
>JAEEGL011170046.1_pt1 | contig 19387 bp, 14 predicted proteins | sample 9134231 | NCBI WGS metagenome assembly JAEEGL01 (sample SAMN16246548, study PRJNA631951) | gut metagenome | biome: gut microbiome; feature: rumen; material: fiber-attached | host: Bos | place: Iran: Karaj | collected 2018-10
GTTGGTATCGGTGAGGCTGCCTTCTACGGTCCTAAGCTCGATATCCAGATTAAGAACGTGTTCGGCAAAGAGGATACCCTCATCACAATTCAGATTGACCCGATGATTGCCGAGAAGTTCGGTATGGAGTACGTTGATAAGGATGGTGTTAAAAAGCATCCGTTCATCATTCACCGCACATCAATCGGCTGTTACGAGAGAACCCTGGCACTTCTTATCGAAAAGTACGCCGGAGCGTTCCCGCTCTGGCTTGCACCTACTCAGGTTAAGCTCCTTGCGGTTGCCGACAGACACCTCGATTATGTCTACGAGGTTAAAAAGGCGCTCGAAGCAAAGGGTATGCGCGTTGAGGTTGACGGCAGAAACGAGAAAATCGGCTACAAAATCCGTGAAGCTCAGCTTGAAAAAGTACCTTATATGTTCATTGTGGGCGATAAGGACGTTGAGGCAGGCACGGTATCTGTCCGTCACCGCAAAGAGGGCGACCTCGGCGCAATGCAGCTCTCCGACTTCATCGCTCTCGCTAAGGAAGAGATCGAAACAAAGGCTATCAAGTAAAAATATCGCAAATTTGAAAAAAACTCTTGCAATTTGTAAATAGATGTAGTATAATCTATCTGTTAATTGTGTAAAGAAGTAGGTGAAAAGAATGAAAGAAAACATCCATCCTAAGTATGAGCAGACCACAATCACTTGTGCTTGCGGTAATGTAATTGAAACAGGATCAACAAGGAAGGACATCCGCGTTGAAATCTGCTCAAAGTGCCATCCTTTCTACACAGGAAAGCAGAAGCTTGTTGATACAGGCGGACGTGTTGACAGATTCAAGAAGCGTTTCAACATTGCGAAATAACATTTTTCGAAGCTCAAAGGCGGCACGCTTGTGTCGCCTTATTTTCGTTTGAGGAGGGGAACTGCCGTGAATAAGGATTACAAGACCGTTGCGCGTGAGGCGAGCGACGAATTTGTCGAGAAGCGTTCGCGCTTTATCGGCTACGTCAAGCCCGTCAAAACCGAGGAAGAGGCTGTGGCTTTCATCAATCAGAAGCGCAGCGAGCACTGGGACGCGCGTCACAATGTCTACGCATATTCCTTGCGCGAGGGCAATATCAAGCGCTACAGCGACGACGGCGAGCCATCGGGCACGGCAGGTATGCCTGTGCTCGACGTAATTGTCAAAAATGAGATCTATGATGTCTGCGTTGTCGTTACCCGTTATTTCGGCGGCGTGCTGCTGGGTACAGGCGGTCTGGTGCGCGCGTATTCGCAGGGAAGCAAGATCGCCCTTGAGTCCGGCGGAATTGTTTTGATGCAGTCATGTTCGCTCTGCGAGGTTTCGTGCAGCTACAACCGCTACGGCAAGGTCAGCTCTCTTGTTATGGAAAACGGCGCGACAATAGACGATACAATATACGAATCGGATGTAAAAATCAAGTTCCACATTCCGCCTGAGCAGCTTTCGCAGCTTAACAAGAAGCTTGCGGACGCGACCTCGGGCGAGGTGCAGGCGGAATCTGACGGAGAATCATATTTTATGACGCCGCTAAATTCCTGAATATTTTTTGAAAAAAATAAAGGATATCGGAAAAAAACGGCGTAATAATATTTAGAATACCATTTTTTCAGGAGAACTGCGGGAAAGGAGGCGTTTTTTTGGCTTTTCCCGAGGGCTTTATTTACGAGTTAAAAGCGAGAAATGATATTACCGAAGTCATTTCCAACTACATAAGTCTTAAACGGCGCGGCAGGAACATGGTCGGCCTGTGTCCGTTTCACGGTGAAAAAACGCCGTCTTTCAATATATATACGGAAACAGACTCCTTCTACTGCTTTGGCTGCGGCGCGTCGGGCGACGTTATTTCATTTATAATGAAAATAGAAAACCTCGATTACCTCGACGCTGTGCGTTATCTTGCACAGCGCGCGGGCATAGAGGTTCCCGACAATTCCTACGACAGCAGCATGAGCAATCTGCGCAAGCGGATTTTTGAAGCTAACCGCGAGGCGGCGCGTTTTTATTACAGGACGCTTATTTCTCCCGCTGGCAGAACAGGACTGGATTATCTCCGACGCAGAATGCTCACGGACGCGACTATCCGCCACTTTGGACTGGGCTTCGCTCCTGACAGCTGGACTGCTCTCAGTGACTATCTTATCGATAAGGGCTTCAAGCCCGACGAGCTTATAAGCGCCAACCTTTCGGTAAGGCGGCGCAACGGCAAGGGCGTTATCGACCGTTTCCGCGGACGCGTTATGTTCCCTATTATCGATTTGCGCGGAAATGTAATCGCCTTCGGCGGCAGAATCATGACTGACGAAAAGCCGAAATATCTCAATTCCTCTGATACTCCCGTATTCAAGAAGAGCGAGAACCTCTTTTCACTTAACAACGCTAAGAACTCCGGCAGCAGAGCGCTGCTTCTTTGCGAGGGCTATATGGACGTGATTTCCGTCAATCAGGCGGGCTTTCAGAACGCTGTCGCGTCGCTGGGAACGGCTCTTACCTCGGAGCAGGCGAGCCTTATGAAGCGCTACGCCGACGAGATCATTATCTGCTATGACGCTGACGAAGCAGGTCAGAAGGCGACGGCAAGGGCGATTCCGCTGCTTCGCGAGGCAGGGCTCAACATCAGGGTACTCTCGATCCCGAACGGCAAGGATCCCGACGAGTTCATCAAGTCAAAGGGTGCCGACGGTCCGGCAGCGTTCAAGGCGATAATCGATGCGAGCGGCAACGATGTTGATTACCGTCTGCAGAAGCTGAGAGCGGACTATAATCTTACCACATCAGAGGGCAGGGTAGGTTATCTCGAAGCCGCGGCAAGGCTGATTTCGGATATTAAAAGCCCGATTGAGCGCGATGTCTATGTTTCCAAGCTCTGCAAGGAGTTTGAGATCGATAAAAACGCATTTAATTTGCAGATAAATAACCTCAGCAGCCGCAACAAGCGTGAGAACCGCAAAAAGGAAATGCGGAAAATCCGCTCCGAGCTGAACGGTACGAATGATAAAATCGACAAGGAGCGGCATACTAAGCTGAGAAGCACCAGCGCTGAGGAGAGTCTTTTGGCTCATCTGATAAATAATCCGGACTCGCTTAAGGCGATCCGTCAGTACATCTCGGCAGAAGATTTTCAGAATTCGCTGATGAAGCGTTATTTTGAGTATTTCAGCGGCAGAATAGATTCTGGACTTGACCCGATGAACAACGTCACCGCAGATTTCAGCGACGACGAGCGGTCGAGGATATATCAGATTCTCTCGAAATACTCGGGAATCTCACAGACACCGCAGGCGCTTTTTGAAAGCATTCAGATCATCAAGTCCGAGAGCGAACGCCCTAAGGATACCGCCGGTATGACAGACGACGATATCTCAAAGCTGTTTGCGAATATGAGGAAAAATAAAAAATAATTGGAATAGAAGGAAAGGATGTGTGTGCGTATGGCACAGCAGGAAAAAAGGTCACTGGTAAAGGAGCTTGTCGAGTTAGGCAAGCAGAAGGGCTCGCTGACTAACCAGGATATTCTCGATGCAATCGGCGAAGCCGATATGGATCCCGAGAAGCTCGAAAAGCTCTATGACGCCATCGAATCTCAGGGTATCGAGATTATCGAGGACATGGTCGATATCAAAATCGAGGATATCGAAATCCCCTATGAGGAATCCAAGGACGACGACTCTTCCGCACCTGTATCCGATACGGGTCTTGCCATCGACGACCCTGTCAAGGTGTACCTGAAAGAAATCGGCAGGGTTCCGCTGCTTTCTTCCGATGAGGAAGTTGACCTCGCAATCCGTATCTCAAACGGCGACGTAGCCGCGAAGCAGCGCTTGAGTGAAGCCAACCTCCGTCTTGTTGTCAGCATTGCCAAGCGCTACCTCGGCAGAGGAATGCAGTTCCTCGATCTGATCCAGGAGGGCAACCTCGGTCTTATCAAGGCGGTTGAGAAGTTCGACTATACAAAGGGCTTCAAGTTCTCCACCTACGCGACATGGTGGATCCGTCAGGCTATCACCAGAGCGATTGCCGACCAGGCACGCACGATCCGTATTCCCGTCCACATGGTTGAAACCATCAACAAGGTCAAGAAGGTTCAGAGCCAGCTTCTCCACCAGAACGGTCACGAGCCCACTCCCGACGAGATCGCAGAAGAGATCGATATGCCCGTTGACAAGGTGCGCGAGATCATGCGTGTAGCGCAGGAGCCTGTTTCTCTTGAAACTCCTATCGGCGAAGAGGAGGACAGCCACCTCGGAGACTTCATTCCCGACAATGACGCTCCCGCTCCCGCTGACGCCGCTTCACACACAATGCTCAGAGAGCAGCTCGCCGACGTGCTCTCAACTCTCACACCCCGTGAGGAGAAGGTTCTCCGTCTCCGTTTCGGTCTTGAGGACGGCAGAAGCCGCACCCTCGAGGAGGTAGGCAAGGAGTTCAATGTGACCCGTGAGCGTATCCGCCAGATCGAGGCGAAGGCTCTCAGAAAGCTCCGTCACCCCTCGCGCAGCAGAAAACTCAAGGATTACCTTGATTACTAATATTCCTTTTTAGAATTATGTATGAATTTGAAGATGTCGCTCAGATGCTCGATCAGATAGCGGACGCAATGCCGTACGAGCTGTACCGCGACTTGAACGGCGGCATTTCGCTTCTGCCGCAGACAAAAATCCATCCGCAGGCGCTTCACAACGACCTGTTCATTCTCGGCGAGTACATACGCAATTCCCTCGGCAACGCGATCGTTTTTTACTACGGCTCAATCGTCCGCATATACGGACATGTCGGCAGGGAAGAGCTCTACCGCCAGCTGACGCGTATCCTACACCACGAGGTCAGGCACCACAACGAGTATCTCGCGGGCACGGACGATCTCGGAATCTGGGACGAAGAGCAGATAGTTGATTATCTTAAGCGTAACGGAGTAAAACCGAATAAGTAAAATTTTACGGACAGGCTATTTCAGTCTGTCCGTTTACTTGTGCAACATTTACATAATTGGAGTAAAATTTTCTACAACCTAAATAGATTGCCTAAAGAGCAAATTTCTTATAAAGAATTATTATTGCTGGCTGTTTGTGATACAATGATAATGATAAAATGCGCCAAATAGGAGGCATTGCGTTGAAATTCAAAAGATTGATATCAGGAGTATTGAGTATGATAATGATGAGTGGACTGTGTGCGACCGCGGCTAACGCGGCAGGTGAGAAGGACTATCAGGCATACGCGGCAAAGCTCGACAAATGGGCTTATAACGGCACCGATTTGGGAGCGACTTTTACCGAAAAAGGCACTACCTTTAAGCTCTGGTCGCCTTATGCTGACGGCGTTACCCTTACTGTTTACGAAAAGGGCAGTGAGGACGAGGGCGGCGAGACAGTCGCGACCAAGGAAATGAGCTTTGACAAAAAGACGGGCGTCTGGGAAGCAGGCGTCAACGGAAACCTCGCGGGTATGTACTACACCTACACCGTCAAGCACGGCGACGACGAGTATGTGACGGGTGATATATACGCGAAGGGCTGCGGCGTAAACGGCAAGCGATCGATGGTAGTTGACCTCAGCAAGACTAACCCCGACAACTGGGAAAACGACAGACATATCTTTGTTCCTCATGCTACCAACGCTTCCGTTTGGGAGATTTCCGTAGCTGATTTTTCCTCCTCGGAGAGCAGCGGCGTAATTGACTCTCACCGCGGAAAATTCCTAGCGTTTACCGAAAACGGCACCACGATCGACGGCGTTCAGGGCGGAACTCCGACCTGTGTTGACTACCTCAAAAAGCTCGGTGTAAAGTACGTCCAGATCATGCCGATGTACGACTTCGGCTCCGTTGACGAGAGCAAGGACATTATGGAGCAGTACAACTGGGGTTATGACCCTGTAAACTACAACTGCCCCGAGGGTTCATACTCAACCAACCCATATGACGGCAATGTCCGCATCAAGGAATGTAAGCAGATGATTCAGGCGCTCCATAACGCGGGAATCGGCGTTATCATGGACGTGGTTTACAACCATACATATTCCACTGATTCATGGTTCCAATACAGCGTCCCGAATTACTACTACAGAATGAATCCCGACGGAACCTTCTCAAACGGCTCGGGCTGCAGCAACGACACCGCTTCCGAGCATCTGATGTTCCGCAAATATATGATTGACTCCGTGACCTACTGGGCAAAGGAGTACCACATTGACGGCTTCCGTTTTGACCTTATGGGTCTGCACGACGTAACCACGATGAACTCAATCCGCGACGCGCTCGACGGACTTTATGAGGACGGCAGCGGCAAGCAGATCATCATGTACGGCGAAGCATGGAACATGGAAACCAACGCCGACACAGGAACCGTGATGGCAAACCAGAATAACCTCAAGCAGCTCAACGCTCGCATCGGTGCCTTCAACGACGGTATCCGTGACGCGATCAAGGGCAAGGTTTTCGGCGGCGGCGAGGGCTTTGTACAGAAAGGCAAGAACCGCTCCGGTATCAAAACAGGCTTCCTCGGTCAGTCCGAGGCGAGTACAGGCTGGGCGAGCGCGCCTACACAGTGCGTGACCTACGCGTCCTGCCACGACAATCTCGCGCTTTACGACAAGCTCGTCGATTCAGTTTACGGCGACGGCACATACCGCGACCGCCACGAGGATCTTGTCGCGATGAACAAGCTCTCGGCGGCGATCGTAATGACCTCTCAGGGTATTCCGTTCTTCCTCGGCGGCGAGGAATTCGCTCGCAGCAAGGACGGCGACGAGAACTCATTCTCTTCGTCACGCGAGGAAAATATGCTCGACTGGAAGAGCCTCGAAAACTACAGCGATATAGTTGAATACTACCGCGGACTTCTCAAAATCCGCGAGACCTTTGCAGCGCTCACCGACAGCACCGCGACGACCGCAAATAACGTCACCACTCTTGAAAATCTGCCTGCAGGCGTATGTGCCTATGTTGTACCGAATACGGAATCAGGCAAGTGGAACAAGCTCTGTGCTGTTTTCAACGGCTCGGACGATGATCAAAACGTAAGTATTGAGGGCGAATGGATCCAGATCGCGAACGAGGAATCGGCAGGTCTGAGAAACCTCGGCACAGCCTCGGGCAACCTCAGCGTAAAGGCGCATTCAGCAGCTATTTATGTTGACAAGAGCAGCTACGAGAAGGCGGGTATCACCGACAGCGAGGGTATTGTATTTATCAATTACTACGATAATTCAACCAAGGAAAAGCTAAAGACGCAGGCGGTATCCGACGCTATAGGCAAGACCTTTGATGTTAACGCACTTGCCGCGGCGCTCAATTATGATATCAAATCATCATCGGGCGATACCAGAGGCGAGTTTACGGATTCCGTCAAGCACGCAGATGTTTATGTAGAAAAATACGCGGGCAAGATGTGCGATGTTACGATCCGATTTATCGACGATATAAACGGCTCGGAGCTTGAGGATTCGTTTATTATCCGCAACAGAGAGGGCAATGCGTACTTCACACCGCGTCTGCCAAGTATAGAGGGCTACCGTCTTGTTCTTGACCAGATGCCCGATAACGGCGCCGGCGAGATGAAGGGCGAGAAAATCACCGTTGATTATAAATACACCAGAGTAACCGACGATACCGACGCTTCTGTCTGCGTAGTCAACGCGGTTTATATGGCGGACGACGGCAGGATCATCGAAAAGAGCACCATCACCGGCTCGGCAGGAGAGGAGTACACCCTTCCCGATAACGAGTACGAGGATCTCAATCTGATTGAGCTTCCCGAAAACTTCACGGGCGTTTTCCGCGAGGGTGAAATCAATGTTCTGTTCCGCTACTCTTCACGTCCCGACCCATATGCCCAGGCGCTCAAGTATGTAATCATTGCTCTCGGAGTGATCGGAGTACTTTGCGTTGTATCCGTATTCACCTCGCGCTATTCACGCAGGGAGCGCCTGAGAAAGAAAATGGATATCATTGAAAATACGGACGAATAGGTCAGATATTTCCGCTCCGTGCGGAATCAAGATAATTATAAAAAGGAGAGAATATCAATGAAAACAACAAAAAAGATTGTTGCTTCCGTTCTTGCCGCGTGTATGCTGGCGTCAACGAGCGTGATAACGTCTTTTGCGGCTGTTGATGACGATACGGTCGGCGTTACGCACGATTACATCAAGGCCAACGAAGCGATTGACGCTGAGTACACGTACAGCAAGGACGACCTCGGAGCAAAGTATACCCCTGAGTCCACGACCTTCAAGGTATGGTCGCCGACTGCAACCGAGGTAACGCTCAATCGCTACGCCACCGGCTCCGACAAGGAAGCAGGCGCCAAGAAGCTCGGAACCGTCACCATGGAGAAGCTGATGGACGGCGACAAGTGGACGGGCGTATGGACAACGACAGTCAGCGGCGACATCAAGAACACCTATTACACCTATTCAATCAAAGCTGCGCATCCCAAGTCAGGCGCAATGCAGACAGCCGAGACACAGGACGTTTACTCCGTTGCAACAGGCGTTAACGGCAAGCGTTCAATGGTTTGCGACCTCGAATCCACCAACCCCAAGGGCTGGGAGAAGGACGGTCATGTTCTTCCCGACAAGAGCACCGACAGCTACGTATGGGAGCTTCACGTCAAGGACTTCTCATATGATAAGGGTTCGGGCGTCAGCGAGGCGAACCGCGGCAAGTATCTTGCCTTCACAGAAGAAGGAACGACCCTGAACAGCGCTGGTAAGATTTCTACCTGTATCGATTATCTCAAGCAGCTCGGCGTAACAACCGTTCAGCTCAACCCCTTCTATGACTTCCAGTCAATCAACGAGGCTGGCAGCGACGATCAGTTCAACTGGGGCTACGATCCTCAGAACTATAACGTTCCCGAGGGCTCATATTCCTCAAATCCCTACGACGGCAACGTAAGAATCAACGAGTGCAAGCAGATGATCCAGGCTCTCCACAATGCCGGCATCAGCGTAGTTATGGACGTTGTTTACAACCACACCTACGCAAGCGACAAGGAAGGCTCATGCTTCCAGGCTACCGTACCTGATTACTACTACCGTCAGACCGCGACCGGAGCATTTTCCAATGGTTCAGGCTGCGGAAATGAGGTTTCCTCTGAGCGAGCCATGACCAGAAAGTATATTGTTGATTCCTGTCTCTATTGGGTCAACGAGTACCATGTTGACGGCTTCCGCTTTGACCTCATGGGTCTTATCGACACCGAAACCATGAATATTATCCGCGACGAGCTCGACAAGATCAGCCCGAAGCTCACCATCTGGGGCGAAGGCTGGACAGGCGGTACCTCCACCTATGCAACCAACACCTGCACAGGCGAGAAATTCTATCCTGCGGAACAGAAAAACGCATCTAAGCTCAACGAGCGAGTTGCTTTCTTCAACGACAAGATCCGCGACGGTATCAAGGGCTCTGTTTTCGATATCAATGATAGGGGATTCATCGCAGGCAACCAAAAAGCTGCTAAGGATATCCGCTACGGCGCAAGAGCTAATTCAGCTGCAAAGAACGGCTGGCTGGCTCAGTCTCCCGCACAGTGCGTAACCTATGCCGACTGCCACGACAATGCTACCCTTTACGACCAGATCATCGCTTCCGCGGGTCTGGGCAACTACGGCGAGAGAAATGACACCGCTGTTGCGATGAACAAGTTTGCTGCGGCGATTCAGTTTACCGCTCAGGGCGTGCTCTTCAATCTCGCGGGACAGGAGCTCGGCAGAACCAAGTACGGCGACACCAACAGCTACAAGAGCTCACCCGAAATCAATAAGATCACATGGAACAATATCGTTGATTATGCCGACCTCGTATCCTACTACAAGGGACTGCGCTTAATCAGAGAGAACTTTGCTCCGTTCACTGCAGCCGACAAGAGCTATCAGAATGCCTACACCTTTGACTATCCCACCAATCTTTCTCAGGAAACGACAACAGTTTCATACACCGTTCAGAATGATACCGAAGGTCAGTGGAATAAGATTGCTATTCTCCTTAACAGCGCGTCCAAAGAATTGACAGTCAGACTTTCCGATACATCCGTTTCCGACTGGGTTGTAATCGCTGACGGAACACAGGCAGGCGTTACAAAAATCAGAGAAGTAAAGGGCAGCTCCTTCAAGGTAGACGCGAACTCTGCTGTTATCGCTGTTGACAAGGAGAGCTTCGAGAAGAATCCTATTAAGTCCGATATGGGCAAGGTAGAGGTTGAGTTCCTCCACGTTAACGGCAGACGTCAGCTTGCAAAACCCGTTGTTCTTCAGGGCGAATACGGCACATCGTATATTGCTTCTCCTTCCGCGGGCGTTCCTGCTGTTTATGTTCTCGACAGTGTTGAGGGCGAAACCTCAGGTGTATACAGCGAGGAAACCAAGAAGGTTACATATCTCTACAGAGACTATGTTCCCGAAAATCTTGAGAAGTTCGGCGATGTAAACGGTGACGGTGAAGTTAATGTTGCCGACGTAACCGAGTATCAGCGCTTCCTTGCTGAAATTGTTAAATTCCCGCCTGAAAAGGTTGCAGGTCTTGACTTTAACTATGACGGAGACACCAACAGTGCAGATGCATCTATGCTCCAGAAATATCTGGCAGGATACGTTGTATCCTCCGGCGAGGTAGTAATCAACTATTTGTATACAGACGCTGAAGGCAAGCTGCAGAACCTCGTAGCTCCCATCACCATTCAGGGAAGAGTAGGCGATGAGTTCACGAGCTCCGAGTATCACGTTATCGGCTATGCCATTGACAAGACAAGATATCCCGAGATAACCGAAGGCAGGATTCCTTACGGTTCTACACTTGAGATCAACTATTACTATGTAGCAGGCAGCCTTGATGTTAAGCTCCACGTAAAGCATAACGGAACAGAGACATGGGCTCCTACACTCTGGATCTGGGGTGCTGGCCTCGACGGTAAGGATAAGGGCAACTATTCGCCTGATGACAACGCAAAGTGGCCCGGCGTTAAACTCACCGACGAAGACGAGGACGGCTGGTTTGATTACGGCTTTACCTATCGCGGCGCAGGCAGCTACAACGTTATAGTGTCCAATGCCGGCAAGACACAGACAAAGGACTACAAGGGCTTTGTAGACAACGAGATGTGGCTCGTTATCGACGATTCCAAGCTTGAATCAGGCGATTTTGTCACCTTCTATACCGACAATCCCGATACAAATCCCAACGCGCCTATTGCACAGACTCTTTATTAATCAAAATAATTGCGGCGGTCTCTGATGAGGCCGCCGCTTTTTTGCGTGAAGGATTATTTTGTTTTGAACACTGCCGTAAAGGTCGTGCCGTCGGTCTGATTGCTCTGCACAGTGAGCTTTCCGTTCATATTCTGAACTATGTTTTGTGCAATGGAAAGCCCGAGTCCGTAGCCCTTTGTTGTGCGTGATTTTTCCGCGCGGTAGAAACGGTCAAAAATGTGGTCTATATCTTCTTTTGCGATTACGTTTCCGCGGTTGTTGACCGAGAATTCAACTGTATCATTTTTCTTGCTGAGAATTATTCTTATAACGCTGTTTTCGTCGGAGTATTTCACGGCGTTGTCAATCAGAATATGAGCGAGCTGGTTGAGCTGTGTCTGATTTCCGTCTATGGTGATGTCAGGCGCGATTTCTGTATCTATGAGCACTTCCTTTTCAAAGGCAACAGGCTCAAAGTTCAGAGCGGAGCCTTCGACGATCTCGCTGAAATTGACCTCCGACAGCTGCAGCTGGTTTTCTCCGGCGTCGGATTTCGCGAGGAAGAGCATCTGGTCAATCAGCTGTTTCATGTGCTGAGCTTCGTCCTCTGTGCTCTCAAGCCACTTTTGTTCCTGTTCGACCGTCGAGCTTTTGTGTGACATCATTATATTGTTATTAGCAAGAATAACCGTCAGCGGAGTTTTCAGCTCGTGAGAAGCGTCAGCGACGAACTGTTTTTGCTGCTCCCAGGCTTTTTTGACGGGTTTTACCGCAAGCCACGAAAGCCCTAAACTGATGAACAGTATGATAATCATGCTGCCGAGGAAAAGACCCGTGTTGATAAAGATTGAATTTCTGAGATTTTCAAACAGCGAAGTGTTGCTCGCAAAGACAATCAGGGTGTTTTCGAGGTCGTTCCTTTTGACGTACATCAGGCTGTACTCGTTGATCTGTCCCGATTTTTCCTGCCGTGCCACCGCGATTTCAACGCATTTTTTCAAATCGTCCTCGTCAATGGTGACGTTGCTTTCGTTGGTGCTGATGATATTACCGTCATTGTCAATCTCAACCACAACGTATGATGAAATCTCCATCGGCGCGTTGTCGTGAATATCCGGTTTGTTTTTGTAGCTGTCCTTTTCATTTTTGTCAAACGGCATCTCACGTTTACCGCTGTCATCGGTAGCGGGTTCAAACCCCATTTCCTTGCCGTTTCGCTCGACGACCCTGTCCATTCCATGCTCGAGCTCGTTGTAGGAGTTCGAGAAATTGTTGATACAGACGGTCGTGAAAATTCCGATAAGAACAATTCCGATAAGCCCCATATTAATCAGGGCAATGCGCCATCTCAGTTTTTTGATCATGACTTCTGCTCCAATCTGTAGCCTACTTTTTTGATTGCCTTTATTTCGGTAGATGACTGTATGAAGTTTAGCTTGCGGCGCAAAAAGGAGATATACGCCTCGACGTTGTTTGAGCCCGCGTCTGAGTCATAGCCCCAGACCTTTGTGATGATATCTTCCTTTGAGATGATAATATCGCGGTTCGCAATCAGCAGCTTCATTATTTCAGCCTCCTTGAAGTTCAGGTGGACTGACTTAGCGCCCTTGCTGAGCATGCTTGTGGAGGCGTTGAAGTTAAAGTCGCCGTAGCCTGTTTCGTCGAGCATAACCTCGCCTCTGCGCCTTGTCAGAGCCTTGACGCGAGCGAGCAGCTCCTCGGGAGCGAATGGCTTGGTCATATAATCGTCGGCACCCTGATTAAGACCGGTCACCTTATCGCTGACAGTGTCCTTTGCGGTGAGCATCAGTATCGGAGTTTCAATCTTGTTTCGGCGAAGCTCTCTCGCGACCTCAAAACCGTCGCGGTAGGGGATCATGATATCGAGAATAATCAAATCATAAATACCGCTCATTCCGTAGTCAAGGCCGTCGTTTCCGTCATAAACCACGTCGGCCATATATTTTTGTTCAACCAGAATCTGTTTAAGCGCTTCCGCCAGGCGCTTTTCGTCTTCAACGATCAAAATCTGCATAATTCTGCCTCCTTATAATAGTATTTTAACATCTATTATTCTAAAGGACAATACTTAAAAAATCCTTAATAAAAATTTTTAAAAACTTTTTTAAGGATTTAAGCTATTTTTAAGTTTTAGACCTTATACTACAGTCAAACAAAGGAAAACAACCGAAAGAAAATTAAAAAAGCTTAAAACTTTTAAGTGTTTTTTAAGGTTTGGGCGTTATCCTTAAACCAAGCTAAACGAAAGGGAGGCAAACAACATGAAAGTTCAGACTATCTTTGAGAGAACAGAGATTAAATATATTATCACGCTAAAGCAGCGCGAAGCGCTTCTTAAGCTGATCAGCTCCTACATCAAGCCCGACGAATACGGCGAGAGCACGGTGTGCAGTCTTTATTTTGACACAGACGATTTTCTTCTTATCCGCAACTCAATGGATAAGCCCGTCTACAAGGAGAAGCTCAGACTCCGCAGCTATTCCACACCAAAGCGCGACAGCAACGTGTTCCTTGAACTCAAGAAGAAGTACAGAGGCGTTGTTTACAAGAGAAGGCAGACGCTCAGATACTCCGACGCGATGGATTACATTCTCAACGATGAGCTGCCGAACGACTCGCAGATCATGCGTGAGATCGACTACACGATGGCTCGCTACAAGAACCTCAAGCCGAGAATGTTCATCGGTTACGACAGAACAGCATTCTACAGCAAGACCGACCACGAGCTCAGGATCACCTTTGACAAGAACGTCCGCTTCCGCACCGAGAATCTCGACCTCGCGAAGGGCAGCTACGGCGAGAAGATTTTGCAGCCGAACCTCTGTATCATGGAAATCAAATCTCTCAACACAATGCCCTTATGGTTAACCTCAGCGCTCAACGAACTCAAAATATTCCCGGGTTCGTTCTCAAAATACGGAACAGCCTACAGAATAGTCACAGAAAGAAATCAAATGATGGGAGGAACAAACTGTGCTTAATCAAATTTTTTCAGCTATCTACTCAGAAACCTTTACACCCGACATCTATCTCATATGCACGGCAGTTTCTCTGGTGCTCGGCGCGATAATCGCTTTCACGGCGAGCTTCAGAGCCAAGCAGAGCAAGAGCTTTCTGTTGGCGTTATTCCTGATTCCCGCAATCGTGCAGACAGTCATCATGCTGGTGAACGGCAGCGTAGGCACAGGCGTCGCGGTAATGGGCGCGTTCTCACTGGTAAGATTCAGAAGCGTCGCGGGTTCCGCGAAGGAAATAGTCAGCATCTTCCTTGCGATGGCAACAGGCTTGGCTACGGCGATGGGCTACATCGGACTGGCGGTATGCTTTGTAGTGATTATCTGTATCGTAATGATTATCGCTTCACTTGTGCACCTTAAAGAGAAGGACGACCTTGTACGCGACCTCAAAATCACGGTTCCCGAGGATCTCAACTATGCTCACGAGTTTGACGATCTCTTTGATGAGTACACCCACAATTCAAAGCTTCTCTCCGTCAAGACCTCAAACATGGGCAGCCTTTACAAGCTGATTTACCGCATTGAGCTTATCCATGAGGACGATGTCCAGAAGTTTATCGACGAGCTCCGCTGCCGCAACGGCAATCTTGAAATCGCGGTTATGATGCCCGCAGTCGAGGAAGCAAGACTTTAATTCAGCAACAATAATACCGCACAGCCCGTCTGTGCGGTATTTCCAAGAGACGTTTTTGAAATCGGGAGATATGAAATGAAAAAAAGAATTATGTGCGCGATTATCAGCGCAATGCTTATAGCGTCCTTTACCGCATGCAGCACTCAGGGCGGTTCGGGTTCACAGACCTCAACCGCAGATACGGCCGCGAATAAGAGCGCGGCAGCTTCGGACGAAATCAAGGACGGAGAATATGACCTCAGCTTTTCCCAACGCGACGCCGATTCCTCCTATGATGAAAGCGCCGCGGCAAAGATAACCTTCACCGATACCTCAGCCGAGTACTCGTCCGGTTCGGCTGAGGTAAGCGGAACAACAGTTACGATCAAGTCCGAGGGTACTTATGTTGTTTCAGGCGGCTGCAAGGACGGCAAAATCGTCGTTGACGCGGACGAAAAAGCCAAGGTTCAGGTAGTGTTCAACGGAATCGATCTGACCTCAAGCGGTTCTCCGTTTGTTGTAAAGAGCGCTGACAAGGTGTTTATCACTCTCGCAGACGGCAGCGAGAATACTGTTTCCGACGGCAGCAGCTACACCGAAACCGTAGGGGAGACCAACGTTGACGCGGCGATTTTCAGCAAGGAGGATCTCAGCATCAATGGCAGCGGCAAGCTGACTGTAAACGGTAATTACAAGCACGGCATTCTCAGCAAAGACGACCTTGTTGTTGCGGGCGGAACTGTATCAGTCAAGGCGGTATCAACAGGCGTTGAGGGCAAGGACAGCCTCAAAATCAAGGATGCCGACCTCACCGTGGAAGCAGGCAGCGACGCCATCCGCGCGACCAATACGGAAGATACAGCCTCAAAGGGCTTTGTATATATTCAGAGCGGCAAGCTCATACTCACATCAGAAAACGACGCGATCCAGTCAAGCTCACTTCTCAGAGTAGACGGAGGCGACTTCAATATCACAACGGGCGGCGGCTCTGAGAGCGGCAAGACCCACACAGAGGAAAATTTCGGACGCGGCGGCAGAATGCAGATGTTCTCCTCAAACTCCGATTCAACCGATACCGACAGCGCCAAAGGTCTGAAATCCGCAGACGCGATTAAGATCAACGGCGGCACGATCAATATCAATTCCTCAGACGACGCGCTTCATTCAAACAATTCACTCACCGTAGACGGCGGCGAGCTGAAAATCAGCTCGGGCGACGACGGACTCCATTCCGATACGACTCTCACCATCAACAGCGGCAAGATAGATATTTCAAAGAGCTATGAGGGCATCGAGAGCGGTGAAATTACCATGAATGACGGCACTGTTATTGTCACCTCCTCCGACGACGGCTTCAACGCGGCGGGCGGCAACAACGGCACGGAACGCCAGGGTATGTTTGATTCTGATTCGAGCAAGGTTCTCACCATCAACGGCGGCTATGTTTACGTCGACGCGAACGGCGACGGACTTGATTCAAACGGCGTACTGAAAATCAACGGCGGCACAATTCTCGTAAACGGCCCGTCAAACGACGGCAACGGCGCGCTCGACTCGGGTTCTTCGTGCGAGGTTTCGGGCGGTACGATTATCGCAATCGGCAGCAGCGGCATGGCTGAATCACTCACCGCGAACGGACAGTGCTCAATCATGACCGACATCGACTCTCAGGCGGCAAATACTACAGTCGCGCTGACCGACAGCGAAGGCAATGTCCTCGCTTCAATCAACTCAACCAAGCAATTCAACAATGTTGTCGTTTCAACTCCCTCAATCAAAAAGGGCGAGAGCTACAAGCTTGTGTGCGGCGGAACGGTTGACGGCGCCGACAGCTACGGCTTTGCTGACAGCGGCAAGGTAAGCGGCGGCACAACCGCGGCGGAAATGACTATGGATTCCGAGAGCTACTCAAACGGCGGCAGCCGCATGGGCGGAGGAATGGGCGGAATGCGCGGCAATATGCAGCCGCCTGACGGAGATAACGGTAACGGTATGCAGCCGCCCGACGGAAATATGCAGAACAAGCCTCAGTTCTGATATTTCTGATAAAGAATTATGATAACGACTTATATTTCATAAACATCTCCTTGAACCGGGTTGCCTGTTTCGGCGGTCCGGTTCTCTCTTTTAAAACAAAAAGCTGCCCGTGAAACCGGACAGCTCAATATTTAATTTGAACTTACGACCTTGCGCACATTCCTCTCGGAGAACTGAATAAGATTGAACAGCGATGAAGCGCCTTTGTCGAAGTAGCTCGAAATAATGTCTGGCGATAGCGCGAGCGAGAGCTTGTTGCGTTCGATTACCGCGTCAATCAGCTCGAGGTCAAGCAGCATTGAGGCAGAGGTAAGGTTTTTATAGCGGTTGCGGTCAAGCGAGAACATAGTCTGGGTATTGCTCCTGTCGGCACAGTAGATTGCGCGGAAAACCTGGTACTCGGCGCACATAAGGTAGTTGCTGACGGCATTAGTCAGCCGTTTTTCGCCTATTTGAGCGAGCAGGTCGAAAATCACCGCTGTGGTGTTGGTAATCAGCTTTTTGTTGACCTGATTGATCATATTGCCCTTCATATGTCCTATTTCGTCCGCGTCGGGGAAGTCGTCCGCAGTTACGGAGGCGGGCTTGCGCTGTACGGTTCTGCCGAGGAGATAATCCGCAGAAACGTCGTAATACTCCGCGGTTTTCACCAGAAAATCCAGTCCGCACTCGCGGATTCCCTTTTCGTAATGTGAGAGCAGAGCCTGGGAAATACCCAGATCCGATGCTACCTGCTTTTGGCTGAGTCCGCGTTCCTTGCGCAAAAATGTAATAATTCTCGGAAAATCGCTATTCAAGACTTGACACTCCGTTTCATTTGATAGTATAATAATTTAGTTATAGATTGCCGTTTTTTACTTTATACATATAGTATAGCCTAAATTTGACAATTTGTAAATATATTTTGAATACGCTGCACAGGAGAATTATATGAAATCCTATGTTATTCATTTCATACGCCACGGCGCGATTGACGAGACGCTATCGGGAAAATACATCGGTTCGACCGACGTGCCGTTGTCGGATAAGGGCAGGGAAGCTCTGCGCAAGCTCGAGCGTGAATGCCGCTATCCGTATACAAAGGTAGTGTTCACAAGTCCCTTGAAGCGCTGCACCGAAACCTGCCGGATTCTCTATCCGGAGCTCAGCCCGCTGTCGATTGCCAATCTTCGCGAATGTAACTTCGGCGAGTGGGAGGGCAAGACCGCTGAGGAGCTCAGGGACGATCCCGTGTTTGAAAAGTGGCTTGCGGGCGACAGCGAATCAGCACCGCCTCACGGTGAGAGCAACGCTGACTTTATCCGCCGCATCTGCAAAATGTTCGAGAGCATAGTCGAGGGTCTGATGAAAACAGGCACCACCGACAGTGTGATTGTCACCCACGGCGGCGTTATTATGACTTTGCTCGCGGTTTACGGTCTGCCTCAGGCGAAGCCCTTTGAGTGGACAATGGACAACGGTTACGGCTATTCAATCCGCATTACCCCGATGCTTTGGCAGCGCGACAAGGTTGCCGAGGTTTTCAACCGAATCCCCATGATTGAGGACGAAGATTAATCAGATATTAACGAAAAGGAGTTTATTAATATGGCAAATTATAAGATTACATTATTAAAGGGCGACGGTATCGGCCCCGAAATCGTAAATCAGGCAGTAAAGGTGCTCGACAAGGCAGCGGAGAAGTTTGATTTCGCCGTTGAGTACGACGAGGCTTTACTCGGCGGCTGCGCGATCGACGCCACAGGCGTTCCGCTTCCCGAGGAAACCGTAGCGAAGTGCAAGGCTTCCGATTCCGTAATTCTCGGCGCTGTAGGCGGTCCAAAGTGGGATAACCAGCCCGGCAACAACCGTCCCGAGGCAGGTCTTCTCGGCATTCGCGGAGCACTCGGACTATTCGCGAACCTCCGTCCCTCCGTTATCTTCGGACCGCTCAAGAGCGCTTCCCCGATCAAGGACGAGATCATCGGCGACAATATGGACATCATGATCGTCCGCGAGCTTACCGGCGGTATCTACTTCGGCGAGCGCGGCAGAGATGATGATTCCGCGTGGGATACAGAGAAATATTCCGTTGCAGAGGTTGAGCGCATCGCCCGCGTTGCCTTTGATATGGCTATGAAGAGAAACAAGAAGCTCACCAGCGTTGACAAGGCAAACGTTCTCGAGTCCTCGCGCCTTTGGAGACAGACCGTTATCAACGTGTCCAAGGATTATCCCGAGGTAGAGCTCAACCATATGTATGTTGACAACTGCGCGATGCAGCTTGTTCGCAATCCCAAGCAGTTTGACGTAATCGTAACCTCAAATATTTTCGGCGACATTCTCTCCGACGAGGCTTCCATGATTGCCGGTTCAATCGGAATGCTCGCGTCAGCCAGCCTTTCCGGCGGCAAGCTCGGTCTGTACGAGCCTATCCACGGTTCAGCTCCCGATATCGCGGGCAAGGGTATCGCCAATCCTCTCGCGACAATCCTTTCTGTGGCAATGATGCTCCGA
>JAEEGL012117506.1_pt1 | contig 19387 bp, 22 predicted proteins | sample 9134231 | NCBI WGS metagenome assembly JAEEGL01 (sample SAMN16246548, study PRJNA631951) | gut metagenome | biome: gut microbiome; feature: rumen; material: fiber-attached | host: Bos | place: Iran: Karaj | collected 2018-10
GGAGTTAGTCAGGCGTTTTAATGCCGGTGGCCATGACGGAGAGGCAATACCCGTTCCCATCCCGAACACGGAAGTCAAGCTCTCTGGTGCCGATGATACTGGGTCCGTCCCGGGAAAGTAGGTAGCCGCCGGCTTTTTTTTGTTTAAATTTTAGGATGTTTTCTTTCTTATTTTGTATCTGGACGAAGCTGTAATAAAGTTGACCGAAGTTTTGGAACTGCTTCTTATTCTTTCAAGTCGGGAATTTAACATTTGAGTTATTTTCCCGCTTTTTATGTCCACCACACAAAAAAAGCACGCTGTTATCAAACAACGTGCCTTATGATTTGATCCGCAGACGAAGTATTTCCGGTCGAATTTAGATGTCGCAATTTTATTTACGACAGAGTTTAATTATTCTTAAAGCCGTTGAACCATGCGCGCTCTTCAAAAGATTTTTTCTTTGGAACTTGCGGTACTGATTCTGCACGTCCCACCGGAAGAAAACACACAAGTTCATAATCATCTGGAACTCCAAGAATGCGGGCCATCTTGTTTCCGATTTTGTCTTCGTCTGTGATGTGTCCCTCGTACCAGCAGCTTTCATATCCCAATTCAACAATGGTCAAAAGCATGTTTTCTATGGCAGCCGAATAATCCTGGCTTGCAAAGCATCTGTCCCTATACGCCGGGATCCTCTGCGTCAAAACACAAATCATCGCCGGGGCACTTTCTCCAACTGGCGGCAGGATTACTTCATGGAGTTTTTTGAGCAGCTCAGGCTCGTCCACTGCAATCAAACTTGTCGTCTGCTTGTTGCATCCGGAAGGAGCCGCAAGTCCCGCTTCCATAATCGCTTTCAAATCTTCTTTCGGTACTACATCTGCTTTGAATTTTCCCCTGTAGCTGTGTCTTTTTTTGATTGTTTCCAATCTACAGTATTATATCATAGAATCATGAAAAAGTATTCAAGTTTACTCCGCGTTTTAATCTTCTTTGGAGCCAAGCTCTTTTTGCAGGTAAATCATATCTACGAGCTGGACGCCGGCTTCAAAAATGGGGTGGTCGTAATTTTCCGTGAAAAAGTTTTTTACGGCATGGTGTCGCTTGAATCCGCATTTTTCATAAAAGGGAATCGTGAGCGGACTGTCGCCGGTTCCGACCTGGACCGTGGAAAAATCAGCGCGGAATTTTTCGCATACGAAGTCGATGACCTTTCTGCCGTAGCCCTTTCCCTGACTTTTCGGGTCGGTCGCAATGTTCTTTATCTCAAGCAGACCGTTGCCCTCGTCAGTAACGACGCACTCAGCCTTAACGTCGTCGTCCAGAACGAACATCCGCCCCTTTTCAAGATAGCGGTCAATCATGTCTTCCTGCTCATCCGCCAAAAGAAGTAGGCCGATATAGTCTTTTTTGTTTTTTAGGATCTCGTGAATTTTAATCATCTTTTCTTTATTTTCCTTCCATGAATCTGACGAATGCTTCTGGTGTAATAACAGGAACAGTGGCATTCTCAAAATCGCCTACATTATTTGTAATATAGACAATATTGTACAACTTTTTTGGAATGCTCAAAGAGATTCGGTCTTTGTAAAAGTGTATCAAGAATGACATTGGTATCAACTAAGACTTTCATGCTTTTTACGCCTTGCTTCATTCGCAGCTTTTTTATAATCGTAAGGTTCGGGGATGATAGACGGCTGGCACAAACCTTCGAAATCGTTCCGCAATTCCTTTGCCTTTGCATATTCTTCTGCCGTCTTAAATTTGCCATAAGGAGTTTTTTTCTGTGAGCACAAGGATTTTATATATAAAAGTACGCGAATTACATTTTCTTCTTCCATCTGATCGAGATATTGCATTACTTCCTGTTTTGTTGCAGCTAACATAATTTCACCTCCGTTTTATGAAGATATTTCCAGTATACCACGGATTTTGAGTTTTTGCCACTACTGCCCAGGATAAAGCTTCGCCAATGCCACATGGATCGAAATGTCTCCAAAATTCCTTTAAATTGGTGCGTTAGTGGTATAAAAATTTTGAATAAAGTATGGCAGCCTCTTTTAAGTCTTCTTCGTATCCTAGTAACTCTCCAACACTGTATAAATGTGAGAGTCTAGCAGAAAATTTGTTATTGCAGTAGATTTTCTTCCCAATCATGAAGATTATTTGTTTTGTTAATTGGAAATCATGTATTAGCGGACTGGAAACAAAACTTACAACAGGGCATACATCAACGCCCTCAATCCATTTCAGTCCTATAAGTCTGAACTTCATTTTATCATCAGATACAAAAAAATCACTGTTCCTGAGTTCTGAGATTTGAGACTTGACCAAGCGTTTATTTGTGTTATTCATAAGCAATTCCTGTACAGTAAAAATTTGGGGCTGACTACTTATTTATATCGACAGCCCGTTAAAAGTCTATTTTGCCTTTATTGAATCATCTGCATCATCCCATGTCACACTCCAATATTCGTCACAAACCCAGGTGTCGTTTTCATATTTCAGCGAATCATTAAAAGGACAGCCCATGCAGCCTTCCGGAAAATGTCGTAAGAATTCGCTGCAGTCCCCTAGACTCCTTTCAAGAATAATATCATTCCAAATCTCAGGTCGATTATTCTTCATAAGTTTCTCCCTCAACACTTTTATCAATGACTTTTCCATCTTTTTTATCAATGACTTTTCCATCTTTATATAGTAGAAGCTCTGTCTTTCCAGGCTCTCTTTCTAGACTCACAAAACCGCGGTAATATTTTGTGCAATCCAAGTGGAGAGGACTCTTGAGCCAAGCTTCCTTCGACAGAGGACTATGTATCCGCTTAAGTTTCGGCATAGAGTTAAAATTTTCCATGCGAATACATTTAAATGACTCGGGCAAGAAAAGATCTGTAAGGGCAGGCTGCATGTTGTAGGTGCAGATTCCTGGCAGAGAGAAGCAGTCATTCCCGAAATACTGGCATCCCTTTTGGATTCTGATGAGACCGAGAGTAGGGTTTATTTCTTCAACTATGCCCTGACCGTCCTCATCAAACTTAAAAATTCCGTGATTCTGTATAGAGAAATCGATACCATCAATCCGGTCTGCAGGTGCATAAAGAGCTGCCTGTATTAAACCAGAAACTCTTGAAAACTCGAGGCGATTTCCAGTGTACACAAATTTTTGAATGCCGCTTCCCAGAAGGGCGTACGGTTCTACCTGACGGAGAGACTTAGGAAGAATCAGCACCTTTGCGCTGCTCTCTGAGTCAAAAGCGTGGTTTTGAATTGCATAGACGCCATCTGGGACAACAATGACTTCAGACTCCGGATCTACATCGATCACCACTGGTCGATACTCCACTCTAATGTTCTTCATTTTTTAGTCCTTGCCAGCAGGAGTGCCATACCCCGCTGGGCTTTGATTTTTTTTGAAAAACTCCCCCGAATTTTTCAGTAGTTTTCGAAATACGATTTAATCGTCCTCGTCTGGAATATTGTAGCAGTCCGGGTTGCCATCTTCAGCGGACTCTTTGTACGTAGCGGCGTCTATCCAGCTCTCCTTCTCCTCATCCGACATACTTTGCCACTCTGATGAAAGATCCGAATTCTCATTGCGGATATATTCATCAACTTCTGGTGCGTTGTAGTCACCGTTACACGAATCAATAACATCCAACAAATCTCTGTAACCCATTTTTTTACCTCCTAAATGAGTAAGTTCATTTTTATTACTGCGTTTTTGGGGACTTTCTAGCTTCCAAAAATGCAATTCTTTTAAAGGATGCTTACCGTACAGGCTCCGGTTTTGGGGTGGCTCCCGATTCTGAACAAACTAGGATTTGCTCTAAAAAAATCAGACAATGACTGCCCATAGGGAAGTCGCACGCCATTTTTATGCAGGTACTTTCCCACCTCTCCAGTGAGTGCAAATTTGAGGATTGTATTCCATCGCTGCTCTTTATCGCTTATAACCTGCTTTACGGCGTTGACAATTTGCTGTTGGAGGAGAGCTGTCGGCTGTATTTTCTTACGAAGATCATAGACACCACTTCCCGAGCTTGGGGAAGTTAAACTCTGTACAGGAGCATTGTTTTGGGTAATTGGTGTTGTTTTTCGCTTTACGACTATGCGTTTGTTTGCAGGAGCTGATACCACTTCGCGAGGAGCCGAGACAAATGGCTGAACTGGATCTTCAGAATGCATTGGTTTAAAAACCTTTGGATTCTCGAGAAAGGAAAAAAGGGGTATTTTAAAATCACAGGTTTCATAGAGTTCTTTTGAATACCCGGTTATTTTTCTTCCGTTCTCATAGACCTCATCATATATGAGCATTGTCGGGATCTTAAGTGTTTTCAGCGCTTGAGCTAGAGGACGATGGTCTCGGTCATTCGTGAGAAGAATTACTCCATCAATCTTGCCTCTGTAGGCAGCAGAAAGTACATCGACATCGAATCTGGCATCTATTTCTTTCTCTTTTCCATTCTGCAATTCAGCAGCACACCAGTGGAAGCCTGCTCCCATAAATTTACTGTTAAACTCTCTTCGTTTTTCTGAAGCGTTATTTTCATATCCCATATAGATGTTTTTAAAATAGTTGGGAACGGTACAATTACATCCGAGATGGATGCTCATTAAATTCGAACAAACTTCTGTAAGCCCAAATAAATCGATTTCTTTTCCTTTTTTATTTGCCGCAAGGTTGAAATTAAAACAGGTATTTCCGTCTAGAGGCATCATAAGTTCTTTGTTTTCCATAAGCAGTCCTTTATTTAAGCTAATTTTCAATACACTACCGCAACGCGAATAGCCCTATATTGCTCGGGATTCCCCGATGCAATGTTTCTATGGCAATGCCATAGAGGTGAAAGATGTGATTTAGTATTAGGGTGGCATTCTGTTCCTCCTTATAGAGTATTTGTGCGTTTTTGGGGGATTTGTTTTGAGTTTTTTGAAAAAAAAATAAAAAAAGCAGCTTTTTTTGCTGCTTTTTGAGAGAAAAATGTTTTTTAGGTTTTCAGAAATTTTTTTCAGTTACCAATTAACTATTGGATGAATGCCACATTCCAAGAAATAAGTCCAGTTCAATGCGTACGCAAATAGATATGGGTCATAATACATTGCCGTTAGTATCATAACTTTTGCATTGTAGGCTTCTTCCTCAGAACAAGAAGGAAGCTCTTTGATTTCAAGATTCTCACATAATTGCTTTTTTAAGGAATGAGCATTTTCAGGGCAGACTAGTTCTGTTACAACGGAGCAGAGTGTAATACTCCTGTCATCTGCACAGTCAAAAATCTGCTTGAAATTATCTATGAAGTCTTTGTTTTCTTCATAGCAAAGAGATAATCTATAAATGCCAATATTATGAAATTTTAGTAATTCGTTGATAAAATCTAATCTTTTGTCCATAGTTTATATTTCCTTATATTTTTTTAAGGCGTGTTCTTTCTTTCCTTTTAACCACTTCACAATCAATGTAATATCAGCACTTTTATACAGTCTGGAATACATTATAACAAGTACTGATTCGGATGCTTTGTCTTTGCATTCTAGGTCATTCAGCCCCTCTGCAAAAGTTTTAATTCCATCTGGTTTTCCAATTAATTGTTTTATACAATCCTTAAATTCTTTTTCGTCATTTGGGAATTCGGCACAGAAGCATTCTGCTAATTCTTTTAATTGGCTCTGCTTATCAAGTTTATTTTTTTCATCTTCCCATTGTCTATAAGCTACTTCGTCAGTGCAATCATATTCATTCTCAATTTCATTTTTCGTTTTAGATTGAGGGATAGGATTTTTGATTGCAATTTTTTCTGCTATCTCTTCAATGCGTTTTCTATATGTACCATTTAGCAAAGATCTATTTTTATTCAATTCTTTAAAGCGAAGTTCAAAATCTTTTTTGCTAATCTCAGGTAAATTTAACTGTGAAGAAATTTCCTCATAAATTCTGTTTATGCTTACGACATCGCTATCAGTAAAATCAAAAATCTTTTCATTTTCATATTTTCTATAGCGTATTGCTTTGCATATTGCTGTTTTTGTTTGCTCAAAATTCTTAATCAAAAAAATATCTTTATTTTCCTTCTTGGCATTCTTGTTGTGATTTTTCGTAGGCTTCTCCTTAACAAGAATAGTTTCTATCCCAATATTTATATTTCCTTCAAGAATACAGTAGTCAGATTTTTCATAATCAACACTTTGCCTTAAACGTGAGTTATAATAATCTTTCTTTTTCTCCAATTTAAAATCCTTGCGTATGAATTTAAAACCTTCTTCCTTGTATGTGCTCTTATCATAAATTGGCTTGCTAGAATCTCGTTTTTCATAGCCGATTTTTACCAGCGTATAGGCATATTGGCAGTGATTCTGAAATGCTTCCCAAGGTACATTCGGATTATGCCCAAAATTAATCTTTTCTTTTCTGTCCCATTGAAAGCGATTTTTGTCGTTGTAATAGCAAAGCCATTCTTTCATTTCCTTATTGAAAGCTTTATTCAAAGGAAATTTTTCTCCATTCTTTAGATTTACCTGCAAATCGGCAGACAGATTGCTTTCGAATTTCTTCTCTGTGAAATATTCATTGAAGAAGATATAAATTCCGCCACATAACGTGATGTCATTTGTAGGTATTGATTGGGCTACAGAATTAAAATTATCTTTGGGGGGTAATAAATAGTGACTATGTTTGTAATTGTAAAATTCTGAAATAATATCAAAATCATTGTTTGGAGCTGAGTCAACAATTTCTTTTAGGATGATATGAAACGCTCTATCATTATTCCTGTCGAAGTAGCCTACCTTATCTTGGCTTGATTGTTTCTTGTATTTTTGGCGAATTTCAATGTCTAAATCTTTACCATAATGATTTGTATAATCCTTCCATACGACATTAGGGAAAATTTCAGAGAGACGGTCTAATGTATTTTTATTGATTATGCTTGTTTTCTTTGCCATAAAATGATTTTACCACGGAATAGGGATTGCCGGATCAAGTCCGGCAATGACAGACGCAAGCTGGCGCTTGCTTAACGAGTTTCCACTTGCTCGCGAAAGCTCGCATTTTTTGCATTCGCAAAAAAACATGGAAACTCGCACGGCTGCCCAGTCGCAATTTTAGCTACGACTAGGCCTTTTTATTTAGAATGAACCAGCAACTGCTACTGCACAAGCGACTGTGCAGCCGACCATCGGGTTGTTGCCCATGCCCATGAAGCCCATCATCTCGACGTGTGCGGGAACTGATGAAGAACCTGCGAACTGAGCGTCTGAGTGCATGCGTCCCAAAGTATCGGTGAAGCCGTATGATGCTGGACCTGCTGCCATGTTGTCTGGGTGCAGGGTGCGGCCTGTTCCACCACCGGATGCTACTGAGAAGTATTTCTTTCCGGCAAGGAGACGCTCCTTCTTGTATGTTCCGGCTACAGGGTGCTGGAAGCGAGTCGGGTTTGTGGAGTTTCCTGTGATGGAGACATCAACATCCTCGTGCCACATGATAGCGACACCCTCACGTACATCGTCTGCACCGTAGCACTTTACGATGAGGCGGTCTGGGTTTGAACCGTAAGGAACTTCCTTCACGACCTTGAGAGCCTTGTCGGTTCCTTCTCCGTTGAAGTAGTCAAACTCAGTCTGCACGTATGTGAATCCGTTGATGCGGCTGATGATCTGTGCTGCATCTTTTCCGAGACCATTCAGGATAACGCGGAGCTTGTTCTTGCGGACCTTGTTTGCGTTTGCGGCAATCTTGATTGCACCTTCTGCGGCTGCGAATGATTCGTGTCCTGCCAAGAATGCAAAACACTGTGTCTCTTCGCTCAAAAGACGTGCACCGAGGTTTCCGTGTCCAAGTCCAACCTTGCGGTCATCAGCTACAGAACCTGGCAGACAGAATGCCTGAAGTCCCTTTCCGATGTTTGCGGCTGCTGTTGAACCGGTCTTGTCACCAGTCTTTTCAGCTTCCTTGATTGCGATTGCAGAACCAAGCACATAAGCCCACTTCGCGTCCTCAAAACAAATCTGCTGTGTTGACTGACAGATTTCGTATGGATCAAATCCACGGGCTTTGCAAAGATCGCGTGCCTCGTTCAGTCCAGCCTCGCCTTCCTTAAATCCATATTCCTTAAGAGCCTTATTCACCTGAGGAATGCGGCCTTCAAAATCTTCAAATAATGCCATAATAACTATTCCTCCTGATTACTCTTTGCGCGGGTCGATAAGCTTTACCATACCCTGATCTGCTGTCACGCGGCCATAGTGAGTGCGTGCTCCCTCAATCGCTTCCTGAGCCGGCTTTCCTGCCTTGAGAGCGTCCATCAGCTTACCGAAGTTGATGCAGTTGTAGCCGATAATCTGGTTGTCCTTGTCAACGGCACATGTCTCAACATATCCCTCTGTCATCTCAAGATAGCGTGGACCAGTCTTGCGTGTAGCGAACATTGTTCCGACCTGAGAGCGGAGGTTCTTTCCAAGGTCCTCAAGAGAAGCACCAACCTTGAGTCCGTCCTTTGAATATGCTGACTGAGTGCGTCCATAAACAATCTGCATGAAAAGCTCGCGCATTGCGGTGTTGATTGCGTCGCAAACCAGGTCAGTGTTGAGGGCTTCAATCAAAGTCTTTCCAATAAGGATTTCTGAAGCCATTGCAGCTGAGTGAGTCATACCGGAGCAACCGATGGTTTCGACCAGAGCTTCCTCGATGATTCCGTTCTTTACGTTCAAAGAAAGCTTGCATGCGCCCTGCTGAGGTGCACACCAACCGATACCGTGAGTAAATCCCGATACATCTTCCATTTTCTTTACCTTTACCCATTCGCCTTCTTCGGGAATCGGTGCCGGTCCATGATATGCACCCTTAGCCAAGGGGCACATATGCTCCACTTCTGCAGTGTAAGTCATGTAAATTCTCCTTACAAATAAATATATGGAAAGAATATCACAATTGAAGAGAATTTTCAATACAGGAACACGAATATGAGAAAATGAAAATGCTGTGAAAATTACTCGTCTTGACACTATCTCCTTTTTCGTGCTATAAATGTTGCAATAAGGAAGGTTGCGGCAATGGAGTTTCTGAGACAGCATCAACTGAGCATAATGTTGGTCCTAATCGGAATTTGCGGCATGGTGGCACTTTTTGTTCTTGTCACCAACACTTTTTCCGCAAAACGAAAACGTGCTTTGTTTTTTCTTGAGGTCAGCGCGACCCTTCTTCTTGTCTTTGACCGGTTTGCATATATTTTCCGCGGCGACGTGAGCAGTCTCGGCTACTGGATGGTCAGAATCAGCAATTTTTTTGTGTTCCTCTTTTCTCTCACGATTCTCCATGCGTTCAACTCCTATCTCATCGACCTGTGCAGGGACGAGGCCGCGTGCAAAAGACTTCCCGTGCAGCTCAGAATCTGCAAGGTGATTGTGTTCCTCGGCGTAGTCTCGCTCGTAATCTCCCAGTTCACGAATTTCTATTATTCCTTCGACGAACAGAACCGCTACATGCGTGAGAGCGGAATTGCGTTGTGCTATGTTTTTCCGTTTCTGGTTCTGCTCCTTGATTTTTCCGTAACGATTCAGATTTGCAGAAAACTCCCTCCTTTGACGAGCGTCTCGCTGATTGTCTTCACCATCATCCCGATCGTGGCGACCGTGGTCCAGATTTTCACATACGGAGTTTCGCTCACAAATCTTGCCTGCGTCGGCATGGCGATTGTCCATTACGTCCTTGGGCTGATTGATTTGAACAAGACCGTGGAAGATTCGAAGCGGCGTGAAATCCAGCTTTTGAAGGAAGAGCAGAAAAAAATGCGCGTCATGTTCGAGCAGACGGCGACGGCACTTGCGAATGCGATTGACGCGAAGGACGAGTACACCCACGGACACTCAATGCGTGTGGCGGAGTATTCGCGGAGGATTGCGGAGAAAGCCGGAAAGGACGAGAAATTCTGCGATGAGGTTTATTTCGCGGGACTTCTTCACGACGTTGGTAAAATCGGAATACCGATCAGCATCATAAACAAGGAGGGAAAGCTCACCGACGAGGAGTACGCACAGATAAAGATGCACCCGGAAATCGGAAGGCAGATTCTCTCAAGCATCAGCTCGTCACCCTATCTTTCAATCGGTGCGAATTTCCACCACGAGCGTTACGACGGACGCGGATATCCGAATCATCTGAAAGGGGAGGACATACCGGAGATTGCGCGCATTATTGCTGTTGCCGATGCCTACGACGCGATGACCTCAAAACGAAGCTACCGTGCCACGATTCCCCAGGACATTGTTCGCGAGGAGATTGTGAAGGGGATTGGATGCCAGTTCGATCCCAATTTCGCCACAATAATGCTGAACATGATAGACTCCGACTCAGAGTATCAGATGAAGGAGAAGGAGCAGATTTCGGAATTCGGCGGTAAGTCCGCGTTTGAGTGCGGGGATGAGAGGACTGCTTTTTCGGACGGATTTTTGCTTAATCCCTTTGTCACGAAATTTAGGATGCGGTGCGGAGTGCAGGACGGTTTCTTGCCCGAGGATTCCTTTTCCAGCATGATTATTTTTGATTCGCTTGACGGAAGGGTTCATTACGGGGACGCTCTGACGGAGAAAATGTTGTACACGGAATTCGCCGAGATACGATTTGACGGAACTGTTTTCCAGAAGGACGCGCGGAAAGTAAAAACCGAGGTAATAAAAAATCCTGCCGCGATGGACAATGGCGTGGAGATTGATTTTGAGGGGGAGGCCGTCAAGTCGAAGGACCATGTGCGCATAAAATTCACGAGTAAGTATCAGACCGTGATTGTGACCGTGGCTCTTCCCGACAACTCAAGGTTCGCGTACATCAGCCTGAGCGGAAGGCATTGCAGCTTTACGAACGTGGAATTTGCGAAGACAGAGCAGTTCATCGGTCCCGCTTACATTGCCCGCATTGCCGAGGAGGTCAGCTACATCAAGGGACCCGAGGGGGACATTCCCAACGTACAGGTGGACGGATGGAGAACTGCGAGCTCAAAGGCTGTTGCGGTAAAGGACGGCATGAGGATTTCTTTTCATGCGAAGAGTCTTCCGAGTGCGAGGCTTATCTGGCACTGTCCCTTCATCAGTCTCTTTTACGCCGACGACGGATTGCCCAACGGCGAGAATTATAAGGAATTTGTGTGCATAAGGATTGACGGCGAGAACTGGGAGGGAAGGGATCATGCGGACAACAGCATCATCGTGAACAAAAACGAGGGATTTGACGGATGGCCCGCATGGAAGGAGCTGAACAAAAACGGCTTTGACTCCACGGTTACTTTCCACCGCCACGGAAACGAGGTTGTGGTCACGACGGAGAACGGGGGAATCGCAATCAAGAGCACGACCATAATCAAGGAAAAAGTCGGCGAGGTCTATGCCACCCTGACCGGCGACCAGTGCGCGATTACAAACATAAGGATTGTTTCCTGAAGTTTAATCAGCCTATCCCCGGCTTTCCTGACTTGATTCAAATGATTTTTCAACGGTCTCCGCAATTTCCGGGAGATTCAGCGGCTTTCTGAAAAATTTGGTGATTCCGAGCTTGAGACATTCCTCTTCCGTCTTCGTGTCGTTCAGAGCAGTCACTACGATGATGAACGGTTTTCCGAAAGCGTCGCTCTGCTGTATGTGCCTGCAAAGTTTGAGCCCGTCTATTCCGGGGAGATCCATGTCAAGGATAAGACACTTGGGCTGCTTCTGCACAAGCTGGGATCCTGCCTCAAATCCGTCGAATGCCTGATATATCTGTATTGACTCATTGCGTTTTTTCAGAAACTGGCAGATTACGTCATTCAGTGCCGAGTCATCGTCCACAATCAGGAGGGTATGCGGCTCCACTACTATCTTGTTGTCGCATTGGTCAAGCAGCTCCGGTGGAATCCTCATGCTTCTTTTTTCCATGAATTCCATCAGGTCCTCCGGGTATACTCTGAATTGTCCTCCCGGAGTTTTGAATGCCTTGAGATAATTGTTGCGGATCCAGTTTATGGCCGTCTGATTCACTACTCCGCAGAGATTAGCAACTTCGAGCGCGCTGTATACAACCGGTTTTTTATTGCTGGATTTTGCCATAATCTACACCTCTCTTAAATTATAGCACTTTGTGATAAAAAAATCTAGAGTTTTTTGACTCTTTTGACATTTCAATCGTCAGTGCTTTTCGGCCCGGAGAAGAAGCTTTTCGAACGCCCTTTTTTCGCTTTCCTCAGCCTCACGGTACAGAATGGCTCGGTTTCCAATCAGTCTGACAAGAGTTGCGTTGCATTGGTCGGCAAGATTCTTTGCCAGCTCTTTTTTCTCATCCTTGAATTCATTGAAGCAGACTTTAATCAGCTCATGCATCTTAAGCTGTGAGTCCGTCATCTGCACGACACCCTCGCTCAGACCCCTGCCGCCGATTATCACCACAGGCTCCAGATCGTGCGCCGCCTTTTCAAGAATCTTCCTTTGTTTGCTGTTCAGTTCAATCATGTGAAATATTCTACCGATATGCGCCCTTTTGTGCAAGAGAGGGGAAAACTGAAAACGGAAAACTGAGAACTGAGAGGTGAAAGCGGAAAATTGAAAACTGAAAACTAAAAACTAAAAACCTTTCAACTCTCACCTTTCACCTGTAGGCGTAAAGTCTTCGCTAAATATTTTATGGCAGCCTCTAAAAACTATAATTGAGATTGCCTTATCTTATAGAAGGAACTTTTTCGAGTTTAATCTGATACCCCAGGCATCTGAGGACAGATGTGAATGTTGTCAGGGTTACTTTTTGAGAGTCCTTTGAGCGGAGTTTTTGAATCACGGTTGGTGATACATCTGCTTTTTTGGCAAGCTCATGTAAGATGCATTGTCAGACAAAATAACCCGAATGTCGAGTATAATGAGTTTCAGAATAACAGCTTTCCGTTTTCCACTTTCATCTTTCCACTTAGATAAATTGTTGCCCCAGTGTTGTGTGAGACAGGCTTCCGTGTGAAATTTATGATTTAACCGAATTTTTTTTTAAAAATTTGTCATTTTGTTTACCGTAGCGAAGATTTGCGGAACATATATAATTGTGGAGATTTTTTCACAATATATCAACCGCAGGAGATGCTATGAGCATGTCAAAGTACAGAATCAAATCCGTGGACGAACTGACATTTACCGACGACGGGATGTTTCAGGCCGTAATGAGGGAGCCGGAAATCTGCTCTGAAGTGATAGAGAGATTGCTTCATCTGAAAGTGAGCCGCATCGAGTACCCCGAGCTGGAAAAGACCATCGCGCCATATTTTTCAAGCAAGGGAGTCCGGCTGGATGTGTATCTGAAGGACCCGGAGAAAATCATAGACGTTGAGATGCTGTCCTATCCTCAGATGGAGCTGGGACTCAGGGCACGGTACTATCAGAGCATGATAGACATGGACAGTCTTATGAAGGGGCAAAACTACGCCGACATGAAATCAAGCTACGTACTTTTCATCTGCAAGAACGACCCGTTTAAGGACGAGAATGGCAGGGAGATTGGACTTCCGCACTACACGTTCACGACAAAATGTCATGAACTTGACGGGCTGAATTTTAATGACAAAACCACGAAAATGATTTATAATGCAAGCGGATATAAAAAAGAAAAGGATGAGAAAGTAAGGGATTTTCTCCGCTTTGTCTATACGAACAATCCGGGGGAAGATGATTTTTCGAACCTGCTCAAAGACAGGGTTATGAGGCTGAAAGAGGACGAGCAGTTCAAGGAGGTCTATGCGGCGATGAATTTACGCGAGATGGATATACGCAGGGAAGAAAGGCAGGCGGCACTTGCAGAAGGAATGCAGATTGGTCTCAGCAAAGGCTTGAAGCAAGGTATGAAACAAGGTGAGCACGAGGCAAAGATTAACGCCGCAAAAGCGATGCTTGCTGACGGTGTGGATATAAATCTGATTGTAAAATATACCGGGCTCTCTGTTGAAAAGTTAAAAACGGAAAGTGGAAAGTGGGAAGCTGAAAACTAACCGTTGGAATAAGATTGTTTAAAATTGGTTTTGGTTGCAAGTTTTTGTGTTTTTCCACTTGAGCTCGGGGTTCTCTCACTCGTCCAGCTCTCCACTCTCCGTTTTCCACTTTCATCTTTCCACTCGCTCCGTCCCTTTACTCTTCCACGAATCTTTTGTATAATGGGACAAAATCAACAAGGGAGACTATTTGATGGATTACGCGGAAGTTTTTAAGGGCATGAAGCTTGCCAAGTCTTATAAGGGTACGGAGAACAACAATCCGATTTTCGAGCAGCATTATGGGGCGGATCCCTATGCTCTGGTCTACGGTGACACGGTTTATTTTTACATGACCGCCGACGCTTACGAAAGGGATGAAGCGGGGGAGATTAAGGAAAACACATACAGCAAAATCAGGAGCATTTACGTGGTCTCCACCAAGGACATGGTGAACTTTACCGACCATGGTGAGATTTTCATTGCCGGTGAAAACGGTGCCGCCAAATGGGCCGCCAACTCATGGGCTCCTGCCGCTGCGTGGAAAATGGTGGACGGAAAGCCGAAGTTTTTCCTTTATTTCGCTGACAACGGCGGCGGAATCGGTGTGGTGTGCTCGGACAGTCCGACAGGTCCCTTCGTGGATGAGCTCGGCCATGGTCTTATCCGTCGTGACATGGAGAACTGTGGCAACGTGGAATGGCTTTTTGATCCCGCGGTTTTGATGGACGATGACGGAAAGGCTTACATCTATTTCGGAGGAGGTGTGCCCAAGGGAAAAATCTCCCATCCCATGACGGCAAGGTGCGCTCAGCTTGGGGATGACATGATGAGCCTTGTGGACGTTCCCAAGGTGATTGACGCTCCCTATCTTTTTGAGGACTCTGGAATCCACAAGTATAATGGAAGATATTTTTATACCTACTGCTGCAATTTCAGCGTGGACAAGGAGGGCGGCGAAAAATACGGCATTGCGAACGGAGAGATCTGCGTGATGGAGAGCGAGAATCCTCTGGGGCCCTTTACGTTCAAGGAAAGAATCCTGCGGAATCCTGAGTATTACTGGGGCGTGGGAGGAAACAATCACCATGCCGTGTTCAAGTTCAAGGATCAGTGGTACATCACTTACCATTCAAGGATGCTTGAGAAGGAGATGGGAATCCTCAAGGGATACCGCTCCACGAGCATTGACGAGTTTGAGATGGGAAAGGATGGAACCATAGGCGACATCAAGATGACCAGAAACGCGCGGGCACAGGTGGGAAATCTGAGTCCGTACGAAAAGATAAACGCAGCGACCTTTGCCGTGATGGGCGGGGTGGATACGGCTCCAGCTGATGAGACGAGCAGAAAATACGGATGCGGAAATCTGCTTTTGACCTCAATCAATGACGGTGATTTCGTAAAATTGCAGGGACTTGATTTCGGTTCCGACGGCGCGAATGTGGTCAGGGCGAGCGTGAGGACAAACGGCAGCGAGGGAGTAATCCGTGTGAGCGCAAAATCTCTGGACTCCGAGGCTGTGGCTTACATCCCAGTTAAATCCGACGGGAATGACGTGACCGTGTGCGCGGCTGAATTGGATGCGACATTGAAGGGAGTGCTTGACGTGTACTTCACTTTCAGCGGTGAGGGCTACGAAATCCTGGACTGGGTGTTTGAGAGATAGGATCTTATAAATCTCAGGAGGTGAAATATGAGGAAGGCGTTTTTTATTTCGGTGATTCTCGCTCTGTGCGTGCCGGTGATGTTCGCGCAGGAAAAGGACATGGACTATTATCTTTACCGGGGAAAGGAGACTTTCAGCATCGTGCACGGAATGTTCGGAGTGATTGCCCGTGATGATGTTCCTGTCTACAAGGACATGACGCATGAGTTCGGCGAGGAGCCAATCTTCTTCCTGAAAAAGAATGACGTGGTGAATTTCCTCCGCGTGTCAAAGGACTCATGGCAGTACAAGTCCGGGGATAATTTTCACCGCTGGAAGATTGAGACGCAAATTGATTTCAGGGAGGGATGGATTTCCGGCCATGACGTTATCCTTATTTCGAACAGCCGCAATTTTGTTCCTTTATACAGGCAGGAGAACTCATATTTTTATATAAACGGAGGAGCAGAATTCGACGGAACTTTCCAGCCTCCCTTCACACGATTGGTCACAGGAACGGCCAAGGGAGGAAAGGGCTACTGGAACGGCGGAGTTGAATACATGGAGATGGGAAGCGGGGACACTCCTTTCTACACCGAGTATGACAATCCGCATTACGCAGACAAAATCAACGTGCTCAAGTGGGACGAGAACGAGGGAAATTTCGTGAGCCAGGTAATCAACACGAGCCGAGATCCTTCTGACAGTCGTTATGTGGAGGAGTCGACTCTCTGCTCCGAGAATGACGCGATTCTTACGACACGAGAGAGCTTCAAGTCCGAGGAATATTACGCCCTGATCCGTGCCATCGAGACGAACGACATGGCTCTCCTGAAAAAGGTGATTGCGACAGGATACAAGGCCGAGCAGATGTTTGAGAATGAGAGTCCCTTGGTGCGCGCGGTAAAATGCAAGAACAAGGCTGCCCTGAGCCTCATGCTCGAAAGCGGATTTACGGAATACATTTGGATTTCTGTTCCCGGCTGGGATGACATCGGCCAGATTACCATAGACGAGTGGCAGAAACGGCAATGAACCGATATCTTTTCAAGCAGGCCTTTAAAATCACCATACCCATTTTCTTCGGGTACATCGCCATCGGAATCCCTTTTGGAATCAACATCGTTGCCGCAGGATATCCCTGGTGGATTTCTCCTTTGATGAGCGTCATAATTTATGCGGGTGCGGGGCAGTACGTCGCGGTGGGACTTTTTGCCGCGGGACTCTCCATCCCACAAATTATGATAACCGAGCTTTTCGTGAACATACGCCACATAGTCTACGGACTTTCGCTAATCACCAAATTCAAAAAGACGGGAAAGTGGAAGCCGTACTTGATTTTTGCCCTCACCGACGAGACCTACGCGATTCTTACCGGCGTTGATTTGCCGAAGGATGCTCCTGCAGGTCCCTTCTACGGATGCATCGCCCTTTTGAACCACATTTACTGGATTCTCGGAGGTGTCATCGGGGCTGTTGCGTGTACCGTGCTGCAGTATTTCCACATGGAGCAGTATCTTCAGGGAGTTGATTTTGCTCTCACGGCCATGTTCGTCGTAATTTTGATTGAGCAGATACGAAAATCCAAGGACATCTTTCCGCCTGTGGTGGGAGGACTTACCTGCGTCGCGGGCGTAATCCTTTGGAAACTCGGAATCGTTCCCACGAACAACATCATCCTTGTGGCCATTGCCCTTGGACTTGCGGTCATTGTGCTTGTGCGGGGCAGACAGTTCTTTAGTAAAACGGCGAAAAATATTTCGGCGAAAAACATTTCAGCAAAAAAACTTTCGGAGGAAAATGATGCTCAGTCTTAAGATGGCTCTCTTTGCAACGGTGTGCATTGCGTTGGTGATTTTTTCGGAGCGTCTTTTCCCCTTCGCACTTTTCAGCAAAAAGGATCCGCCTCCGCTAATCCGCTTCATTGAAAAATACATTCCCTCAATGGTAATCGCAATCCTGATTGTCTATTGCCTGAAGGACATAAGTTTCGCCGCATCCCCGTTCGGAGCACCCCAGTTGATTGGAGTCGCCGCCGCCGTGGTCCTGCATCTCACGCTGAAAAATCCCATGGTGAGCATTTTCGGAAGCACAATCATCTACATGGTACTCTCGCGCGTCCTGGGGTGAGGGATTTTTGGGATGCTCCTTTATTTCAGGAAAACAAACTCCTCCAGCTCGCAGATTGTCCTGCCGTTGAAGAACATGCTTGTCCACTGGTCCTTGGGAAGGTCAATGTCCGCCTTGAAATAAATCGCGTGCCGTCCCGTGAGATTTTTTACGCGCGTCCTGTAGATTCCGTCCCCGAGTCCGATTTCCACCGTGCCGATTTTCTCGTCGTCGCTGAACACATGGAGCTTTCCACGGCAACCGCAGCCCTTTGTCTTAACCGCAAGTTCCATTGTGGAAGTTGAGAAGTCCTTTCCGAAATCAAAATATTTATAGCCTATCTCGCATCCGTCCTTGATCTCTGCGACCGTGCGTGTGAACAGGTCCTTTTCGGTGACGAAGCATCCTCCTTTGAGCACGCATGCAATCTCCGCTTTGGTCATGCGGTACGGATTCAGGCTCTCCTCAAAGCCGAGGGATGTCATTTCCACAGGCGGTATGCTGCCGTCGGGGAGTATGCTGATTTTTTCAACGCACGCGCGCCTTGAGAATATTGAGTTGTTAGTCATGCGGTGATAGAAGATGTACCATTGTCCCTTTATGTTGCAGATTGAGCCGTGGTTGTTTCCCCTGGGATAGTCAACTCCGTTGTCAATGATGTAGCCCCTGTAAGTGAAGGGTCCGGTCGGGAACGTGGATGTGGCGTATGCAAGACGGCTTCCTGAGCGCGGAGAATAGATGAGGTAATATGTGTTCCCGATTTTCCTTGGTGAACTTGCCTCGTAGAATCTTATTTCCTCCGGGATTTCCTTGCGGTCGTCAATGACTCTTTTTTTCAGGCTTCCCGGAATGATTTTGTACATGGATTTTCCATCAATCTCGTTCATGTTGGAGCCTTCGAATCCGTAGTAAACGTAGACCCTGCCGTCGTCGTCAACCAGAACTCCTGGGTCATTGAAGATTCCCTCGTCCCCGCCGTCCTCAGGGGCATATTCGTAGGTGGAGAGAAATGTGAAGGGACCCTCCGGTCTGTCGCTCACGCTTACGCATCCCTTTGCGCCCACGATGTATGTGTAGAGATAGTATTTTCCGTCTTTTTCAACAACGTCGGGGGCATAAAGCTCATGGTCAGTGTGAGGTACGCTTGATGGATGGTCAGAATCCGGCCTTGTGTGGAAGATGTGACCGTGGCATGTCCAGTTGGAAAGGTCGTCAATCGGCGCGCTCCATGCCTTGAGCTTGAAGTCGCAGAATTTGTCGATTCCGAACCTGTCATGCGACCCGTAGATATAAACCCTGTCCCCGAAGACCCTGGGCTCTCCGTCCGGTATGTTTTCCCACAAAGGTAAAATTGGATTCGCCATGTTTCCCTCCTGATTTAGTTCATCGCCTCTTTAATTGCCGCAAGAAGATCGCCGTATTCCTCGAACGCCTTAAGGTCCGGGTTGTCCGCCTTGATTTTGTCTGTGCTGCGGAAAAGGAATCCCGCCTTGCTCGCACGGATCATCGCGAGGTCGTTGTGGCTGTCACCGGATGCGATGGTGTCGTAGCCGATTGACTGGAGCGCCTTTACCGTGGTCAGCTTGGACTGGGGACATCTCATCTTGAATCCCGTGATTTCTCCTGATGGCGCGACCTCAAGTGAGTTGCAGAAGATTGTGGGCCATCCGAGCTTTTTCATCAGCGGGGA
>JAEEGL012643480.1_pt1 | contig 19386 bp, 20 predicted proteins | sample 9134231 | NCBI WGS metagenome assembly JAEEGL01 (sample SAMN16246548, study PRJNA631951) | gut metagenome | biome: gut microbiome; feature: rumen; material: fiber-attached | host: Bos | place: Iran: Karaj | collected 2018-10
TTGCTGAGTTTTCCGAGATGATGATCCATGCCGAGGAAGAGGTTGAAACCTACGGGGTGCAGGTTCAGCATCCAGCCGAAGCTGCCTCCAAAGCTGCCTACGGCACCATTGATGTTCATGTCGAAGAAATTACAGGGGGCATAGTTGACGCTGAGGCGTTCCTCGTTCCAGCTGTAGTCACCATGGATGCGGGTGGTGGAGAGGAAACCGAAGCGGATCTTGTCATACATCGGGAGTGCATATTCAACACCAATGTTCAATGTGGCTCCGATGCCATGCCCAGAACCTCCGAGGTTACCCTTGTTTTCGAGGTTGTAGAGGTCTTTCAGCCGGTCGACGAGATCATCTGCCTGATCATTGAACTTCTTGGTGCCGTTCTGAGCGCGTTGCTCGTCAGATTCTTCGACGGAAATCTTGTTGAAGCCGGTGAACTGGAAATCCTGGCCACTATTCACGATGGTGTGGCTTTCTTTCCAATGAATACCACCTAAGTCAAGCAGTGCGAGACTTGCTTTCAGTCCGGGGCAGAGGTCGGCGAAGTCGTACTCCGCACCGAGGTCAAAGGCCATGCCGAATCCTCCCAGTCCGGGATGCTTCAGGTTGATGTTGTCGAAACTCTCGTAGCCATATTTCTCTCCTGTCTGCGGATCCACCTTTGTGTTTCGCTTCTCGTCTTTATATTGCTCGTGTTTAGTCGTGACTTCGAGTCCGGTTACGTTGGCCTCCAAGGTGGCGTGGGCTGTGGCAGTCCATTGGTTGGCGGCTTGCAAGTCCAACGTGAGGCTTTCTAATTCTGCGTTGACACGTGCTGCGCCGAAGAGCAGTTTCATCTTTGCACCCACACGCCAGTTCTCATCAATCTGATGGCTGTGTCCCAAGGCCAATTCCACATAGGATTGCACTTGTGCACTGACACCGCTGACATTGTAGCTTTTGTTTTGCAGATTCTTCGTAAGGTCGAAGAGGTCATAGGGAACGCGGGCTCCACCGTAAGCCCTGAGATTGATTCCGATGGTGTTGAAACCACCGAGGCCCTCGAAACCTACACCAACAATCTGGGTCTTGAGATTAAATAACATGCGATTGTTCTCGTGGAGCCCGTCGAGAGCTTCTGACAGACCCACCTCGGGATGCAGGTAGGTGACGGTCTTTCCGTTGCGGTAGAATAACACGTCTTTGAGACCAAAGTTACCTTTTACTCCGACCCCCAAATGGCCGAGAGGCAAGAATGAGAAGTAGCTCTGCTGGTTGTCGAAGGCCGGGTTGAGTTCATGACGGAAGATGGCACCTTCCATGAAATAGGCACTGCTAAGTTCTTGCTGGGCAGTGACGGAGGTCGCAATCAGGCTGATGGCAACTGCCAACACCTTTCTAATATTCTTTTTCATTGTTTTCATAAGATTTATATATTAATAAAGGTGTAGGTCTATTTCTTTTCGTCGTAGTATGTTACTCCGCCCACAAGTGAAACGAGTATGTCCTTCAGCACCAGCTTCTGTGAAGTGCGCAGCGTTTCGCCCTGTTGTGAACCGGCGAGAACGGCTTTGTATTTTATGCCGTCGAATTGCGGAACCTTTTGTCCCTGCGCGTTCTGACCGCGGATAAAGTCGCGGATGGTGTAGCCCTCTGCTGGCTTCAGATTGATTAAGATGGGATAGTTGTCGGCTTTGGCAGGAATAGTGATATTGCTGACAATCAGTTTCTGGCTTCCGCTATTGATGTCTGCACCATTGGTGTCGAGGGGTATGACGCTGAAGGTAAGGGGAAGTGGCAGGTCGGTGGAAATGCGAGCTGTGACCTCCAGTCCTCCGAAATCCAAATCCTTGATGTCGTCGAGGTCGTCGGCCAGTTCATTTTCCGTGCCGCTGTAGACGATACGGAAATTCTCGCCAAAGGACAGCGGGGTGAAGACCTTGTATTCGAAGTTGATATCAATGTCCTGGGGCAAGTGGAAGTCTGTGCAGCTGACTTTTACATGGATGGGGTCAGAAGCATATCCGTAGACTTCCACACGATTGGGAACATTCAGCAAGAGCTTGCCTAAGTCTGGAACGTAGATGTCTTCCATCGCGGCCTTGTCTGTGGGGTTGTCGTATTCCTTGGGCAGACGGGTGTTGTCTTTGGTAACGTCTGGGTTTGAATATACGCGCTTCAGCAGTACGAAGTCCTTCTGGTTGGCTGGTGCCTGGAAGGTCAGCTCTCCCGTGTTGGCCGTAGCTATCGGTGCCGTCTTACCATTGAGGTAGGCCTCCAGACGAACGCCGGTCTTCATACTTTGGTCGAAGACATTATCGTTCTTGGAATGAACGCTCAACTTCAGGAACACTTGCGGATTATAGAGATCCAGCTTCGCGCGCTCGTCGTCAGGGGTGTTCTCATCGTAGGTCAGGAAGTCTGGCAGGTCGTTGAGTTCGATGGGCTTGATGTCGTTGATGTCGTGCTGTACTTCGCCCGTGAAACGGTTGACAGCGATGGCGCTGGTGAAGTTACCAGATCCGTTGAAATCCAAACGGGGTACCAGGGTTTTAACCAATTTTTCCCAATTCTTACCAGCTATATCAGCGGCAGTGATATCTAATCCTCCGCCTGTTATATAATCCGTGGCCTTGGTGACAACAGCGTTTTGGTCGATATCCCCCAGAATACCATAGGCAAATCCAGCCAGTTGGATGTCACCCACTAACTTGGCCGAATGTGCTTCGGGGTTGAAGTAGGCTCCCTTGTGCTTGGGATCTGCAACAGTGGTCGTAGTAACATCAGCGTAATCGAACGTTAATTCGATGGATAATGGCTCCGTGGAATTGGGGGCGTATTGGGTATTACCGTTGAGCAGGGTCGTGATGTCTATGATACCTTCGTCGTGTGCCTTCATCTTGGCGGCAGTCGTGTTGAGCACTTCTGTGTCTTCGAACCTACAGCTCGTCACATGCAGTCCCACCGGCAGGTGTAGGACGAGATCCTTGAAATGCAAGTTCTTGAAGATGTCCACGTTGTTACCTTGAATCTTAACTTCCACTCTGATGGTCGTTGCCGTGAATCCGATACCTTTGATGCTGACGACATCAGAGCTGATGGGACTGGTCGTCTCGGCGTTCTCGATTTTGGACTTGGCGAGGTCGTCGATTTTGTACTTGAAGATGGTATCAATCGGCACTTCCGGTGCTCTGCGGCTTCTGCCTTTTATTTGCTTGTTGTTTCCGCTCTGTGTCCAGTCCAGACTGGCTCCGAATGACAGGTCCTTCGGTTTCGGAATGGTGATGACGTTGATTTTGATGTTGGTGGGGTCGGTATTTCCTTCGGTGTTGAGGAAATACTCGTCATCAATCTCCTCCACAGCGCTGCCGTCGTTAAGACTGAAGATATTCCCGAGCTGGATGTCGCCCGTGCTGCTGCTGGGCAGGGTCAGTCGTCCGTCCTTACCGGTCTGTGCCGTCAAATCGAGATTGTTGAGGTCGTAGTTGTTGTCGACGCATGCAGCGAGAATGGCCGCTCCAAGCAATAAGAAGGCCATTCCTTTGATAAGTTTTCGTTCGATCATAGGTTGAAAGATATCAATTATTAGTAAATTTTTGCGTATATGAATGCTTTCCTTTGACTTTCGGGGGCAAAGATACTATTTACTATTTAAAAATATATAAGAAATGGAACTTTTTTTGTCATTTCTGAGCAAGAATCGTTTTTTTTTGTGTTAGAAAGCTAAATTATGTGGAAAAAAGTTGTATTGTACTCCTTTTTCAATTATCTTTGCGGCGGATTTAGATACATGATAATTTAATAACCAATAAAAGTAAATCGTATGAAAAGATTAACAGCTCTTTTTGTCATGTTGCTGTTCGTTGCAGCAGGCAGCATGAAAGCCCAGACCGTAGAGGATGACTACATGTTCACTCATCTCGGTGGTAACATCTCTGTGGGTACTGATGGAATCGGAATTGAGGTTGCCACGCCCATTACCGAGTGGGGCGCTCTTCGTGCAGGTGTGAACTTCTTCCCTGGCATCAAGGTGAACAGGACTGTGGGCTACACCCTCAACGGCAAACATGGTGATGGTGATGTATCGGCCAAGTTCCATAAGGTTGACGGTAAAATCCTTTATGATTTCTATCCTTTCCGTCAGCAGAACTCCTTCCATGTGACAGCAGGTCTGTTCATTGGTCGCGGCGATATCGTCACCGCCACCTTCAAGGAAGATCCCCTCAGCCCCATTGGTGCTGGTATTAGCAAGAACCTGCCGAACGGTGAGCAGTGGATTGTGGAAGCAGATCCTACTACCGGTATCCTCGACTTGCGTTTGAAGACCAACGTCGTAAAGCCTTATTTCGGTGTTGGCTTTGGTCGTGCTATCCCCAAGAAGCGTGTGAACGTGGCCTTTGACCTCGGCGTTCAGATCCATGGCAGACCCAGGTTGGAAGGTTTGGCTTCGCTGACCACCATGGCTGGCAGACAGACACAGTGGATGGAATTGGAATCCAGTGATTTCCATTTCGACGATAGCTTCAACGAAGATGTTGACAAGGCTTTTGATATTATGAATAAGGTGAAGGTGTGGCCCGTGCTGAATATTCGTATCACCGGTCGCTTCTTCTAAACATAACTTAGATATCAATTAATTAACCCTTTTAAAAACAGAAGAAAACAATGAAACTGAACAAATTATTTGTCGCCCTGATGGCAGTAGCTCTGCCTCTTGGCTTTACTGCTTGCGGTGGTGATGACAACGACGACAACGGTTCTTATGAATTCCCCGAGGCTCCCAACAAAGCTAAGGCTGCTACTTACACCTTCTCCTCCCAGGAGACTCCCATCCAGAGCGTTTCTTTCGGTGAAGGCAACAGTGCCATCATTGAAATGGAGGGCGTAGATGGTGTTGAGTACATCATAGGTACTTACACCGAAAAAGATGGTACTTATACTGTGACATCTCCTGATGGCCAGACGTATCAGTTCAAAGTAAGCGTGAATGGCAGTTCCTATGATGTACAGATCACAGTGGGGCAGGATCAGGTGACCGTTACCGCTAAGAAGACCACCGCTACGGCCTCTGGTGCTGACCTCCTGCTTTGCGACTGGAAGCCCTTCCGCACCAAGATCAACCTGACCAAGGTCATAGAAAACGGTAAGACCGTCAATAATCCCGGTACTGCCACCAAGGAATGGGCTGGTGCCAACTTCCAGGAGATGAAGGAGTTTGCAGAGGAGAAAGGTTGCGACATCGACGAAGACCTCGAGGGCTATGTCCTTCAGAAGGTTGCTTTCTTCGGCACCTATAAGTTCTCTGCTGCCTTCACAAACAAGAAGTCTTATGCCGCCACCTGGAAGACCACTACTAACTGGACGGACAATGGCGCAGACCTCCAGTTCACTTGGGAGGATGAGAAATCCAAGGAGAACGACTTCATCAAGGACGGTAAGGCTCGTGTAAAGGTTTATACTTCTGGAGCCTACGAAGGTGAGTGCTGGCTAACCCTGATAAGCAGCATTGACAACAAGGATGACAAGTGGAATGTTGAGCTGAACTTCCGCCTCATCCGCTTCTAAGCTTACAACGTCTTTATTGACAATAAAAATGTATGGCGGCCCGCTCCTAATCGAGCAGGCCGCCATTGTCTTGAGTAATGCTGTCTTCTTGTGAAGAATTGTGTGCGGATGAAATATATAAATATTATTCGCGTGCAAATAAGGGGCACGACATCGTTGTCTTAGAGACGATGTGCCGTCTTAGAACTCGATGTCTTCGAGCTTGATTTCGCCGTCCTCCGGCTCCGGTCGCTGTTCTACGTGCCCGTTCTGCTCGAAGATGTATTTCATGGCATCAGCGATAGCCGTTGAGAACTTCTCGAAATCTTCGGGGTAGATGAAGATCTTGTGCTTCTCGTAGCTGAACTGTGGCATCTCTGTGTCGCCGGAGACAATTTTCTTGCTTTCTGTCAGCGAGAGATACATGTCATTGCGGCTGTTCTGTTTCACATCGACGTAATAAATTCGTTTTCCCGCCTTGATGGTGCGAGAGAAGAGGATGTCCTTTTCGTGACCTCCTGAATGGCTAAAACTTTCTTTCATTTGTCTTTCCTAATGGTTAAATCATCTGTTTTGGTTGACAAAATTAGCCATAATTAGCCGAACGACCTAAAAAAAGTTGAAAAACTTCGTCTAAAGCATGACTTTTTCCTCTAAAATGACTACTTTTGCACTCGAAATCGGAGAAAAGAGCTCCGATGAATCAAGAAGTTTATGGTAAATAGAGAACTAATCCGACTGAAAGTAGTACAACTTTCGTACGCTTACTATCAAAATGGAAACGGCAATCTTGATATTGCCCTGAAAGAACTTGGGTTCAGCCTTTCCAAGGCTTATGATTTATATCTTTATATGTTGTCCTTGATGGTTGCCGTCCATCGTGTCGCCGAGCGCAGGGTGGAGACAGCTGCAAACCGCTATCGTCGTTTGGGAGAGGGGGAACCTCCAAGCACCAAGTTTATAGATAACCAGTTTATGGCCCAGCTACAGGCGAACCAGCAACTGCTGGAGTTCAGCGAGGATCAGAAGAAGACGTGGGCTGATGAAGAGGATTTCGTGCGCAGACTCTATAATCAGATTGTCGAATCTGACGTCTACAAAGAATGGATGGCAGATCCTACCGAACCGACGTACGCTGCCGACCGCGACTTCTGGCGCCGGTTGTACCGCGCAGTCTTTGTGGACAACGAGGACTTGGAGCAGATTCTGGAGGACAAGAGCCTGTATTGGAACGACGACCGTTTCATCGTAGATACCTTTGTGCTGAAGACCATCAAACGTTTCGACCCCAAGACGGGGGCGCGGCAGAAGCTGTTGCCGGAGTTCAAGGACGAGGAGGACCGTGAGTTCGCCACACGTCTGTTCCGTGCTTCGCTGCTGGGTTCCGAGAACTATCGGATGATGATCTCGCAGATGTTGCATAACTGGGACCTCAACCGCTTGGCGCTGATGGACCTCATCATCATGCAGACGGCACTGGCCGAGATTTGCACTTTCCCCGCCATCCCGTTATCGGTCAGCATCAATGAGTATGTGGAAATTGCCAAGATGTATTCCACTCCCCAGAGCAGCCGCTATGTCAACGGTATGCTGGATGCCATTGCCCGCCGCCTTATTGACGAGGGCAAGATCCGCAAGCAGATGGCAGAATCCACGGAATCAGAGAATGACTCACCGGATAAGACTGCTGAGGGCGACGAACAGGACTAATTGAATATTAATCACATAAACATTTCTTTTTTATTATGCAAACACTTCTTATCCTTCTCCAGGCCTCGCAAGGTGATGGTGGCCTCGGAATGATCTTGATGCTTGTAGCTATGTTCGCCATCATGTATTTCTTCATGATCCGTCCGCAGCAGAAGAAGCAAAAGGAAATTCAGAAATTCCGCAACTCCATCGAGAAAGGTCAGGAAATCGTTACTGCCGGAGGCATCTATGGTGTCGTTCGTGATGTAGACGAAGTGAATAATGTACTGACGGTGGAGATCGCCAACGGTGTGCGCGTTCGCGTGGACCGCAACAGCGTCTTCGCTACGGGCGGCGCAACAGGCGCAGATAACTACAGCAAGTAACTCTTAGCTGCCATGGACAGCTCGCGGTTCAGCCGTTTCTTAGAAAGCTTTAAGACTTTCCTGTTGAGCAGACTCAGCAGGGAAGCTCTTGTCTTTGCCTTCTTCGTACTGCTGTCCGCAGGATTCTGGCTGATGCAGGCCCTCAACGAGACCAACGAGTTGGAAATAGATTATGACCTCGTGCTGGATAATGTGCCAGAGGGTACGGTCATCACGTCTGAGTTGCCATCACCTATTGAGGTGGTCGTCCGTGACAAAGGTACTTCGCTGATTCGCTACTACGCTCATTTCGGCAGCCGTAGCCTGACGATAGACTTCTCGCAGTACGATAACGGCGGGTCCTATGGACGTGTAATCCTGCCGCATAGCGAATTAGAGAAGCTGCTTCAACCCTCATTGGATGCTTCTACTCGCGTTGTGACGATACGCCCCGACACGCTGGAGTATTATTTCACGAGAGGCGTCAGCAAGCTGGTGCCTGTGGAGTTCGTCGGTCATGTGGAGGCCGACGCCTTCTCCTACCTGGCTGGATTGAAGGTGGAGCCTGATTCCGTCACCGTATGGGCCGAGGAGCACTTCCTCGATTCGCTGCCTGCCGTCTATACCGTTTCCACGTCACTGACAAATCTTTCCCAGACAACCGTCAGGCAGGTGCCGTTGGCTTCTTCCAAAGGCATGAAATGCGTGCCTGCTGAGGTCACGGTGACGGCTGAGGTGGACGTTTATACCGAGAAAAGAGTCGAGGTGCCCATTGTCGGAACGAACTTCCCCGCAGGTCTCACCTTGCGTACGTTCCCGTCTACGGCTACGATCTCTTTCCGCGTGGGTGCCAAGGACTATAAAACTATTACCGAAGATAATTTTGTTCTCACGGCAACGTACGAAGAATTGATGGCTCTTCGGGATTCCATACTGCCGCTGCAGTTGAGATCGGTGCCGGATGGCGTGTCGCAAGTGCGCATTCAGCCCGAAACCGTCCAGTTCCTGATAGAACAGACCGAAGAATGAGAATAGGTATTACAGGTGGCATCGGCAGTGGAAAGAGTTATGTCGCGAGGCTGCTGACATCTCGTTTCGGCATCCCTGTTTATGACAGTGACCAGCAGGCTCGCCGCCTCATGGTCGAGTCCTCAGAGATACGCCAGAAACTCGTTGCTCTGTTGGGGGACGAGGTTTACGATGAGTCCGGAAAGCTTTGCAAGCCCATTGTGGCGCGCTACCTCTTTGCTTCAGAGGATCATGCAGCCAAAATAAATGCCATCGTTCACCCGGCCGTGAAGGCCGACTTCCAGCGCTGGGCCGCAGCCAAGGACAGCGATGTCGCATTGGAGAGTGCCATCCTGCTGGAGGCGGGCTTTCGCGATGTCGTAGACTGCCTGCTGCTGGTGACGGCCCCGGAAGAGCTGCGACTGCGACGTGCCATGCAGCGCGATGGGGTGGGTGAGGAACAGGTGCGGCAGCGAATGGCGCGGCAGACCGCTGAGGACTTCAGGCTTCGTGCCACCGACTTCGTCCTCATCAACGATGGTCGCGACGTGGTGCCCCAACTAAAAGAATTCATAGATACATTCAAACATAAAGAAAACTGAAAATGCTCGAAACAATTTTAGCAATCTCCGGCAAGCCCGGACTCTACAAACTCGTCTCGCGTGGAAACCGCAATCTCATCGTTGAGAGCTTGGATGCCAAGCATCAGCGTTTCCCCGCGTTCTCTACCGACCGTGTCATCTCGTTGGCAGATATCGCCATGTATACCGATGAGGAGGAAGTGCCTCTGGCAGATGTGCTCTCTGCTATCAAGGCGAAAGAACAAGGCGGCAAGAGTAGCCTCGATGCCAAGAAGGCTTCGAAGGAACAGCTCTTTGAGTACCTCGGCGAGGTGCTTCCCACCTTTGACCGTGACCGTGTGTTCCCTTCCGACGTGAAGAAACTGTTGCAGTGGTACGATATCCTAATCGAGAACGGCCTTGATGATTTTTCCAAACTCAAGCCCACAGAAGGCGACAACATCGACGACCGCAAGGATTAGCCCGTATTTCCCAATGTAATATAGCGTTCCGCCCGTCCCTTAGCTGTAAGAGACGGGCGGATTTTTCTGAATTAAACATGTTTGAATTAATTTCGTTCTCACGATTGATGCCGTAGGCATCTGATAAAGGTAGCCAGCCAATTCATTGGCTGGTAATGAAGACGTTAAATGATTGCGTGCCGTAGGTACGCGATAGGGATTTGCTGTCGCGTACCTAAAGGCACGCATATTCTTGGCCATTATGTACCAGCCAATGAATTGGCTGGCTACCTCTATTAAGCCCCGCTGGGGCTTTCTATTTCAACTAATAAGACAGTGTCTAAACAACAAATTAATTCAATCAAATAGCGTCTTAGTAGTATCGTCCGTTCGTAATCTGGCTGATGGAGAGCGGGGCGTACATCATATCAAATCCATTGTCCAGCAATTCCTCCTCCCAGTAGAAGGCGATGCGGCCGTCTTTCTGCAGCGTCATCGTTGAATACGCCGACGACTGATGGCTGACCTGCATGCCGCATGTCCAGTTGTGCGCGAAGGCCAACGGCGAGTAGATGCCGTTTTCCAGAATCTCCTTGTACCAGAATCCTACATTGGTGCGGTTGTCGCCGAAGGGTAAGCTCTGCAGCATCAGTTTCACGGGACGCCGGCTGCCCGTCTCATGAGCATCCACCAGCATGATTTCTCCATTGCAGGATGTCTTTCCTGTGCGGATGCCCCCTTCGATATCGTTGCTGGCTACGCACTGGCCCCAGCTGCCTGCCTCCTGATTGTTCCGGATGTCCGTGAAGTGGTAGATGTTGAAGTAGCGGCCGTACCACTTGCGGGAGGAGAGGACGACATCGCCGTTGGGCAGTTCCTCGCATTTCGGCTCGTCGCCGCCCACGCAGGGGCTGTCCTTGCCGTCGAGACTGGTGGCGCCCAGAATGTTCCACGACAGACCGAAGTCATCGCTGTAGATGACGTAGTTGCAGGCCACATCCTCCTGATCCATCTGCGTGCGAGTCAGTACCGAGCAATACAAGCGGTAGTATTTATCTTTCCTGACGATGCGGCTTTGCATGATGCGCCCGGAGCCGATGAACATGGTACGCGTGTTGGGCAGCATTTGGTAGAACGCGTCGGTGACATCTTCTGCCTTGGTCCACGAGCGGCCACCGTCGGGGCTGTACCAGCGGGCGATGCGGTTGGGCTTCTCGCGCGTACCATATATATATATTACATTGCCGGTGACAGACATGCAGAGAATGCGGTTCGAGGTGCGGTCTGCCACCACAGCCACATCGCCGTAGCCGCAGTCATAGGAACCTTCGATTCCCGAGCCCCGTTGGATCACGGTGTCTGCCGACCAGGTGCGACCGTTGTTCTTGCTCGTGCGGGCGGCAATGTCGATTTTGCCGTAACCGATATCCAGGATGCAGTAGCGACGGTCGGTGATGGCAATCAGATGACCCTTGCGAGTGGTGGTGATGGCGGGAATACGGTAGGGAACGTGGTAACCGTCAAAGGTGTCGAAAAGACATTGGGCACCTTTGGGCAGCGCCTGAGCTTGCACTTGGGTGACGAACGTTGCAGTAAAGGCAAAAGTCAGCAGCAGGAAGGAGAGTTTTTTCATAGGAGTACGTTTTATCGTTGTTTTCGGCACAAAGATAAGGCCTTTTTTTGATATTCTCATCATCTTGACCTGAAAATCCTTCGTTCCGACCTAAAAACTCTTCAAAATGTGACTGCAGTGTGTTTGTTTGTTTCATATTTGCATCAAATCTATGATAATACACGTTAATTTTGTAAAAATGTTAAGATAAATCTTCCTTCTTTGTTTGGTGCATAAGCGACAAGTCCCTACCTTTGCAGCCGAAAACGACAAATAACGCCTCTGCGCAATGAAAAGAACAACCATCATCATCATCAGCCTCGTCATCGGCATTTCCTTCTTCGGCCTGCTGCTGTTGCAGGGTCGGATTGTGAAGGCGATGGTGAAAATGCGTAAGGAGCAGTTCGACGAGACCGTCTTCCGTGCCCTGGATCAGACCAGTCGCGACCTGGAGCGCAACGAGACCTTCCGATATCTCGAAACCATGGCCCAGCAGACCGGCTTCGAGGCCGAGAACCTCAACGACAAGGAGAGCCAGCAGCGTATTCAGGAAGCCTTGGAGCTGGGAGACTCTGCTGTCACCCCCTTCCGCGTGAAGTCAAGGGCCATACATCCTTCGCGCATGCCAAAGGCACTGACATTGCAGCCCGCCACCTCCTTGGATGCCGCCAGTCAGCGCTTCCAGGAGTTCGTGAAGAATGCTTACCTCTATCAGAAAGGCGTGCTCGACGAAGTCATTAACACCATTCTTTACAACGCCAGTGAGCGCGATTTCCGCGACCGCGTGGACTTTCGTCTGCTGGATTCCAACCTGCGATCGGAGCTGATGGCGGCGGGCATCACCCTGAATTATCATTTCACGGTCTACGATGCTAATGGTGTCGAAGTATTCCGCTGCGAGGAATTTGACTCCAAGGGCTCTGACTACAGCTACACCCAGCCCCTCTTCCGCAACGATCCCTCGCAGAAGATGGGAATCCTGAGAGTGCACTTCCCCGAGTTGGACAGCTATATTCTGGGTGCCGCCCGCACCATGCTCCCCTCGCTGTTCTTCACGCTCATCCTCTTCTTCACCTTCTGCTTCACCGTTTGGCTGATAGCCCGTCAGAAACGCGACACCGAGATGAAGAATGACTTCATCAATAACATGACGCATGAGTTCAAGACTCCGATCTCCAGCATCTCGCTGGCGGCTCAGATGCTGGGTGATAAGAGCATCACCAAGTCCGAGTCGATGATCGACAATCTCTCCCGCGTCATTGTTAATGAGACCAAGCGCCTGCGCTATCAGGTGGAGAAGGTGTTGCAGATGTCGCTCTATGAGAAGGGCAATATCCGCTTCAACGAGCGCGAGGTCGATGCCAACGTGATTATCGATGATGTGGTGAAGACGTTCACCCTCAAGGTGCAGCAGTCCGGCGGACAGCTGGAGGCGAACCTCGACGCTGAAGATGCCGCCATCTATGTCGACGAGATGCATTTCACGAATGTCGTCTTCAACCTGCTCGACAATGCCGTGAAATATCGCCGCGACGACGAACCCCTGCAGCTCTCGGTGAGCACGAAGAACCAGGGCCAGCGTCTCATCATCACCATTCAGGACAACGGAATAGGCATCCGGCACGATGATCTCAAGCACATCTTCCATCGCTTCTACCGCGTCCATACGGGAAACAAGCACGACGTAAAGGGCTTCGGACTCGGACTTGCCTACGTCAAGGGAATGGTGGAACTCATGCACGGAAACATCAAGGCAGAAAGTGAACTGGGTCGCGGTACCAAATTCATTATCAGCCTGCCGCTGATAGATTAAAAAAGAAATAGAATATCTATAATGTCTAGAATAACTAGAAAATAATAACCCCAAAAACCACTACCACTATGACACAAGAAGAAATGAAACTGAAGATCCTGCTTTGCGAGGACGACGAAAGCCTCGGAATGTTGCTCCGCGAATACCTCCAGGCCAAAGGCTATGACGCAGACCTCTGCCCCGACGGCGAGGCTGGCTACAAGGCTTTCCTGAAGACCTCTTATGATATGTGCGTACTTGATGTAATGATGCCCAAAATGGACGGCTTCACCCTCGCACAGGAAATCCGACAGGTCAACCAGGACGTACCCATTATCTTCCTGACGGCCAAGAACCTGAAAGAAGACATCTTCGAAGGATTCAAGATAGGGGCTGACGATTATATCACCAAGCCCTTCTCCATGGAAGAACTTGTGCTCCGTATGGAAGCCATCCTGCGTCGTGTCCACGGCAAGCAGACGAAGAACGTGGCTGTGTATCACATCGGAAAGTTTGAATTCGACACCAAGCGCCAGATTCTCACCATTGGCAACAAGTCCACCAAACTCACAACCAAGGAGAGCGAACTGCTGATCCTTCTCTGCGCCCACGCCAACGATGTGTTGCAGCGCGAACTTGCCCTGAAGACCATCTGGATCGACGACAACTACTTCAACGCCCGATCCATGGATGTCTACATCACCAAGCTGCGCAAGCACCTGAAGGATGATCCCGACATCGAGATCAACAACGTCCACGGTAAGGGCTACCGCCTCATTGCCCAAATGGCGGAAGACTAATCAACAGTGAAGAAACAGCAAGGGCCGCGCAATTGCGCGGCCCTTGCTTTAACTCTTCTTTATCCCTTACTCATCGTATTGCGGTTTCTTGTAGTTCACGTAGATGTGAACGCCGATTCCAGCGATAACGAACAAGATGCCGAGGAACTGAATCCAATTGTAGTCCACGCCGCCGGTGAGGTAGCTGATGATGAGGATGATTGCGCCAAGAATAGCGCAGATGATACCGTAGTAAAGTTTCATTGTGACCTATGTTTTTTGTTGTTTTAAGTTCGCTTTATGCGTCAATTCTTCGAAATGACAGCACAAAATAACGCAAAAATCTTCAAATGCCGAAACGTTTTGCCCAAAAAGTGCGCATGAAAGGCAAAATTTATGTTTTTTTGAAGAAAAACACCCTAAAACGCTTGTTATGTCGGGAAAAAGTAGTACCTTTGCACCGCATTTTTGCAAAAATATCATTAAATTATTAATTAACGTATTATGAATCAGTACGAAACCGTTTTCATTTTAACTCCCGTTTTGTCTGACGATCAGATGAAGGAAGCGGTCGACAAGTTCAAGAAGATTCTCACCGATGGAGGTGCAGAGATCCTGAACGAAGAGTTGTGGGGCCTGAAGAAACTCGCATACCCCATCGAGAAGAAGTCCACAGGCTTCTATGTGTTGGTCGAGTTCAAGGCTGAGCCTACGCTTATCCAGAAGCTGGAGGTCAACTATCGCCGCGACGAGAGAGTGCTCCGTTATCTTACCGTTAAGATGGAGAAGTATGCTGCAGAGTATGCAGAAAAGAGAAGAAACAAAAAAGCTATCAAGGAGGACTAAACTATGGCACAGTCAGAAATTCGCTATCTCACACCGCCTACTGTAGACGTAAAGAAGAAAAAGTATTGCCGTTTCAAGAAACTCGGCATCAAGTACATCGACTACAAAGACCCTGAGTTCCTCAAGAAGTTCCTCAACGAGCAGGGAAAGATCCTTCCCCGCCGCATCACCGGTACTTCCTTGAAGTTCCAGCGCCGTGTGGCACAGGCCGTAAAGCGTGCACGTCACCTCGCCCTGCTGCCCTTCGTAACCGATATGATGAAATAATAATAAGGAGGAATAAGCACTATGGAAATCATTCTTAAAGAAGACGTCATCGGCTTGGGTTACAAGCATGACATCGTAAACGTGAAGCCCGGCTACGGCCGTAACTATCTTATTCCCCAGGGCAAGGGTGTCATCGCATCCGAGAGCGCCAAGAAGCAGCTCGCCGAAGAACTGAAGCAGAAGGCCAAGAAACTCGAGAAGATCAAGGCCGATGCTCAGGCTATCGCCGACAAGCTCGAGGGCGTTGCCGTGACCGTCGTCGTAAAGGTCAGCTCCAATGGCACCATCTATGGTAGCGTCAACAGCGTCCAGATCGCCGACGAGCTCAGCAAGCTCGGCTTCGACATCGACCGCAAGCTCATCTCCATCAAGGACGTGAAGACCGTCGGAGAGCACAAGGCATTCATCCGCCTGCACAAGGAAGTGAGCGTCGTCATCCCTGTCACCGTTGTTCCCGATGCTCCCATCGCCGAAGAGCCTGCTCCCGCCGTGGAAGCACCCGTGGCACAGCCCGTTGATGCGGCTACTGAGGACGCTGCCGATGAGGCTGAGGTCCTCGAGGCTATCGACGAAGCTCCCCTCGCTGAAGCATAAACTTCAACAATTATACCAGTTAGAAGCCGCGACTCCAACAGAGCCGCGGCTTCTTGTTGCCTATTCCTTTCATATCTTTATTGCGAATTGGAGTCAGGCAACAAAAAAGGGCCTCACTCCCGTGAGACCCCTTCGTTTCTTGTTGATGTTCGCTAACCGAACCTGTGGCTAATTACTCAGGAGCAACTTCAGTAACAACAGCAGCAGCAGCGCTGTCAACAACAGCAGCAGCGCTGTCAACAACTTCCTCAACTACGGCAGCAGCGCTGTCGACGCAGCACTGAGTGCTGTCACAAGCTTCCTCAGCCTTCTGCTGAGCACCACCGCAAGATGCGAAAGAAATAGCCATAGCGGCTACGAACATAAATGCAACCTTTTTCATTTTCTTTTTTGCTTTTTTAATTCTGTAAAACAATCAATTGCTTTTTAAAACGGTGCAAAGGTACGGACTTTTTCGATAAGTTGTATCATTTTTACCCACTTTTTTTCATCTTTGGCCTAACTTTTTTGCAACTTTTTTTAGTCATATTTTATAAAATGTTAATAATCAAGCGTATGTAGAAATGTTAAAAAATCGCAGTTTCTTGCTGTTCTCATGCGTTTGCACTATCTTTGCACCCGTAAACTTGAAAGATAATGGTCGTGTCAGAGTCCTCAATTCTCCAGGGAAAGCGTGCTGCGTATTTCACTTTGGGCTGCAAACTGAACTTCGCCGAGACCTCCGCCATAGCGCAGGCGCTGGCGGCGGAGGGGGTGAGCTCTGTCCGCAAGGGCGAACATGCTGATATCTGCATCGTCAACACTTGTAGTGTCACGGAGGTCGCCGACCACAAATGCCGACAGGCGATTCACAAGATGGTGCGCCAGCATCCGGGTGCACTGGTAGTCGTCACCGGTTGCTACGCTCAGCTCAAGCCTCAGGAGGTTGCCGCCATCGAGGGGGTTTCCCTGGTGCTGGATCAGGATAAGAAGGGTCGGGTGGTGGATATCATCAAGGAGTATCTGGCTTCTGCCGCAGTTCGTGGGAAAGAGATGTCCGCCTTGCAGGAGGATGTCGCCTCTCCGGTTTTTGTCCCCTCTTGTTCCCGCGGCGAGCGCACCCGCTATTTCCTGAAGGTGCAGGATGGCTGCAATTATTTCTGCACCTATTGCACGATACCGTTTGCCCGGGGGCGCAGCCGTAATGGTAGTATTGCTTCGCTGGTGGACCAGGCTCGTCAGGCTGCTTCCGAAGGTGGCAAGGAAATTGTGCTCACGGGAGTGAATATCGGCGACTTCGGGCGCACCACGGGCGAGAGTTTCCTCGACCTGCTGCGTGCTTTGGATGACGTGGAAGGCATCGAGCGCTATCGCATCTCCAGCATTGAACCTAATTTGTTGACCGATGAGGTCTTGCAGTTCTGTGCCTCATCGCGTGCCTTCATGCCTCATTTCCACATACCTCTTCAGTCGGGTTCCGACGAGGTGCTGCGATTGATGCATCGCCGCTACGACACCTCTTTATTTTATAATAAGGTATCGCGCGCGCGCGAGCTGATGCCTGACTGCTTCATTGGTGTGGACGTCATTGTGGGCACCCGCGGCGAGACGTCAGCTCTCTTCGACGAGGCGGAACGTTTCATAGAATCGTTGCCCGTCTCTCAGCTCCATGTCTTCAGCTACAGCGAACGTCCTGGAACGGCAGCTTTGCGTATCCCTCATATCGTCAGTCCGAAGGAGAAGCACGAGCGTAGCCAGCGACTGCTGGCCATCAGCGATCGCAAGCTTCGTGCTTTCTACGAATGTTTCATCGGTCAGGTGCGTCCTGTGTTGCTCGAGCACTCCCATACCCGTGGGCTCTATAATGGCTTTACTGACAACTATATAAAGGTGGAATATCATGGGGCGGATTGTGACAACAAGATACTGCCCCTCCGACTTGTGGGTTGGAATGCAGATGAATCGGCCCTTGTGGCGATTGAAAATTGAAACATTGAGATATAGAAACATTGAACTATTGAAATATTGAAAACTGCTGTCGTCATTCTCAATTGGAACGGTGCCGAGATGCTTCGCCGATTCCTGCCTACGATTCTGGCAAACACGCCAGATACGCTCGCTGATATCATCGTGGCCGACAATGGATCCACGGATGATTCCATCCATGTGCTCTCGTCGGATTTCCCTCAAGTCTCCCTGATACAATTCAATCGGAACTATGGTTTCGCCGAAGGTTATAATCAGGCTCTGAGTAAGGTGGGGGATGAGTATGGATACTACCTGCTGCTGAATTCAGACATCGAGGTGCCCGAAGGTTGGCTGCAGCCCATGGTGGAGTATATGGATGCTCATCCGGACGTTGCCGCCTGTCAGCCTAAGTTACGGGCAGAGCACACCCGCACCCATTTTGAATACGCCGGTGCGGCAGGCGGTTTCATCGATTCATTGGGCTATCCTTTCTGTCGTGGACGTATCTTCGAGAACGTGGAGGCAGACCTCGGGCAGTATGATACGGTCTGTGATGTCTTTTGGGCTACGGGTGCTGCGCTGCTCATCCGCTCCGATATCTATTGGGAGGTCGGCGGACTGGACGGCAGGTTCTTTGCGCATCAGGAAGAAATCGATTTGTGCTGGCGTCTGCGTGCCCGGGGGCATCGCATCGTCTGCGTTCCGCAGAGCGTAGTCTATCATGTGGGTGGAGGAACCTTGCCCAAGGAGAACCCTCGCAAGACGTTCCTTAACTTCCGGAATAACCTGCTACTGCTGTATAAGAACATGCCCGATAGCCGTTTGCGCCGCGTCTTTTTCCTCCGCTTCTGGCTCGATGCGTTGGCTTCCCTCGTCTTTCTCCTGAAAGGCGAAGGACGCAGCTTCCTCGCCGTGTGGCATGCACGTCGCGAGTTCTGCCGCATTCGCAGTGAATTCGCCCCAGACCGTGCCCGCAACCTTGCCGCCACCAGCCTCGATCCCATTCCCGAGCAGTACTGCGGCAGCCTGCTTGTGGCCTACCATCTCCGTCGCTGTAAGACCTTCAGGGAGCTTGGAATGTGAAGTCGTGGGTGACGCTCATGAGTTGAAAAAGTCCATACGATTTTGCACTATCATCATTCACAATTGTCCTTCAATAAGTAGGTAATCAACTTTACTTGACTTTCGCAAGTAGTTGTTTTGATTATCAAGAATTTGAGAATTAGAGTATTAAGTTTTTGCCATGCAAACTGTGTATAATGTATAATTGATAATGTATAATGTATAATTGGGCTGGCAAAGAATTCTAGTCGTTCTCATCAATTCATTTGCAATATTTTGCATATTGAGAAAAATTCTCTAGTTCTCTAATTCTTGATAGTAATAAATTACCTAACAGACAACAAGTTGCCGACAAGCGGAACTTGAATCGTCTTATTTTACTCAAACTTCGCAAGGTATGCCATAGGCATGCCTCGCAGGTGCTTTTTGTTCATACACTTCCATATGTGAAAGTATTTCTAATACACTTTATCACTTTAATTTTGTGAAACCATTGAATATCAATAGATAACCTGTTTTACTAAAGTGAATATCCGAAATTTAACGTGTAGAAAACCATATATGTTTTTCCAAATTTCGTTCCTTATAGTGAATATTTCGTGCATTTTTCCTTAAAAATGATGGGGTTTTATTAAAATGATGGGGCTTTTATTATATTTCCGATCTCTTCTCGGGATATGAGATTTGAATGGGAGATAGTTCTTCATGCTATTTTCGCCCTATTTTATACACTTTAGTATCTAAAATTTCACGTTATTGCACCTAAATATTCACTTTATTTCATCAATTTCACAGTTACCTACCCCTATTTATTCACTTTAATTTGTCTATCTACACGTTAATAAATGACTTATTTTACTGATAATAAAGAATATAGTATTTTTAAA
>JAEEGL012803969.1_pt1 | contig 19386 bp, 18 predicted proteins | sample 9134231 | NCBI WGS metagenome assembly JAEEGL01 (sample SAMN16246548, study PRJNA631951) | gut metagenome | biome: gut microbiome; feature: rumen; material: fiber-attached | host: Bos | place: Iran: Karaj | collected 2018-10
AAGAGCTAACCACCGAGGCTCTGCATGCTTACGCACCATTTCGGCCCGCTGTCAAATCCAGTCAACCCCATGGTAACGTATCTTGCCAACTCAGCATTTTACTTGCTTCATCAGCATATCCATTTGCAAAGATAGTGTAAAATTCTGATAAAGCAAGTGAAATGAGAATTTATTTTCATTTATATTATGAAAGTTGGCTACACTCGATAATAAGAAAAACATTCTCATTATTCTCGTTTGCACAACTTTTCCGAGCATGAAGAATTTATCCAAATCGAATACAAAACAAAATAAAATTCGATTTATTTTTTTTGTTGAGATGCAGCCTATCTAATCTTCTTTTCCCTATAATGCCTTTATAATGCGTTTATATCACGAAGAAATAAAATAAAGCATAACGTTACATAACAGCATAACAATAAGAACACATATATCAATTACAGACTGTTTAATGCAAAACTATTGTTATGCTGTTATGTTATGTAACGCTTCTATCAAGCGTGCAACCATATCACGAGCATACTAAACAGAACACAACGTTCCTTCGAGATGCCTTCGAGATGGCTTTAGGATGCTCTTAGGATTCGTTTAGGACATATTTTTTCAATATTCGCAAAATAAATGCAGGATTTTTGCGTTTTAATAAAGTTAAGGTAAGATAACTCTGGGGCGGTTTCTGCGTGACATGGCTAAGAGGCTGTAGTTGCAGTTGCGGAGAGTGTTGCAGAAGAGGGAGAAAACGATACCATGGATTGAATGTTGATACCCATGGAGAGAAAGAAATTGCTTCAGAGGAACAGCTTACAGCATGAGAGACTAAGAGAAAAAGAAAATTAAACACAAGATATGAAAAAACTTTTTGCCTACATATTTTTGCTGATGCTCGTACCTATGACGAGCATGGCTCAGTCTATGTCGGATGCTCAGGTGGCTCAATATATAGCTAAAGAGCATGCTATGGGCACTTCGAACACACAGATTGTCACTAAACTGATTCAGAAAGGTGTGAACATTCAGCAGATAAGACGCGTGAGAAAGCAGTATGAGAAAATGCAAAACGAGAGTTCGTTGGGCAGCAACACAAGTGTGCAGCCTGACAAGTCACACCGCCTACGTGTGAACAACGGCAACACTCGCGATGATTACGGCAAAGGCATAAAGGAAGATGCCGACAAGCAGTCAAACTATCGTGTCACTCCGCTTAAAGACACAAAATATACTCATACCTTTGACGGCAAGGACGAGGAATTTGGCGACATGCAGAAAGAGATGTATGCCATATATCCTGACTCAACAGAAATGCTGAAGTTCTTCCTTGAACAACAAAAGAAAGAGAAAAACCGCGTGTTTGGTCGTGACATATTCAATAACAAAGACTTAACTTTTGAACCAAACATGAACATTGCCACGCCACAGAACTATCGTCTGGGTCCTGGCGATGCTGTTATCGTAGAGATTTATGGCGTGTCACAGAAAACACTCGAATGTACTGTTTCGCCAGAGGGCGAGATAACCATTGAAGGCTATGGTCCTGTAACTGTAGGCGGATTAACCGTTGCACAAGCTAATGCCAGACTGAGAAATACTGTTGGAAGCAGATACCAGTCAAGCAGAATAAAGCTTACCGTTGGACAAACCAAAACCATGATGATTAATGTCATGGGCGAGGTAAAAGCACCTGGCACCTACACCCTATCGGCTTTTGCAACTGTGTTCCATGCACTCTATATGGCTGGTGGAACAAACGATTTGGGCACACTCAGAAATATCAAGGTATATCGTCAGAACAAACTGGTTACTGTTGTGGATATTTACGACTATATTCTCAACGGAAAACTCACAGGCAATGTGCGACTTGCCGACAACGATGTTATTGTTGTTGGACCTTACGATTGCTTGGTTACAATCTCGGGTAAGGTCAAGCGCCCAATGATATACGAGATGAAAAAGAACGAGAGCCTCAACTCTCTTTTGAAATATGCAGGTGGCTTCACAGGCGATGCCTATATGAAGAGTGTACGCGTGAACCGCAAGACAGGTCGCGAGTATGCCGTATTCAATGTGGAAGAATTTGATTTCAGCAGTTTCCATATTGCCGATTGCGACTCTGTAAGCGTTGACTCTATTCTGCCAAGATACGAGAACACCGTCGAGGTTAAGGGCGCGGTTTTCCGTCCAGGAATGTATAACATTGGAAAGGATGTGAATAGCGTACGCTCACTTATTGAGCATGCCGAAGGTGTTACCGAAGAAGCCTTTACGGCTCATGCCGTAATGCACAGAATGAAGAAAGACCGCTCACTTCAGGTCATCTCCGTAGATATTGCAGGCATCATGAATGGCTCGGTTGCCGATATCCCATTACAAGAGAATGATGTACTGTTTATACCTACACGCAAAGACAAGATAAATCAGCAAACAATCACCATACGTGGAGAAGTACAATATCCAGGTGTATATAAATATGCTGAGAACGAAACCATCGAAGACTTTGTTCTTCAGGCTGGAGGATTAACCGACAAAGCATCAGAAGTGAAAGCAACAGTGAACAGAAGAGTTCACGACCCAAAGGCAACAAGTCCTGACAGCATCATTGCACAAAGCTACACACTTAGCCTGAAAGACGGCTTTGTTATTGATGGCAAACCAGGTTTTGAACTAATGCCATTCGATGAAGTATTCATCTTTGCAAGTCCAGGATACACCATTCAACAAAACGTATCTATAGAAGGTGAAGTAATGTTTGGCGGAACATACACCCTCACCAAACGTAATGCCCGCCTCACCGATCTGCTGCATAATGCAGGAGGAGTTACCGAACTTGCATATATCAAGGGAGCACGCCTTGAGCGCAAAGCCAACGAAGCAGAACGCAAACGTATGGAAGAAGTACTTGTGATGATGAAAGAGCAGCAACAGCAAATGCTTATGGAGCTTGCCACATCAACAAACAACAACAATGTCGCTTCCATTGCAGAACAAACAAAGAAACAGCAGTTGGAGAAGTTCCAGGTGCCAGATTACTATAGCGTAGGAATAGAGCTCGACAAAGCAATACAGAATCCAAATAGCGATGCCAACATCGTACTACGTGAAGGCGACCGTCTTATCATACCACAATACAATGCAACAGTAAAGGTTAGCGGAGCCGTAATGTATAACAACACCGTAGCTTATCGTGCAGGCAAGAGCGCAAAATACTACATCAACGCAGCTGGTGGCTTTGCCCAGAACGCTCGCAAGAGCAACGCCTACATCATATACATGAACGGTATGGTTAGCAAACTAAGTACAGGAGCCAAGGTACAGCCAGGTTGCGAGATTGTTGTACCAAGCAAAATCTCACGCAAGGCAACAGCAGCCGAAAACATGAGTATAGCAAGTAGTGCCACCTCTATGGCAGCCATGATTGCAACCCTTGCAAACGTACTAAAATAATCCATAACACATTGAAAATAATGCTTTTAGCTTAAAAATAACAAAAATATTACCTTTAGGTAACTTACCTTTAGGTAATATTTTGTATATTTGCAGCAAAAACAAGGAAAATATGGAATCACCTTTTCAATTTGGAACACTTGCCACCAAAGAAAACTTCATCGACAGAAATGAAGACAGGGCAATGTTGAAGCAGCTGCTCACCTCACATATCAATGTGATGCTCATCTCGCCAAGAAGATGGGGAAAATCTTCATTGGTAAAACGTTCTATGGAAGAGTTAACTTCCGAAAGAAAAGACATAAAAGTATGTTTCATAGATGCCTTCAGCATAGGTTCTGAAGCTGAATTCTATCGCACATTTGCAAGTAAAGTAATAGAATGTGCATCAACAAAGTTTGAGAAATGGGCAGAAGATGCTAAGAACCTACTCAATGGAGTTATACCACAACTGGTAATAAAAGACCAGGTAACCGATTTCATGGCCTTTGATATAAAATTCAAGCCTGAAGAAAAAGATAAATTATCTATTCTGCAACTCCCAGAAACTCTTGCAAAACAAAAAGGCATACGAATTATTGTTTGTATAGACGAATTCCAGCAACTTTCCAACTTAGCAGAATACAAGGATATGGAGGGCAAAATGCGTTCTGTATGGCAACAGCAGGAGCTAACTACATACTGCTTGTATGGCAGCAAACGCCACATGATGATGGACATCTTCAATAATTCCAATAATCCATTCTATAGATTTGGACAAGTTGTCTTTCTCGACAAAATCACCAAAGACAACTGGATGCCATTTATCATAGAAGGATTCAGAAAGACTAACAAACATATATCAGAAGATTATGCCTCAAAGATTTGTGATATAGTAGAATGTCACTCATGGTATCTTCAGCAACTAAGCTTTTTCATTTGGACCAAAACAGAAAAAGAAGTAACTGCCGATGATTTTAACTATGGTGTAAAACAGTTATTGAACATCAACACCCCGATGTTTCAGTCAGACAGCAACAAACTCACCCCAGCCCAGTTAGAATTGCTACGAGCAATTGCAGCTGGTGAAACAAAGTTCTCGTCGGCAGAAGTCAACAGCAAATACAATCTTGGCAACCCCAATACGCTTGCCAAAAACAAACGTAGCCTACAAGAACAAGACATTATTGAAAAAAACAAAAACAACACTTTCCACTTTGTAGATCCAATCTTCAAACTGTGGATAGAAAAGGAAATGTAGGGGGGAATATTGTAGGTAAAACAGCAAACAAGAATAATGAACAAACCTTTGATTACAGTTGTTTCCGTATGTTACAACGCAGAGAAAGATATAGAAAAAACTATGAGATCTGCTCTTTCTCAAACGCTACAAAATATAGAGTTTGTAATAATTGACGGAAAATCTACCGACAATACTCTTGGCATAATAACCTCACTTCGCAACGAATTTCCTAACAGACTAATAAAAATAAAAAGTGAAGAAGACAAAGGTATATATGATGCCATGAATAAAGCAATCAACATGGCAACAGGCGAATGGATATTCTTTTTAAACTCAGGAGATATCTTTAGCTACAATCATATACTTGAAAACATATTCAAACACGAACTAAAAGACTATTCTGCCATATATACTGATGTAATAAACAGCTATAATGGTAAGCATGCTTATAAAGAAGCAAAGCGCCCTTTCTTTGCAAAAAAACATGAGTATCTCAATATGGGATTCGGACATCAATCAGTAATCGTAAAGACACATTTAGCAAAAAAAATGATGTTTGACACATCATTTAAATGCTGTGCAGATTTCATGATGATAAAGAAAATATACGATGAAGAAGGCAAATTTCTTTATATACCCCTTCCCATATGTATAACAGAAAACAGCTATGGTTTTTCAAACAACAATCAAGAACTTCAAGTAAAAGAACTTGCAAAAATCAACGGAGTAGAAAACACCATAAAATTTAAAGCATTCCTGTTTTGGATGAACACAAAGAAAAGAATAAAACAATATATAAAATATAGACAATAATACTATTCACAAACGATATGGAAACAACAAATACAGCCCTTGAAGAAAAGATAGACCTTATACAAGTATTAAAAAAACTATGGGCATATAAAAAACTATATGCTATTAGTGCAAGTATATCAATATGTTTTGGTTTTATTATTGCATTCAGCATTCCAAAAACATATGAAACAGAAGTTATTTTGGCTCCAGAAATAGGAGTTGGCGGTAGCCTTTCAGGTAACCTATCTGATTTAGCATCTATGGTAGGAGTAAACATTGGTTCCAACAATGCAGGTTCTGTAGATGCCATATATCCCGAAATATATCCAAAAATCATCAATTCTACCCCATTTATAATTGGATTGTTTGACGTTAAAGTATCAACACTCGATAAAACAGTTAACAATATCAGACTATATGATTATCTTACCTATCATAAGAAATTAGCATGGTGGGATAAGATTTTTGAAAAACAAAAAACAGCAAACTCACTACAAAAAAGCAATATTACACCTTTTCATTTAACTACAGAACAGAACAGTATAATACAACAAATTCGCAAAATGTTAAAATGTAACGTGGACAAAAAAAATAGTCTTATTACTATTTCCGTTACAGCACAAGATGCTTTAGTGTCTGCATCTCTTGCCGATTCCGTACAAAACAGATTGCAAGAATATGTTACCATATATCGTACTAAAAAAGCTCGTAACGATCTTAAGTATGCCGAAAAGCTTGTACGAGATGCTAAAGCAGAATATATAAAATCACAGCAAAAATATGCATCTTATACAGATGCAAATGCAGACGCTATTCTGGAGTCTTTTCATGCCAAACAAGACGAAATGGAGAACAATATGCAATTAAGATACAATATATATAATCAATTAGTGCAACAGGTTCAAGCTGCCCGAGCAAAGGTTCAAGAACGTACTCCAGCTTTCACACAAATACAGCCAGCAACCGTTCCTTTAAAGAAAGCAGGTCCCAAACGTATGTCCATACTTTTAGGCTTCATCGTCTTATCAATGGTACTTACCACATTCTATGTTCTTATAAAAAAATAAAACATAAAGAATGTATATATTTGCCATCATATTTTTATCAACTTTTGCATTCCTTGAAGTTTTCAATCCTGAAATCATCAAGAAATACAGAGCTATTGCAATATTTGCTTGCTTTGTATTTTTTATAATACACGATGGTCTCAGATGGGAAACTGGCTCCGACTGGATTGTATATAAAGAGGCATTTGATAACTTTTATATTAGCTCATATGATATAAAAGAAACCTTTGAACCATTATACTTTGTATTCATGGGAGGTATTCGCTTATTATCCGATGATTATAGCGTATATCTTGTTATCCATGCCTTGCTTTTTTACAGTATTTTCTTTTATACGATTTTTAAAATATCAACCCATCCCTTTGTATCACTCTTGGTTTTCTATATGATTATAGTGCCTTTCCTTGGTATGAACAGACAGTTTCTTGCCATGGCAATTTTTAGTATAGCACTAATATATATTCAAAAGGAAGAGTGGAAAAAGGCATTATTAATTATATTATTAGCAACATTTTTTCATCGAACAGCTTTTCTTGCCATCCCAATAGTTTTTCTGCGCTATAAAATCAAAAGTTGGTATATCATAATAGCATATCTCATCTGTGGCATTATAGCTTTTTCTGGCCTCATAAATATTGTAGGTAGCGGAGTCGCCTTATATTTAGGAAGTGATGGTGCTTCAGGCGATAAACTTTCTACATACGTAAACCTTGATGCTGAATTCAATTTCATTTCAACCATACTTTCCTTTGCACGAAAACTTTTTTGGATTATTCTATTATATGTTTTTGATAAAAAAGTAGATAAAGGAGAACATCCCGAACGTTATACGTTACTACTGAATACATATATCATTAGTACTATGATTTATCTACTCTTCAACGGTACTATATTACAGATTATCGTATCACGTGGACAATTATATTACAATCTTGCAGAAATGTTCATAATACCATATGCGCTAAGTATATTCAAAAACAATATTGGTAAACTCGCAGTAATGGTAGTACTATCGCTATATTGCACAATAAACATATACAAAGGATTCTCTAATTATGGAGAGGGTAACGATTTCTTTGTACCATACAAAGGTGTTTTTATAAATAGAGATTATGAGCGACAAGATATATAACATCTTATATCTCGAACGAAATTCGGCTTCTGGCTTTAGCATACATAAGGTTTTTAAGCCAATTATTGCAAAGATACCTGGATGTATTGTCAAAGAAGCGCCATCATACAGAGCCACGTTTTCAGGTATTTGCAAAAATCTTCTGTGGATTTTTGTTAACCTGAGACATTATAAAGGTATTATACACATGACAGGAGGTCCTCACTATTTTTTAATACCATTATTCGGAAAGAAAACCATATTGACTATTCATGACCTTGTACTTTTAAAAAGATCAAACGGTATCAAGCATGCCTTATACAAAATATTATGGTTTAGAATCCCTATTTGCTTGGCAAAAAGGATTACTTGCATTTCAAATACGGTAAAAAAAGAATTGCTTAATGAGTTTAAAATTCCAGAGAATAAACTACATGTCATTTATAATGCTGTAGATGACTCTTTTAAGTACACTCCACAACCGTTTAATGAAAAATGCCCCAGAATTCTACATATAGGAACTTACTGGAACAAAAATATAGACAGAGTTATTGAAGCTATAGAAGGAATATCATGTAAACTTGTTATTATAGGTAAGATAAATGACGACACTAAAAAGAATCTAATCACTCATAATATTAACTTCATTAATAAAATCAATTTGAGTGATAATGAACTTATAAAAGAATACGAACTTTCTGATATTGTTTCATTCCCCTCTATATTTGAAGGCTTTGGTATGCCTATCATTGAAGGACAAGCCATAGGAAGACCTGTTGTAACATCAAACATTATGCCTATGACAGAAGTAGCAAACGAGACAGCATGCCTTGTAAACCCTTATGACACAGATTCTATCCGCAAAGGATTTATGAGAATAATCAAGGATGAAGAATATCGAAACAGATTAATAGAACAGGGTTTAGATAATGTGAAACGTTTCTCATCGGAAAAGATATTAAAAGAATATCAAAAAATATATAATACACTCTTATAGAAGAGTATATAAATATACAACTTCGTACAATGAAAATTGCCATAATAGGATCTGCATCCAATCAAGATACATTTGAATATAATTTAGAAGAAGCATTCATCTTTGCAGGACATGAATGCAAACGATTCGATGCTTTCGATAAAAAAGTATTTAAAATGGGTATTATATCAGGAGTTTATAGAAAAATAGACGAACTCCTTAGAATACAAAGCAACAGCTATGATAAAAGCATATTTAAACCAATAGCTGAAAAAATTATAAATTACAAACCAGACCTTGTAATTGTTACCTATAGAATGGTACATCCTGAATGTATTAGTACCATAAAAAAAACACTAAAATATACACCCATTATACACATTAACCCAGATAGCATTCAAACTCTTGGACTACAGCAAGTATTTGCCAGCAACTACGACAAATGGTTTGTAAAAGATCCCTATATGGTGAAATTTATGAGAGACAATATGCATCTAAATACAACACTATATTATGAAGCATTCAATCCAAGGATTCATAAAAGACCTAAGGGAACAAAAAAGGAATGGGAAGACAAAATCAATATTGATGTCACAACATACGGAACTATGTATTGCTACCGAAGCAATATGTTAGAGATAGTGAAAAATGCAGGAATCAATATAAAGGCATTTGGGGTGAAACCTCGTAGATTTTTTAATCCCAACACAAAAGACGTATTTCAGAACAAATATATTATAGGCGAAGAAAAAGCAAAAATACTATATGGCTCAAAGATTGTATTCAATCAAATGCACTATGCAGAAATTGAATCAGTAAACTGTAGGTTTTTTGAAGCCAATGGATGCGAAGCTTTTCAATTAGTGGATTATCGCCCTATATTAAAGGAACTTCTACCTGTTGATCCTGAACTGGTATGTTTCAGATCTATAGATGAAGGAATAGATAAAATAAAATACTATTTGTCTCATCCTGAAGAAAGATATGAACTTGCAGACAAAATATACCAATACACTTCAGAAAGATTTAGTTATGACCACCTAATTGACTATATCCTAAAAAACATTAGCTAATCTATAAAGAATAAGATAAAAAATACAATGAACCAATCAAGCAACTATAATAAAATAGTAAAAAATACAGTCTTTCTTTATTTAAGAATGTCTGTTGTTATGGTTGTAAGTTTATACACCTCCAGAGTTGTTCTACATGCGTTGGGAGTAGTTGACTATGGACTTTATAATGTTGTAGGAGGTTTTGTCACAACAATAAGTTTTTTGAATTTAGCTCTAAGCTCTTCAACCGCTCGATTTCTTACATTCCATTTAGGGAAAAAAGATATTACAAAATTAAAGCAAACATTCTCTGCATCATTACTGATGCACATCTGCCTATCAGTTATAATACTAATCCTTTTAGAAACAATAGGCTTATGGTTTTTATCAGAGAAGCTCAATATTCCCGACTCAAGAATCACTGCAACACTTTGGGTTTACCAGTTCATTATTATAACAACGATATTCTCCATTACACAAGCCCCATATAATTCTATTCTTATTGCACATGAGAATATGAAAATATATGCCTATATAGGATTAGCCGAAGCATTATCCATATTAGCTATCGGATTATTAATCTCTATTTCTCCTTTTGACAAGCTATTATTCTATGCTTTCGGACTAATGGTAGAAAAGATTATAATACAATTCATTTTAAGATGGTACACAAATAAAAAATACAAGGAATGTAATCTTGTTTTTACACGAGATAAAAACATATACAAAGAACAAATAGCATTTTCATGCTGGGAGATTATCGGAAGTATTGCATATATAGCACAAACGCAAGGAGTTAATATCGTTCTAAATCTGTTTTTTGGTCCAGCAATTAATGCAGCTCGTGCCATAAGTGTTCAAGTTCAAACTGCATGTAACAATATATTGAGTAACTTTCAAACAGCAGCAGAGCCACGCATCGTAAAATCGTATGCGGAAAATGACATCGAATCGATGTACGACATTACATTTTCAATGGGGAAATACTCATTACTACTTATGTTATTGATAGTAATACCTGCTGCTAATGAAACGGAATACATATTAAATATATGGTTAGGAAAGAACAGCTATCCTGTGGAAACTATCACTTTCACTAAAATAATCCTAATATGCATTCTTGTTCAAAGTCTTCTTCAAGCACTATTGATTGCCTTTAGAGCAATTGGAAGAATACGAAATGGCAACATTGTAGGAAGTATAGTCATGATTACAATTATACCAGTATTATACTTTATGTTTAAACAAGGTGCTCCATCATATTTTGCATTTATAGTTGCACTAATAGCATATATTATATCATATTTTGTTTATCTATCTTTTTCATGTTATAACGAAAGATTCAACATAAAGAATATACTTGTCCAAAACATTATACTCGTTGTCTTTTCTACTTTCATGTACTTAATATCCTACTCTATAACTTATCTATATCCTTTATGTACACTAAGATTTATATGTAATATCATTATTTCAGATACTCTTATTATTGCACTATCATGGATGTTACTTTTAAAAAATCAAGAAAAAGTTTTCGTAAAAACATACTTAAAGAAAGTAACATCTATAGTACAAAGAAATAAAGATTTAAAATAACAGAAAATATGATAGTATTTGACAACATAATATTTAGATGGCAAAAATCAGGAGGAATTTCTGTTGTTTGGTATGAATTGCTAAAAAGAATATCAGATAAAACTTCTGATTATAAAATACTTGAATATAATAAAAGCAAAGAAACAAACTCTTTGCGAGCACAACTACATATACCACAAGATAAGATAACAGTTCTTAGTGATCGCTTTTTCTTTATAAAGAGGTATCTGAATACTAAAGTAAATATACAGAATCAATTTATACATCATAGTTCGTATTATAGAATATGCAACAACAAAAATGCCATAAATATTATAACCATACACGATTTTACTTATGAATACTTTGAAAAAGGACTATCAAAATTCATTCATTGTTACACAAAATATAACGCAATTAAAAAAGCCGACTATATTATCTGTGTTTCAGAAAATACAAGAAAAGATCTATTTAAATTTGTTCATGGCATTCAGAATAAAAATATTAGAGTAATATACAATGGCGTGTCAGATGATTACTATTACAAAAATAGTAAATGCAAACGTTATTTACTCTTTGTCGGAAGTAGAGCTTATTATAAAAATTTCAGACTTGCAGTAGAAGTTGCAGAACAAACAAAAATGCAATTAATAATATGCGGAAGCAAATTAACTGAAGACGAGAAAAAGTATCTTGATAATAAAATACCTGGTAACTACCATGACAAGGGCTTTGTTGATAATAAAGAACTAAACAGTTTATATAATGAAGCATTTTGCCTATTATATCTTTCAAGCTACGAAGGTTTCGGTATTCCTGCAATAGAAGCACAAAAAGCAGGATGTCCCGTTTTGGCATTGAATTGTTCATCTATACCAGAAGTAATTGGTTACAAAGAACTATTAGTAGATAATCTCTGTATAAAAAACATTATAGAAAAGATTAAACTACTCGAGAACCATACATTCAGAGAAAGTATTATATCTAAAGGTTTAGATTTTTCTAAAAAATTTAGTTGGGATAAAACTTTCAATAAATATTATCAATTGTATCAAGAGATTTCTGTAAACAAATGCTAAAAGTATCTATCATAACAGTTGCATATAATAGTGCAGAAACAATTGGGCATACAATTGAATCTGTACTCGCACAATCATACCCAAATATAGAATATTGGATTATTGATGGATTATCAAACGATAATACTATCCAAATAATAGAATCATACAAAGAAAAATTCAATGGCCGACTTCATTGGATTTCTGAAAAAGATAAGGGTATTTATGATGCTATGAACAAAGGTATTGTTAGATGTTCTGGCGATGTTATAGGAATTTTAAATTCCGATGATTTTTTCACAGATAATAAGGTTATAGAAAAGATGACCCAAGCTTTTACAAATGATATTGATGCTGTATATGGAGACGTACACTTTGTAAAAGCTAACAATCTAAATAAATGTGTGAGATATTACTCAGGAAGAGTATTCAAACCATGGATGGTAAAATACGGATTTATTCCACCACATCCATCTTTATATATCAGAAAAGACATATTTGAAAAGTACGGAGTATACGACGATTCATACAAAATATCTGCAGATTTTGAAATTATAGCAAGATTGTTATATAAAAACAAAATAAAAGCAAAATATATACATCTTGACTTTGTTACAATGAGAGTAGGCGGAGCTAGTACAAAAAACTGGAAAGCTCGAAAATTGGGAACGAAAGAAGATATCATTGCATGTAAACAACTTGGCATAAAAACGAATAAGTTTAATATTTGGTGTAAATACTTCATTAAAACCTGGGAAACAATTTTTATTAGGTCATAGTTTTTTTTCGCAGTATATCACAATATATATTCTTTTTCCTTCGTTATTATAATATACAAGAGAGAAAATTAAACTAACTGACTAATGAAAGAGAATATACCTCCATACATAAAATGGAATGACGAGAAAAATGATCCAAGACAAATTCCTGATGGAATGTCTGATATGGGGAGAAACATGAAAAGACTGAATGATATGTGTATCGCATTCGTCTGTCTTATTGTATTTTCGCCTGTAATGGCTGTCTGCTATATATTGATAAGACATGAGGATGGTGGACAGGCTATATTCAGACAGGAACGTATTGGGCGTTTCGGACAACCATTCACTATATATAAATTCCGAAGCATGGTTGTGAATGCCGAAAAAGATGGTCCACAACTATATGCACACGATAGAGAAAAGAGAATGACCAAAATTGGTAGATTTCTTCGCCGTCATCACCTTGACGAACTGCCTCAGCTTTGGAATGTGTTGAAGGGTGATATGTCGTTTGTTGGTCCACGACCAGAAAGAAAGTTCTATATTGATCAGATTATCAAGAAAGACACCAGATATCCATATCTCTATCAGATTAGACCAGGAGTAACATCGTATGCCACTCTTTATAATGGTTATACCGACACTATGGAGAAGATGTTACATCGTTTGGAACTCGACCTTTACTATCTTGAACATCGTTCATGGTGGTTTGACGTAAAGATATTGGTAAAGACCTTCGTAAATATTATGTTCGGTAAGATTTTTTAGACCATAATATTGAAATAAAACACAAAGAGCGATTTAACAATTTAACTTTATCACTTCTTTGAGAAAAACTAAAATTTTTACTCCCCAGTTAGAGAAATATTTTTTCCTAACTGGGGAGTAAAAATTTGGTAGTTAAAGTCTTTTGCTGATTGTGATTTTATTAAATTGTTAAAAGCTGCATTCCTACATTTTTCTGAAAGAAATTCTTATGATTCCATCATTAAGAACCATACGTTCTCTATTAATACTCTCAATAGTGTAAACAACAGGAATTGTGTTTACTCCATAGGGTTGAATCTGTCTGTAATCGGTAATTAAGGAATCTCCTATTGTACGATCATCAAAATAGGCATCTGTAAGTTGCAAAGTCTGTCCGTCACTATTGAAATGGAAAACATATATTTGTCGTTCATCTGAATCGTAATTGCGAATTTGTAACAGATGGGCTTGAATAGACCATGTTATTCGTGCTTCTCGCAAATCTGCATGCCCTCCTGTAGCTATAGTATCTATCTGCTCTATATGCCAATAGCCATCAAGTTTATCATTATGAGGCGATTCTATTTGACAAGAAGAGAAAAGCAATATAACTACAATAAAAACTGATATATAATGCGTGATTTTGTTCATAACATGGGTGATTTAAAAAATACCTGATTTGGAAATGGTTACCTGACCTCCATAGTTATTACCTAATATTTTACCGTGATCAAGGGCAAAGGCTCCCTTTACGTTCCAGTTATGACAAAAACGATAACCCAATTCTATCATCATACTGAAATTATAACGAGGAGCAGTATATGGCATAGCATAAGTGCCATAACCTGTTTGATAGGTAGCAAGAACACGATAATCAAGGTTTTCCAACGGACTGCCATCAAAACCTAAGTGCCAAGCTACAAAACGGTTATTCATTATCTCAATATTTCCATCTTCATTATATATTGGAGAAAGATATAGCGGATTGCCTATAACCTGTCCCCAGTGTTGCCAACCGCTATAGATATAATGATTATAATAATTGTCTTGACCACTAATATGATTACTTATTGACATGGTGTGATCATGATAGACAGGTCCACTCTGGTATTTGGTATAAACATATTCAAGAACCACATCACGAAGCCAACGTCCATTTTTAAGGTTTAGCTCAACACCCAACATCCAGTCCTTTAAATCATAGAGGAAAAAACGACGTTCTTTCTTCACATTCCATTCATCACCCGAGCCATAACCATTGTAATCGAGCTGAAACATAGAAGAATGGTCTTCAAAGAACTTATCAGCATAAGCACTCAATCGCCATGTGTCAGCATCATAGTTAATGCGCATAAGCCATGAGCCAAGCATATCGCCCTCGTTGTTCTGATAAACGGTTCCTTTTTCGGGTTGCTCACTTCCTCCTCCAATAAATGCGCGTGCAAAAGCGCCAAAGCCTGTACCACCTTTGGCAAAGAGTTGCATCTTTCCATCAACAAAGTCATACGAACTTCCGCCAAAGAGTGTGGCTGTTTCAAGTCCTAACTCCACAGAAAGAGGATAAAAGCCATCAGGATTACCAATCATCAAATAGCCTGCCTTTGAGTGATAAAGAGTGTTGTCGGCATATTTATGCTGGTTGTTTGTAAACTCATGCTGCCAATTGTCGTCAGTTAGCTTACCATAAGCAATATGTCCTTTCAGTCGCAACCAATTATTACCAAAAGGCAGAGTCCAGTATTCAGGAAGGGCAATACGTACTTGTGGAACAGGCCGAGCATTAATACCCAAGGTTTGTGAACCACTACTAAGGGTATTGTTCTTCAATTCCATGGGATACTGCTTTGCTCCTACAGAAAGAACACCATGCAACCAGCGAGCCTCAACATAAGCCTGCTGCACTATTGGTTTACTGGTGTAATGATAGGCTGCAGCCACATCCAAACCATAGCCTATACCCCATCTGCGGGCAGAGTCGGTTTGCAAAGGTCGAATAACAGAAGCCCTCACATACCCGTTTTTTTTCTCAAGTGATGACAATCCATATTTGTTGGCATTAAGCCATAAAGGAGTCTTATCATTTGAGAATGAAGCTTGTGCCTCTACATTATAATGAATGTTAGCCCCCAGATCCAGCTTGCCAGGCATAACATCATCCTGCCATGCATACTGAGCCGATGCCTGACTTGCAAACATGAGGGCTAAAAAAGTTAATACTGATACTTTCATATTTTTCTTGCGCATTATATATATAACGTATCAGCATTAACTTTATTACTGTTAGTTGGTAAGTTTTTTGAGTTCTAACTCATCAACTCACAAAAAAAGCTCATCTCCATTTCTGAAGATGAGCCAGATATTCAATAACTCTCTTAATTTATTTTATGCGCTTACCCTGAACAACCTTTTTACTATATATATTGAAAAACAGCTTATACTAATTTTATCTATGTCCACCGAAGTGTCCACCACCATTGCTGCCGTGAGAACCACCTCCACTACGTGAACCACCTCCAGGAGAGAAGGTACGAGCAGGAGAACTGCTTCGTGAACCACCGAAAGAACTACCACTGCGAGAGCCTCCAAATGAACTATTGCTGCGAGAACCTCCGAATATGCGAGAGTTGCCTACGGTTTCGCGAGTGCTACTGCTACGAGAACCACCAAAGACGTTGTTACTGCGTTCAGTAGAACGGCTGCTATTGCCAAAAATATTATTACGTTCAGTAGAACGACTTCCGCCAAAAACTCTACTATCAGAACGAGAACGATTGTTATCAAATCCCACTTCTGAATGACGCTTGTTGCCGAAGACTCTATCGCCTACTCTACGGTTGCCATATTCGCCACGAGAAAATCCATCACGCATACCAAAATGCTTGCGACCAGAATGATGAACAAATGTGCGACCATGATACCAACTACGACCACCATTCACACGCCAGCTATGTCCACCACGATAAACGGTATAGAAATGTGGACGGCCAAAATAGAAGTAATCACGATGTGGGTAGCGAGCATATATACGGAAATGCCAGAAACCTGCCTCCCAATATAATGGACGATAGAAGTATAATGCATCAAGGAATGAGCGATACTGCCAATCGAGAAGTATATATTGCAGATCGAGATTACGCTGCTGCCAATATACTCCATAGAGGTCACTATGATGATTGATATTCATCAAATAGTCAAGGTTTATCTCATAGGCTGCCTCGTACTGCTCGTCTGTGAGATTCAGTTCATACGCCATCTTATCCGTAAGGAAAAGAGCCTGTTCACGTGCCTGTTCGTAACTCATGGCGTTGGCAGAAACTGTTATTGTAAACAGTGCTACAAAGGCTAATATAAACTTTTTCATAATCGTATTGTTTTAATTGTTATTACTATGTTCTTAATGTGAACACTAGGATGATTACATCTTGAATATCCTTATCTTCACATTGCAAATGTATAACAATTATACAAGCTATTATGAGGTTTTTCCCTAAAGTGTGAGGGGAAAATCCCTATAAAAGAAATCCTCTGCCCTTGAGCAGAGGATTATATGTGAAAAACTGTTTTCTTAATTTGACGATGATGAATCATCTTTTATTTCTGTAGCTGTATAAGTGGTATGCTGAACATCATGAGACTCTTGCCATTGCTTACGGCAACGATGAATCTTCAATGTGTTTATACATTCTACAACACCATAAACCATCATGCACCACCCTATTATATATAAAGGTGTTCCTGCTGCTTCCATTGGTTGAAACATAAGATAGATACTAACAATAAGTAATATGCTTGGAACTATCCACCAAACAATACCAATACGAGCAAACTTCAAAGCTGCAGACAAAGCTACAAACATATTGATTGCTCCAAGTATAAGGATTGCTCCAAGAATGTACATCAACCATGTGACAAAGCTGGCAGGCATCAGGGTAAGAATAACACCAAGAATTACGCTTCCAATGCCTACTATAGGAAATGTAGGGCGCTCACCTGCAAGAACATTGCCTTGCGCATCGGTAACAGTTACATTACTCAAGCTTTCATAATGACGCTTTGCACCATAATATGTGGTAATAGAAATAACACCTGAAAGGAAAAACAATATACCAATGGCAATAGTAATCCATGTGACTGTTTGCTCACGATATTGAATGAGCAACACTCCTACAACAATGGCGCAAAGAGCACGAAAAAGGGCACTACGTAATACTTTCATATTTTTATTAGGTTGATTTCAGGAACAAAGATAATAAGATATTTTTATTTTTTATACCTTTGCAAAGGATTTTAATTCAAGGATACAATAAAAATGACAACATTATATTTGGTTCGCCACGGTGAAACAGTTGATAACGCAGCTCAGATCCTACAAGGACAGATGCAGGGCGAGCTTAACGAGACTGGTATAAAACAGGCTTATGAAACCAGTAGAAAACTGGCTAACGAACATATTGATGTTTTCGTGTCGAGCGATCTTAAACGTTCTATCGACACCTGCAAGATTATTGCCCAGACACATGGTGTAACAAAAATAGAGACTACCCCACTTCTTAGAGAACGCGACTGGGGAAGTTTTACAGGAAAATTCATTCCTGATATTCAAGATGTAGAATGGCCTGATGATATTGAAACTTTAGAAAGAATGATTGCAAGAGCACGCAATTTCATCACATGGCTAAAAATAACATGGCCCGACAAAACCATTCTGGCTGTCGGGCATGGTATAATCAACAAAGCTATTCAGGCAGCATACTATAACAAACCTATGAATCAAATTCACAAAATGGATAATGCCGAAGTACGCGTGCTGATCCTTTGATTTCTATTCCTCTGTTGGGAAAACATTCACAAGTCCTTCAATATAGTTTCGAAGGATTGACACTCCCTTAATGTTCTGTCCGCCTTCTGGAATGATTAGGTCGGCATAACGCTTGGTAGGCTCGATAAACTGTTCGTGCATAGGCTTCAGAACAGCCAAATAACGATCAACAACCATGCTTACCGTACGTCCACGATCAATAGTATCACGCTGAATATTACGAATGAGACGCTCGTCTGGATCACAATCAACAAAGATTTTAAGATCCATCATCTCACGAAGACGAGGATCAAGAAGAGTCATGATTCCTTCGATAATGATTACAGGTTTAGGCTCTACATGAATCGTTTCTGGTAAACGATTGCTAAGAATATAAGAATAGGTTGGTTGCTCTATGGCACGTCCTTCACGTAATTCGTTTACCTGCTTGATAAGCAAATCCCAATCAAAGGCATCTGGATGATCGAAGTTAATAGCCTTACGGTCTTCATCCGTCATACCAGTTGTATCATTATAATAGCTGTCGAGCGGTACTACAGCAACATAATGAGGAGGCAATGCCTCTACAATCTTCTTTACTACGGTGGTCTTGCCGCTTCCTGTTCCGCCAGCAATACCAATAATTGTTATCTTCTTTTCGTCCATATATGGTTGTTGTTTATGCTAACTAAATTCCTAAATCATCGAACATGATTTGATAATATTCAGCCTTCTTCTCTGTTGCCATAGGATATGCTCGAGAACTACTCGGCATACGATAGA
>JAEEGL017052040.1_pt1 | contig 19386 bp, 21 predicted proteins | sample 9134231 | NCBI WGS metagenome assembly JAEEGL01 (sample SAMN16246548, study PRJNA631951) | gut metagenome | biome: gut microbiome; feature: rumen; material: fiber-attached | host: Bos | place: Iran: Karaj | collected 2018-10
GTCCGGCGCGTAGTAGTAAGGGATCTCGCTCCGGGCGTTGAAATCATGCCCGCTTAGTTGTAAACGAGTTGGTTGAGAACGATCTCCTCCGCCGACGCTTTCAGCGAGTTCATCTCCTGAACCCATCGCATCTGATTGGTCTTCTTCATCTGCTCGTTCACGCCCTGTTCCTTCGCCATCTGTTCCGTCAGGCGTTTCACTTCCTCCGTCGCCTCCCGGTCGATCTGTTCGAGGTGGCTGTTCAGGCTCCCTGACATCTGCATCCCGCTGAATATCGCTTTCTTTTGGTCTCGCAGATACCGGAACCGAAGCATCCCATATTTCCCGATCATCGGGGCTTCCGGTGCTTCGAGGTTGGGAAGAAGGTAATCGCCCTCCTGTCTGTAGGTCAGTTCCATGTTCATCGCTCCTTTCGGTGTTTTTCTTTTCGCCTATATTATCCGTCGTTTTTTGCATTTCTGCAAATGTGCGATTTTGTCTTTCGTCACGCACGGCTGATCTTACGGTCGCTTCGATCTCGCGCAGTACCATTTCGGAAACGTCACTTGACGCTCCGCCGATGACGTTCATCGTCTCCGGAGTGTTGAAGTCCGTTATATTCGAGAACTCGTCCGCCTCATACAGTTCGAAAGCGTTGATACCGCATCTCGTCAGGACTTGAAAAGCAACGCTGTCTATGAGCAGGTCGCGGAACTCACGCTCAAGGTTGTCTCCGTCGAGATCTTCGAGCAGACTGCCGTTTCGCACCTGTTCGAGTTGGGCGTAATAGTCGTAGTAGTTATCCTGCACGATCATTTCGGAAAAGCGTGTCAGCGTTCCGACGAAATCCGTCTTTTCTTCGACGGAGCCGAAACTGTTCTCAAGCGCGTCAAGCACCTGTTCGCCATACCGGTCTTCGTATTTCCACAGCCGTACCTCATAACCGTACCTGCTGTTGGTGTCGTCGATATCGAAAACGTGGCGGAGCTTATACGGGATGTCACGGTCAACGAGCAGGGTGATACCTTTCGTGCCTTTGTTGACCCATCTGCCGAGCTTGTTCCACGTCTCGATCTCGGCACAGGCGGTAGCGGAAGGCTTCTGCGCATAGATAAGGACCTGATCCGCGAAGCTGTATTTGTAGTTGTTTGCCGCCGTTTCGAGGAATGCCATATACTTTCCGGGCGATGCGGCAAGCTCACGCGCTGTCTGTTTTGACAGTTCAACTGTCAGACTGTACTTGCTTGGCATGAGTTATCCTCGCTTTCTTCCAACAGAAGACCTGAGCAATCCTGCCCGCGCGCCGGAGATATTCATAACAAGCTCATCGAGCCAGCAAACGGTATCGTTGACTTCCGACTGGTTGACGCCGTAAAAATACCCGTCATCGCTGGAACATACGGGGTAGCGGTCTCGCCTGAGTCGCCCGACTGTTCTGCGAAGACTTCTGCCGCACAAGTTAAAGCGAACTTCAAGCTCTTTGCTGTGGATCGCTTTTTGTTTGCCCTTATGATTCTTTTTCAGATAGTCAAGAATCTCTTTATCTCGCTGTGTCATCTCTTGCCCTCGCTTTCTCGAAATTATAGTTTGGGAACTCCCATCCGTAAACCTTGCCGATCTCGTCGCCGAGCCGGCGGGTGATGCGGGTGATGTCCGCTCGGGTTGCTTTTCCGTTGTAGATCTTCCACTTGAAGTTCTCGATCTGCTCGTCGCTCACGCTGTCTTTATACGTGCGGTAGAGGTAGTAGTTCGTTCCGTCGTGATGGATGGCGGTGCAGCGGAAATCTCCATTCTTATCGACGTACCATGTCGAATAATCCGTATCGGAATACAGGCAATCCTTAATATTGCCGCTTTTGATCTCTTTGTAACCCATCACGCGACCGTTCCAGCGACCAAGATCGCCGATTATGAGAATAGGCCGTGAAAGCTGAATATCCAGATTGCATCGCTCATCGTCAAGATAGTCGTTGTTGATGTCATACATCAGACTGATTCGCTCATCTTCCGTCATGTCGGGATGTTCTGCTTCCAGATCGTCCCTCCAGTCTTCGTAATCGATGTCGTAATTCGACCAAATTAGGTGGTCTGTCTTTTCCATTGGCTGTTTCCTCCTTCTTTTCGGATTTATAAACACAAAGAGGACAGACCATTCTGCCCTCCGGTACATATTCGCCGCAGCATACGCATCTGTCGATCATCGTGCGTCACCTCTGTCTTTTCTGACGGGTTTCAACATTTTTCCGTCTGCGTCATACTGTTTGGGATCGGCACCGGAAGTGTCAAAACCATAAACCGAACCCCAGTACATAGCCGCCTCCTGTGCTTTTGTGACGCCAAGTTTGCCGTTCTGAAAATCAGCAAGTTCACGGCTTTCCTCACGCCCTTTGGTGGGAATATCCGTTTGGTAAAAACCTTTTTCGCCTTTCTTTAGGATTATGATTTCTCCCGTGACCTTATTGACCGAGTAACAGCAGTCAGGCAGATCTGAACGAAGCGGAACTACCGAGCTTCTGTTTTGCTCCATCCTTTCGGCAAACTCGCAGACGTGAAAGCAAAGATCTCCGACTTCAAGGTGATAATCATCGATATATCTGCACACCCGATCAAGCTTCTCACCGTCTGAAAGGGTGATACGGATCTTCTCGCCGTCGGCAATACGGAACTTCTCCTGATACCGAGGGGTAATGAAGCGGATGCCGCGTCGGGCCTGCCTGATGTGATCGTCGAGCCAGTCACGTCGGTAGCAGTAACAATAAAGGTTATATTCGCCCTTGTTCGGATTCAGCCGCATTAGATAGGTGTATTTCTCGGTATCAACGCGGATGCCGTAGTATTCCTGCTCGGTGTTCATCCTTGCCTGCGGGGTATTACGGCAATATACCGTAAGCGCACCGCGATTATGGAGAATATCTCCTTCCTCGCGAAGAGAGTTGATGATCTCATCAAACTCATCTTTGAACTCTTGTGTTTTCATGTCCTTTCGCCAGTCGTTCCAAGTCGAAAAGAAACCGTTACCGTCAGTATCCATATCCGCGCGAAGATAGCCAATCAAACCGCTCTGTCCCGCAATTTGCGAACTCTGAGAAAATGTGTATTTGTCTTCTTCGGAAGTCATAGCCCGTTTTTCGTATTCAGCCATCAGCGATCACCTCTGTCTCTTGTTTCTTTTGCGAGAGCTTCCTTCAGCCCGTTTGAAGCCCATTCCGGCAGCTTATCGGCAGGAAACACGCCGAGAACGTCCTGCCTTTGGAACGTTGCGTCGTGTCCGTCGTAGAGCGACCTGCAAAAGCAGGAGCGCCCTCTTGCGTTCGGCTGTGAACCGAACCCGCCCACGCAAAGATACATCTGATGTGCAGCGCGGCGAAACTCCGAGCGAAGGGTCTCTCCGCGTATCACAACAACTTTGCCTTTCAGCAGGTCGCTTTCTGTGATCGGTTTACATTCGGTTGCCTTCATTTCACGGTTGTCTCCGACGATCTCTTTTTCGCGTTCAAACTCCTTTTGCGCTTCTTCTGCTTTTTCGGCAACGCGCTCGCCGAAAAGCGTTGCGACGTCGGCATAACTGTCGCTGACCGCACACTTGGTCATTCTCTCGAACACGCCGTTGTTCTCAACGTATCCGCACAGAAACCGTTCGTACTGCACGGCGTTTGGGTTTTCCGCAAGAGCGATCTCGTGTTTTCCCACGCGGATGCTTGTCAGGATCTCATAATCTCCGATCATGCGTTTTTCGTTGTTCATCGTTACCTCCATTGAGAAGGGCGGCACCTTGCGATGCCGCCCGTCCGTTATTTCTTCTTTTTTCTCTTGTTCAGAAACACGAAGCCGAAGACAATGAATCCGATAAGGATTACTGACAATGCTATCTTCATCTTTACCTCCGACCCTCATACCAGTCGTCATATGCGTTGCCTTTTATGGTTATGGCGTCGGGAACTATTTCCTTTGTCAGCATTCCCGCCGGGGTCCAGCAATCGGTCTGTACGATCTTCACAGCATAGACGCCGTCAGGGAACCAAAGCGGAGTATAATGGGTCCGACCGCTATCCGGATCATAAGGTAAAATGAAATATATCCCGTCGTTATGCAAGGTCGTCATTTTCCCTGACGCGGAAGAATAGCCGTATTCGGGATACAGTACGTACCCGTACTGCGGCGTAGTGAACGCGCCTGAGGCAGCGGCCGCGCACCCGCTCGGGAATGAATAATAGATCCTGGACGATACGGATATCCCGTACCCCGATTTCATATACCATTTGCCGTCGCTAATCTCCGCGGTTTCACCCGTCGCGGGAGCAATGCCGTTCTCCGAAGATTTGATTATTTCCAGTCCGAAACTCTTTCTGACAAACCTGCCGTTTTCGTAAAAGTATTCGTACCACGTAGCTTTTGCAGTGTTTTCTGAAGGGAATACCGGCATTGAGAACCCGGCCGGAGCTTTTTCCTCATACCTCGTGTCGGGGGTGTTGAATTCTGAGTATGGAGTCGTGCTGCGTAACCTGACCGTTTCGCCATAGTAATTCGTGCCGCTTTTTAAGATATCCGCTTTAACGGTCACGTCACGGCCATTCAGCCCAGTCGGGACCGTCCATTTGAAATAAACGATGTTCTGATCGTTCGCAGGACATATGACGTTTTTCGTAAAGGTCTGCAAAAGTGCGCCGGATTTGTCGTATATCCTCAAACGCACGGCGGCGGGCGAAGAAGGCAGGACGGCTGCCGTCGAAGAGTTAGTCAGGAAATAGCTTATTATAACGTCGGTCGTCTCGCGGTAAGGAGCGTTGGGAGTTATTGGGACGAGCGACAGATTTGGTTCCGGTTTTATCGTTTTGCAAAGGTATATGGCGGAGTTGTTGTCGCCGTCGGTTTCATAATCCGTATTTCCGCGTTCAACGCCGTCAAGATATACGCCGCCCCATACGGAAAAGGAATCCTGATCCGGCACGGTGATCGTTCCTCCGTCGACAGTGATCGTTTCACCGGAAGGGATCGCATATACGCCGGATATCCGCGTTTTGTCACCCTTGTAACCGTTTATATACACCGTGCAGTCGGTGTTGTTCCTGTAAAAATAGTGTACAGTAAGCACATCTCCGCAAATCAGCTTCTGCCTGTCAACGTAGTTCCCGTTTCCGTCAACAAGCTTCATATCCAGCAACGCCACGTCGCTCTTGACGATAGGGAGATAGTAAGTCGAAGTCTGCGTCGTTGACTTTTCGTCGGTCGTCCAGGCGGTTGTCATGTTGAACTTCAGCTTGTACGAATTCGCGTCTTCCTTTGCGGGCAGCGGGATCGCGTACGATCCGATACTGCTGTTTCTGCTGTACGGTTTTGTGTTGCTCAGCACCACGTTAGTCTGGTTTACGTCATTGCCGTCCGTTCTGCCGGAATAGATGTGCGCCCATGAGGATCCGTTCCAACGGTCCGCTGTCGCGGTAACGGTATTAAAAGATTCCCAGGTGGTGACTGCTCCGTATTTGTACTGGAACGTGACCTTTTGACCGAAATACACCTTACCGGAGCTGCCGGCTGAGCCGCTGTAAGCCTGTGTGCTGCCGTCTATCGCGAAAGCGGTCACTTTTTCGCGCGTGACAAACGGTCTTACTGGGATATAAAAGGTCTTTTCCACGCCGTATTTCCGTACCTCGTTCGAATCGCCTATCCAGTCGACTCGCGCTTTGACTGAATAATACGATTTTGACGCTGCAACCGTATGGTTTTTCTGAACCGCGTCATACCACGTAAAGCCGTCGGAATAACCGTCTCTCGTACCGATCAGCGTTCCGTCTATCCATACGGTCTGCCGTACGTGCGTATTCTCGTCCTCATCGGGATAATACACCGAAAAGAATATGCGGTCGCCATACACCGGGTATCCCTTGTCCTTGTACCAGTACGCTATATGGTTGCCGACGCTGTCGCCGTAGGCGTAAGTCTTCACGAACGCACTCCCTTTATACGCTCTGCACAGTTTCAGGTGGAGCGTCGGTTCAAAATCGCTTTTTATTTCGGTGTACGCTATGCCCACGCCATACCCTTTGTTGATAATGTTATAAAAGGAAAGTTTGGTCGACGAAGCGCTTACTCCATCCCACAGTCCCTGACCGTCCGGGGTGAACAGCGAATTGGGATAGTGCTTGTTGACGTAGTTCGCTATGAATCCCCAGCTTTCGGAATTGCTGCTCGACCCGCCGTCGCTGTTAGCGCCGAGGATGTGTTTGCCGTAAAGCGCTATTTCCGTCACGGTGAGCGAATGATAAACGCTCTCCAGACGAACGTCAAACAAAGGCTCTACAATTATCTTATCTCCGCCGACAAGCATTGAAATATTACCCGCTCCGAGCAGCGACAGCACCATATTCAGATTAGTCACGTTGTTCTGCCAGGTAACCATTCCCGAAGGATCAGGCAATGATGTGGCGAAAGCATAGTCCTGCTCTTTATAACAGTTCACATAAGTGTGCGAGGTGCTGAACCCGCTGTTTTGAAGCGCAATAAGCTGTTTCTTGTTGCGTTGAACCGTAAAACGGTCGGCTGCATAAAGAATGTGTCTGCCGAAATGACTGTCCCTTATAACGTCTATGACTTTAGTAACTTTATTTGTGCCCGTTTTATCCACAAGGCTGAAACGGTAGCCGACGCAGTTGTCCCAGTTTACCGAAGCTATTCCATATCCGTTCGGTCCCGCACTCGTTCCGTGGCCGCCTCCGTCCGCAGAGCCGCCGTCCCAGGACAACGCCATAGCATTGAAGGCGAATGCGGACGCAACGGTCGCGAGAACAACAAGCAGGGAGATTATCTTGACGATCTTATTCTTCATATCCATCCTTTCCGGGCATAAAGAAAGACCCGGCAGTTTTGCCGAGCCTTTTCATAAGCCCTGTTGTTTAGTTTTCGCAGGTGTGACAGGTCCATGCTTCCACCCATTCTCCGCAGTTAGGGCAGCTGCAGGCATTCACAAACTGAACGCAGGTCCCGTTAGCGCCGTCGCCGCACTTTCTGCCGCAATTCTGACAATAAAACACGGGATCGTTGTGAATATCGTATTTCGGGCAATCCGAAGGATCATAACACGTATTGCCCCATTCATCGGTCGCGTAGAAGCTTTTACAGCCGTGCTCGCCGCAATACGGGCAGCCCTTAAGCTCGAGGTTGAGAATATACGCGTGTGTTTCCGGTCCGTCGCAGCGGTGTCCGGGTGTACCGCAGTCATACGGAACAATAGGCGCGTCGCCGCCCGCCGCTCCGTCGCCGTCGTCGGCGGGGTTTTTGATTTCGACAGGTCTTGCAGGCGTTTCTGCGGGATCATTTGAAGTCTCCGAAGATGCGCCTGATGAAGTATCTTCACCGTTTCCGTCGGGCAGAACCAGGATCACGTCCGACGTGTCGGGATCGTCCGGGTTCTCTGACTCGTGTTCCGGCTCTATTTCCGATATTTCCGTAATATCTGACGAACCGGTGCCGATTTCTGCGACAGAGATATCGTTGCTTGAAGCTGACGCTTCCGCCGCCTCTGAACTTAAAGATCTACCGCTTTCGTTTCCGCCCGAGAACGCAATGATCAGTACCGCTCCTATGAGCACAAGCACCGCCACGGCTGCAATAATGATGTTAGTAGTTTTCTTTTTCATGAAAATCCTCCTGTTAATATCTTTTTTCGAGATCGATTTTTACGGTGAGTGGGATATTGAGCAAGCCGAGATAAACCCGGTTGAAGTACATCGGCACGTAAACGTTGAACGACGCGGTTATTTTCAGCTTTCCGTCAATTATTTCCACTTTCGGCTTGTTTATAAAGTAATCCGTTTCACCGTCTGCGTTATTATGATACAAAAAATCCCCGACTTCGGCAAATGTGCAAAATTGAATAAGATCGGAGACGTATTCGTCAGCGTCTATGGTCCTTGTCTCGTTGCTGCCTTGCTTTATGGAATCGTATATCCGGATGGAGTTTTTAGTCACAAAGCTCTCAAGCACCGTTTTTGCGTTGCTTTCGTTCAGCCTGACCACGTTGTACGTGTTTGCGAACGTTATGATCACCGCCAGGATCATACAGATCACGATGATAAGAACGCAGACCTGTATATATCCTTCTCCTCGTTTGTTTCTTATCATCTCACCACCTCTATTTCCAATATCGCTGGGACAGACCGGACCGTTTCACCGTGAGCGTGACCGGGATCTTAAATACGCCAAGTCCCTTGATATCCGTCGTGACGGATATTTCGACCCACATAACGTGTCCGAGCTGTACCCGCTTGTACGCCGAATTGAAATACTCGTCCGCTCCGTAGTTTATATCATAATAGAAATAGTCCATGGTAAAATCATTGTCACGGCGGTAGAACTCTCCCGAAAAGCATCCGTTGTACGTTGCCGCCTCAAGGAGTTCGTCCGCTATACGATCCATCTCGATCCGAAGTGTGATAAAACTGAAAATGTTGATTGCGATGACAAGGATCATAACAAAAACGATGACGCCCACGCACATATCCACGTAGCCTTCACCGTTTCTGTTTTTTAATACTTTCTTTAGCATATTGCATATCCTCCTTATCCGAACAGTACGCCGATACTGCTCATTATTTGTTCAAGGATGACAACGACGTAGATAAGCATAAAGCAAATGAGTAGACACATCGACAGTCGCTTGACCTTTCTCGGAACCTTTTGCGCCTGCAGGCGAAGCTGCTGACGGGCGGTATCATTGAATTTCAGGGCAAGCGAAGCCCAGTACATACGGTTATCGTCGCCGCGCAGGATACCGATCAAGCCACGGCAGACGTCGCTCATCATAGAAGAGCCGACGCGGCTTTCAAGACGGGTTATGGCTCCTTCGTAGTTGCCGGACTTCATATCCGCCACTGTGATCTCAAGCTCGTGCTTCAGCTCCGGTCCCGCGTTCGGCGCGTAGCTTTCAAGCATATACACGACGTCGCGGTTATGGGTAAAGGTTTTCTCGATGTTGGAAACGAGACGCGGAAGCTCGTACTCGATCTTCTCGCGCTTTGCGCGGATACGCTTGCTTACGCTCCTGATCTCCATCCGGTAAAGAAATACCGCGAGAAAAAGAACGACGGGGACGAGCAGCGGGAAGATGAAAGCGACCGGAATGGCAAGAATACCGATAAGGCTCGCTTTTACGACGGCGTTCGCCTTGAACATTTCGGGGGTTATATCCATCTGCGCCGTTTTCAGATCCGCTTCAAGAGAAGCACGCTTGAACTCGTTAAGACGGAGACGTTTTGACAGCCATTCTGCGATACCCGAAAGCCACATATCCAGCGCGGATCTCTTTTCCTTCTGCTTCTTTGAAAGACTCTCCACGGCTTTGGAGGTCTTGTAGTACGGGATCTTATACACGTCTACCAGTATGAAAAACAGACCGACTGCGCATAAGACTCCTATGATCGCCTGAATCATGTTTCAAAACCTCCTTATCTCTTGTACTCGATGGGCTTCGTGAACTTCTTCATAAACATCGCCGTAATGAGAATGACAAGTCCGCAAAGTCCGCATACAGCTTTGCCCGGAGTGGAATACAGAAGCGTGTGGAACCAGTCCTTGTTGAGCAGATACAGAAGCGGCACGTTCATCACGACAAGCGCCACCATCATCCAGTATTCGTTTCGGGCGGAAGCAAGCATCGTGGAAAGCTCGCTGTTGACGATACGGACGTCGGCAAGCTTCTGAACGACGGGCTGAAGAGTGTCCTTCAAAGTGCGGTCGTCCTGGCATAAAACGAGAGTGTCGACCCACTCCTTAAATATATCATTGTCCACCTTTTCGCGCAGACTGTAAAGTGCGCGTTTGATATTCGACGAAACAGCGGTCGCTTCACCCTCAAACGCCATGAACACCTCACGCAGCGGCGGCTTGATATACTGAATGTTCTCTCTTACCGCCTGAACGATATCATCGCATCGCTCATAAGAAGTCGTGATGATTGAAAGCGCCGTTTCCAGTTCTTCCTTCGTCTGCTTTTCGTAATACGAAAGCGTGTTGGTTATATAGAAGAACGGGATAAGAGCAAAAGTCACGGCAAGAACCGGCATCAAAAACAGGTTGTTGATGAGAATGGAAACGATGACGCCGGTAGCGAACAGAACGACAGACGCGCAGATCACAATGGTGAACTGCTTGGATTTGCCCGTCGAGGCAAGCGCGCCCTTGATGTTTACAAGCACTTTGTAAAGCTTGTGGCGCTTGCGGTTCCCGCGGATGTTCTTCGCCTTGTCGTGCATCGTGTCGTTCGGAGTGATGATTTTCATCAGGTCGTCGGTGATCTGCTCCGGAGTGAGCCCGAAGAAGATCGCGATTGCGATGATGAGAAAAACAGACGCTATAACTTGCAGGATCATTCGGGCACTACCTCCTTTTTCTTTTTCTTAGGCGCTTTGGGCTTGAGGAATTTTTCGAGCAGATCTTCGGGAACGCCGAACTGCAGCAGTTTTCCTTTCAGATGGTCGCTCATATACTCGGGCTGCTCAAAGTGTCCTTCGATCTTGTACTTGCCGTTCACAAGCTCGTTTTTCGTGATCTTGTAACGGAAAAGCGTATGATACTCCCGCTCTCCGTTCGGTAAGATCACACACTCGGAAATGTCCATGATCTTACGGGAATTGTCTTCAAGCTTATGTGCGTACACGACAATCGGGAATGCTTGACCGGCCTGCATCAACGAAGTCTGAAAGTTGATCGGAAAACGCTTCTGGCACAAAAGCGCGAGCCTCATATGCGCCGCGTCGGCCGCCGACGCGTGAACGGTCGATACGACGGTGTGCCCGGTCAAGGAGGCCTCGACCGCCGAATACGCTTCGGTGTCTCGCATCTCGCCGACGACCACGATGTCCGGATTGAAACGGAGGGACGCCACGACGAGATCTTCCTGTGTGATGTCGTAAGCCGGGTTGTCCGAAGGGCGCGAAAGCGTATGAACGACGTTGTTCACGACCTTTCCTTTTTTCGTGCTGACAAGCGACAGCTCACGGGAACCGCTTTCAATCGTAAAGATACGCTTGTTGTTCGGGACCGAGGTGAGAAGCGCGTTGAGCAGAGTGGTTTTACCTGAACTTGTTGCACCGGCGACGACGAAAGAGACGCCGTAGCGGAGGCACATACACAGAAAGTCTATCATCGTCTGAGTGGCGTTTCCGCCCGCGACGATCTGTTCTCTCGTCACTCTCGACGGATGAAGCAGACGGATGGATACCGAGATGCCTCTGTCGGCGTCGACAATCGGCTCCTTCAATGCGGTGATACGGGTGTTGCCCGGCAGATGTCCCTGCGCCATGGGAGTGGCGTTGTCGATGATCATGCCGGAGTGGTAGAGCAGTCTTTTCACGATGTCTATGGCATGCTGAGGGGAATAGAAGTGCTCCGGGATCTTCAGCATATACCCCGAATTATACGTCACGCATACGTCGTCCCATCCGTTGACGTTGATCTCCTCGATACTGTCTTTTCCGAGATACGGAGTAAGGATCGAATACTCAGCCATTTCGGAGTAGAGCTTTTTGGAAAGCTGCTCGCTCGTAAAGCCTTCGACGACGTACCCGGTATCATTCAGATACTTGTCGATATACGACCGGAGCTGACCGAGCTTCTTTTTATCCGAGAGAGCGGCGGCGTAGTTCTGGGAGATATACTCCTGGACCATCTGAAGCAAGGAAACGAATGATACTTCCTTCGCCATTTATACCACCGCCTTTGCCAGTCTCTCGATCTCGCTCCTGTATTTACAGTTTCCGATTCGCTCCGAAAGAGTACCGGTGATCATCTGCTGCTTCAATTCTCGCTCGTATGGCAGTTTGAAGTCCATTCCTTTGAAATGGGTTTCGGTCTCGTGGATGGGGACGTAAATGTCCTTGTCCATTACGTTCATCACCTTGAGGCGCTTATCCTCGATCAGAATGAACTGATTGACGCAGGAAGCGTAGAACGATATGCACTTCATATCCGGGGAAAACATCTGAACGGCGACGTCGCAGTCGCGCTTGGCAATAGATGAAACGATATCTTCGGGGTCGCAGGAGCAGTCCACGATAACGTACTCGGCGTTATCCTTCAGCACGGTGAAAAGCTGAGTCACCTTATCCTCGGTAGGACGGGGATAGGAATATCTGTTCTCGCCGAGCTTGTACCCGAGGTATCCGAAGTTCTGCATCGTTTTCACGTTGACGGTCTGTTTCAGCACGTCTTCTTTGTAGATGTCGGTCTTATCCAGCGCCACGCCGAGAGAATACAGATCGGCGTCCTTGCCGTTCGGGAAGAGATATGCCATACACGGCACGTTCAGGTCGGGCGACAGGAACATAACGGAAGTCTTTTTCTGCCCGTAGATCTCCTGCGCCAGTTTCAGCGCGGCAGTCGTCTTGCCGCAGTTCGGTGAGCCGCAGACGGCGATCATCTTACCCATTGTTTACAGCCTCCTCCACGTCGTAATAATCGGCGTTGCCGTTGATGATATCGTTCGCTTTCTGAATGATGTCGTCATTGCCGCCTGCGCTTTCGCCGGAGTCGTCGCCCGCCTCATTTTCGGGATCGAGAGTCAGGAAGTATTCGTCCTGCTTGTCAAGAAACTTCTTGGCGTTCTCCGGCGTGCCGCGATAGACAAGTGCAACCGTCAGAGTAGTGTCGGCTTCGTATTTGGCAAGCAGTTTTGCCTGTTCGGTATTGGCAAGCAGAGTAACGGTGCTCGGGATCTCATAGCTGCCGTCCTCGTTCTTTACGATGCTGTCCTGGTCGATACCCCCCGCCGTAGTGGTCGTGATTACTTTCATATATTTCAGAGCGCCAGGGATCGTCGCCTTGCCGGTGTCTTTGTTGACGACGATCATAGAGATAATATCGCCGTTTTCAAGCTTACCGGAGAGCCCAGCGGCAAAGGTGTCGATAGTCACACTGACAGCGACCTTTTTGCCGTCGAGAGAAGCGAATGCGTCGCTTGCGGTGTTCGCCTCGCCGGTAAGCTTTGCGGCGGTAAGGTAGTCTCCCGCATAAAGCATGGAAGAAGCGTATTTCCCGATGATGTCCTTCGGATCGTTCAAAGTCCCGGCGGGTACGGTGTCGGTTTTCACCTTTGCGATCTCTAAATGATCGGCGGTGATCTGAACGCCCTGTTTCACGTCCTGCGAGAGCCTGATGACTTCGCTCGTATCGGTAGAAAGCTTATTGACAAGCGGCGCGACCGCAAAGGTGACGACGACCGCCAGCACCATGCAGATCACACCGATGATCGTTCTGTTTTTCATTTCGTAATTTCCTCCTTAGACTTGAATAAAGTATGCTGCCATATATCCGACAGCGAGATACGGGATCATTGGGAATCCCTTCTTTTTGTCTTTCTTAAATACGTTGACGACGACTGCGAGTATCATTCCCGCAAGTAAGCCGATAACTCCACGGCTCAACCCCAAAAGGAACGAGCAGGCAGCCGCCATTTTTATATCCGCGCCGCCTATGTTGCTTTTCGTGATCAGCATTGTTAGAAGCATCAAGCCGCCTGCAAACAGGCCGGACAGCAACATATTCGGTATGGATGAAAGATCTGTCCCGATGAAAGCTGCAATCACGATCATCAAATGCAGATAATCGTCGCACTCCCGTTTCTTTATATCTTCATAGGAGGAGAATACGAGGATCAGGGATAAAACGATACCCTTGACCGTAATTGCAGCACATCCAAAAAAACAGATAAGTGCAAGCGTCGTTAAGGCTGTGACGCCTATAAAGCAAAGCGCGGTTTTCTTCTTGTTCCCGTCGAACTTGCCTGCGGCGAAGCGCCCGACAAGCAGTGCGATCAGGACGACTGACAGAGTCATCAGGACCGTAGAAACAATGAAGCCGACCTTGTTCGTCAGGTCGATTTCATAAAAGCGGGGGAGAATAGGTCGGATCATCATCGGCGTCATAACTCACACCTTACTTTCTCTTTCTGATTACGATAAAGGCGACTACGCAGCCGAGAACGAGTACGCCGCAGATAATGACCGGAGCGATGCTTGCGGTCTTACACTCTGCATAGAGCTCGAGTTCTTCGCTCATATCCGACAGATCGAAAGTGATCTTATTTCCGTCAACGGTCCCGTTCTTATACGCGCTGATCTTCGCGGGCATTTCGACAGAAACACTGACCTTGATGATGTCGCTCATTTCATATCCCTGATAATCTCCCTCAAGCGGCTTAAGAACGGCGTCGAACACGTATTTGGAGCCGTCCTTTGTGATCTTCACGGATTTGAAGATATGGTCGTCCTTAATTTCGGCAGCCTCGGGAACGGGTTCGGTCAGAATGATCTCACAGGCTGAAAGTTCATCGTTGATTTCGGCGGGAGTTTCATCTGCATCATCGTTCATATCCGGCATTTCTCCGAAGTCACCGGTCTCATAGGTCATCTCAGCAAGTGCCTTTTCGATTTCATCGAAAGACGCGTATTCTTTAGTCTCGGTGTAGGCAATATACTTGTCGCCGTCGACCTCGATCTCCTGTGTTTCCTTACCTTCAAAGGGATCCGAGCCTGCCATCATGTTATCGACGAAATCCTTTTTCAAGCCGACAGTTGCGGCGATGCTTCCGGTGCCGTCTTTATTGAGTTTGACGCTCAGATCTTCATAGACGCAGCCGGTGAGACAGAGAGCAAGAGTTACGGCGGCGAGTACAAGTGCAAAAATCTTTTTCATAGAAACCTCCTGTTTGGTTTGAAATAGGGGCGGCGCCTTTCGACGCCGCCCCTTTCAGTTACTTATCTTCTGTCAGGATCAATGACCGTTGTAGTTGAACAGTCCCTGGACTTTACTCGTCACCGTCGGCATGATCGTGCTGTTAAACAGCGCGTACAGACCGGCGAGGAGCAGAGCGCCGATAACGACGGCGATGAGGATTTTCACGCCGGAATCGACGTAGCCCTCGGCCTTCTTGTTGGCGACAAAGGTCTTGGCGGTAATGACGGCGGCATTAGCCTTGTCACGGATCTTACTGAAAAACTTTTTCATTGAAAATTACCTCAACTTTCTTGATTTTTTTGGTTTGGGTGGTTTGGGTGGTTTGTGATCAGTTGCCGGAGTAGTTGAACAGGCCGGTGATTTTCTGGGTCACTGTCGGCATGATCGTTCCGTTAAAGAGCGCATACAGACCAGCGAGGAGCAGAGCGCCGATGACCACGGCGATCAGGATTTTGACGCCGGAATCGACGTAGCCTTCGGCCTTCTTGGAGGCGATGGTCGCCTTTACGGTTGCGACTGCGGAATCGAACTTACTGCGGATCTTCTTGAACATAGCTTTTTCCTCTCTTTCCGGGATTAACCCTTGTAGTTGAACAGACCCTGGACCTTGCTCGTCACCGTCGGCATGATCGTGCTGTTGAAGAGCGCGTACAGACCGGCGAGCAGCAGAGCACCGATGACCACGGCGATCAGGATTTTGACGCCGGAATCGACGTAGCCCTCGGCCTTCTTGTTGGCGACAAAGGTCTTGGCGGTAATGACAGCGGCGTTAGCCTTGTCGCGGATCTTACTGAAAAACTTCTTCATTGATAATTACCTCAACTTTCTTGATTTGAATTTGGTTTGGTTGGTTGTTTATTTATGCCTGGGCAGTGGTGTCGGTGTTTTTTGCGGCTTCAGCGACTGCTTTCTCGTAGGCGCTGAAAACTGCGGCTTCCATAGCCTTGCGAGCGTCGGAAGTGATGGGGTGGCAGACGTCGCGGAAACGCTCGTTACCATCGTTGTCCTTGTACGCTTCGGAAGGCATCGCGATGAAGCGACCCTTTTCGTTCTGGATGACCTTCACGCCGTGAACGGTGAACTGATCGTCCATCGTGACGGAGCAGGTAGCCTTGAGGGGCTTTCCGTTTTCGATGACCCTGCGTACCTTAACACTGTAATTCATGGTGTCGTTTTCCTCCTTTCATCAAAATTTCTATATGAGTGCTGCGGCAGAGCAAAAAAAGAAGACCGAAACTTTCGTCCCAGCCTGTGCGCACATCTTCTTTTACCTTGCCTGGTCACGTTGCTTCTGCAAATATCGCTTGTAGTATTCAAGCGCTTTGACGATATAGTCCTCAGCCTGTTGATCAGCGTATCCCTGGGGGATAAGGGGACGAAGACGCTCGAATGAAAACTTGAACTTTGGCTTTTGGTTAGGCTTTTCCTCCGCCATAATATCTACGACCTTTTCGTAGTCAATGGCACCGGATTCATACGCCTTACGGATGCGGATCGCCTGATCGTGCGACGGAAACGCTTCCGTTTCATCAATACGGTCAACTACGTCCCGCTGAGTTTCCTCATCGAGATATGATAGCTCGACGGCGGGACGCATTTTGATCTTTCCTTCATCGACGAAATCCAGCAGCTCGGGAACGAGGTTGGTAAGGCGAATATACCTACGAATTTGTTCTCGACTTTCACCCACTTTTTCAGCCAGTTCCTCATTTGTTCTCGACCTTTCAAAATCTGACACCACTGGTGTCAAATTTTCCTTCGTCGGTCTTCCAGGCAATTTGTTCATCGCTTCAAGGCGCATCTTGTAGGCGAACGCCTTCTCGGATGGAAGGATCTCCGAACGCTGAAAGTTGCTTTCTACCATAAGGATCGTTGCTTCTTCCTTATTCATTTCAACAACTTCACAGCGCAGAGTCTCCATTCCGAGTTTTTCGCAGGCACGTTTTCGTCTGTGGCCCGAGATCATTTCATACCTTCCATCAGGCTTTTTCCTCACTGTTGCCGGAGTAATGACCCCACGCTCCTTGATGCTTTCGATAAGCGCGTCCATATCTTCGTCGTCTCTCACTTTGAACGGATGATCCGGGAAGTCATCAATTTCGGAAATTGGAATATCGTAGATCTTTGCAAGTTTTGCTTCCTGTCTCGTCTCCTCTGTGGAAAAGAGATCATCTACTGAGGGAAGCTTCATTTTTAATGCGTTGCTTTTCGCCAAGCTCGATCACCTCCTTCGTGAAACTTTCATACGCTCTGGCGACTTTGCTGTTGCTGTCATAGGTATAGATACTTTTACCTACAACGCTGATCTCGGCGCATTTGATAGCCATAGGGATATGACTGTCAAAAACCTTGATCCTGCTCCCGTAATAGTCGCGGATCGTTTGCTCAGTCGTCTTTGCAAGATTTGTATTTTCTGCGACGAGCGTCAAGACGATACCGTCTATACGGAGCTTCGGATTGATCTGTTTCTGCACTTTGCTGATCGTTTTGGTAAGCTGGGTCATTCCTTTCAGGGGAAGGTAGTGAGCCTGTACGGGGATGATCACGGAATCGGCAGCGGTAAAAGCGTTGACGGTTATCATTCCGAGACTCGGCATACAGTCAAGCAGAATGTAGTCATATCTGCTTTTTACGCTGTTAAGGTACATCGCAAGGATACGCTCACGGTTCATCGTAGAAACGAGCTGTAAGTCCATACTTGATAATTCGATGTTTGCAGGTAGAAGATCTACTCCCTCAGGCTGATGGATTATGCCTTCTTCCGGGGAGATTTCATCATCCTCGATCACCTTTTGCATAATTGTCGATACCGTCGTTTCGATCTCGTCGTTGTCCTGATACCCGCAGCAGATCGTTAAATCGCCCTGCGGGTCACAGTCCACAAGAAGGACTCGCTTTCCCTGACGGGCAAGACCGACGCCGAGATTGAACGTCGTTGTGGTTTTGCCGACACCGCCCTTTTGATTGGCGACGGCAATGACCTTGCATTTGCTCACGAATACACCCTCCTTTTAAGAGACCTTTCATAAGAATCGAGCAGGTTCAGCCCGTCGGCAAAGGCTTCAAGATCATCGATGATGAACAAGTCGCTTTGCCACTGTCCGGGCCAGACTGCACAGATTTTTGTTTCTCCTTTTGTTGCACGGAAGTATGCTTCAATACGAGAATACTCATCCGTCAGCTGGACAAGCTTTCCGTCGTTGAAGACCTCAAAATAACACACGGTCCTCATTCGATACGGAAAGCACCCTGTTTCTTTTGCGCTACGCATAAATTTCCTCCTAAATAATAATTTGGTCACAGATGGGGATGTGACCATGTAATGCCCACCATAGCCAACTAAGGCAGTGGGCTGAACACGAAAAGGTCGTGAGGCCGTTCCACTCAACGGATAAATATCCGTACTATTTGTGGCATGTAAAATCACACGGAGGAAAGGAAGGCTTCTGATCGAAACCGAGGAAACTCCGTGTGACATAAGAAGGAGTGCATACCTATGAGTAAGGTATGTAAATCCGCGCAGAGTGAGATAAGGGAAAATGATAACCCATTAAGCCTCTGCGCAGACTGTTATCCAGCCGGATAACGGGCAGAAAGGAGACATACCGCTGAGATTGACGGTATGTAAAGCCGCAGTATTTGCCACGCACCCCCTGCGGTAAACCTTTTTTCAAAAGGTAGGGAAAACATCAGGCGACTGTTTGCTTTACAGTCTCATGGGACTCTCACCCCCGCGCCTTCATTATGGCCCGGCCGCGAATTACGGAAGTATCATTATCATCGGACCTGTCGTTGCCCGGAGAGGAGCAGCCTCTCCTTTACAGCACTGGATTCTCGCAAATGCGTACATGCTGCTTGGCTATCAGTCCGAATAACGTACCTGACGCTTTGTTTATTCAGTTGTCAAGGAACAGCGAAGAGGCTGTCCCTTGCGGGAAGGTTTATCAGTCCCTTCATCTTCTTTGGACAAAGGGGTGCCAAAATACAACCCCCTAAACAAAAAATATAAAAATTTTTTTGAGCGCAAAAAAATCCCGACCATTTCTGATCGGGATGAATGTATGATCTATTTGTCTTTCCACTCGAAATATCGCTTTCGTATAAAAGCAATATCGGAGTCTGTATCTGTCCGTATGTATATGTTTTTTCTTTTATATATTCCTTTTATTCTCTCGGCGTACTCCAGTTCACTGTCGCTCTTTTTATATGGCATTTTTATGAGATCAACACCGGCAGAAGAACACAAATGCTTTTTTACGCGCTCAATCTTTTCATCATATATTTGAGCCTCAATTGCGAGTCTCTCTTCCGGAATAAGCACCTCTATGGGGATACCTATCAGCTTTTCGTCATTCAGAATCGCGCTCTGTCCGCTTTGCTTCGCATAGTATGAAATGATCAGTTGAGGGAAAACCGCTTGATATTCTTTTTCGCAGGCAGGGCATATCTTATGTTCAAGCGTTCTGTCAGACACCTTTGCTTTACAAGAATGACCGTAACGGCACTTCCACCAGTAGCTATACATTGAAAAGCGCGAGACGCGGGATGGAGAAATTATGTTCTTTTCAAAATCCCACTCAACCATCAGCTCAGGATCTGTTGTCGCAAGGTCGTTATATCCCGGCATCACGCTTCGTTCCGTACAAACAGGACATTTAGATCCGTGAACTCTCGAAAAAA